>ERZ773013.2264-NODE-2264-length-10701-cov-41.371031_pt1 | contig 10701 bp, 7 predicted proteins | sample MGYA00511670_ERZ773013 | MGnify/ENA primary metagenome ERZ773013 (study PRJEB29015, sample SAMEA2738120) | human oral metagenome | biome: human oral; feature: human-associated habitat; material: saliva | place: China | collected 2257 ...
GAGCGAGCAGATGATGAGCGCGCCCCATAGCAAAATCCAGAACCACCAAGACATGAGCACCATTATACAAGTTTTAGGTTAATGTTTTGCCCCTTGGATGGGTTTTTAGGGTGTTTTTGCTAGTGGGTGAAGTTCTATTTTTCTGCAGGCGCAGTGGGCACACTTGCGGGCACACCACTGCGGCTGCTCGCCCTAAGGGTTTGCAACTGGTCAAGTAGTGCCGCGCGCAGGTGCGCCGGACCGATGAGTTCGAGGGCGCCTCGGTGCGCGATGACGGTGTCGAGGATGTTCTTATCGCCAGCACCGTGGGCGTTGTTGTAGTAGTGGATGCGCACGTACTGGGTGCGTGAAGCTTTCTTCACGTGGTGGGTGCTGCGGCGCATGTACGTTGCGGTGAGCGTATCGAGCGGCTCACCGCTGGGAATATGCTCGGTCGGGTGAATCCGCAACTCAGCGAACGGGTTGGTCTGAGTGCTGTGCTGCTGCGCGTGCCAATGCGGGACGGTGTCACCGGTGACCGGGTGGGCGCGACCCGCGCCCGCCTCCTGAATGTGGTTGATGCGGGTGAGGCGGAAGTTACGCCAGAAAGTGGGGGTCTTCTCCCCTGCCTCATTGTCCGCCGCCTCGCTGTCTGCAACTTCGCTGTTCTCTGCCTCGCCGGTGGTGGGGTGAGCAAAAGCCTCGGGCACATACTCGGGCACCTCTTCACCGCGCGCGGCATAGTAGCGTTCCTCAGCGGTACGGCACCACGCATGCAGATACATGTGGTCGCGGTGCAGCACCAACGCATACGGGTCCACCAGGCGGTCCGCGGCACGCTCACCGTAACCAATGGTCACGGCGTTGCCGCTGCTCAGGGCGGCAGTCGCCTCTTGCAACAGAGGCTCCTCGGGGGCGAAGCACAGGTGCTGCGCATAGACGGGCGCGTTCGGGTACGCGGCGGCGAGCGCCGCACGGATACTGCCCAGGCGCGCATCCGCCGGGTGCAGAATATCTGCGGCAGAGAGGGTGAAGACGAGAATGGCGAGCTCAGTGTCGGTGAGGCGCGCGTAGTTCAGTAGCGTGTTCGGGGTGGCACCGTCAAAGTCCGGCAGTAGGTTAATGTAGGTGGGCTTGAGGGCGTCCGGGTCCTTGGGATCAGACTCGAAGGGTACGGTGTCTGCCTGCGCGAAAATCTCGGCAATAGTTTTGCCGAGGGCACGGTTCTTCTCGGTGTCCACGCTGTAGAGGGCGTTGAGCTGATTCAACGGCATGGGCGCCTCATCGTGGGCGCTCGCCCAGCGGTCGGCACGGTGCAGACCCAGGAGCAGGTCAACAAGGTCGTCGAGGGAGTTGTTGCGGTTGCGCTGGTTGATATCCGCCCAGGTGCCGGGGTCTTCAACTGCGCCGCTGTGCAGGTCGGTGAGGGTGCGCAATAGCTGCTGCTGGGCGGCGTAGCTGTCACGCTGGCGGGTAGAGGCAGCCTCCGATTCCTCGGGCGGCTCGATCACACAGCTGTAGCTGGTCGCCGCCACAGCGCTATCAATCGTGCCGTACGAGGGCACGGTGAAGGGCTCCGACAGCGTAGAATCGGCGCTGACCTCGGCAACAATCAGGCTCTCTTCGTAGCCCTTAATGTCTTCAAGCCAGTTCTTGGCTTTAAACGTCGCATTGATGGGGGTCGAATCGATACGTGAAAGCATCGTGAGCTTCTGAATACGGCTGGCACGGAACGTGTACTCCTTACGCTCCGCGCTCTCGGTGTAGTAGCCGACAAAATACCAGGTGCCGTAACGGTAACCGATACCGGCAACACTGACCTTCTCCTGCACGCGGGTTGCACCGGCAGCCGTCTGATAGGTGAACGTGACCGTCTTACGCTCCGCATAGGCGGTGAACAGCTCATTCAGGTGCGGGTTATCGCTAAAGTAAATACGCTGAAGAGGCTCGCGGTAGGTGTACAGGTTCTTCGCGCGCTGACGCTTGCCGGTCTTCGGCTCCAGGATCTTCGCGGCGGCGAGCGCCTCATCGGTGAGGTTCTCGCTGGTCAGCGCAATCTTACGCAGGATGCGGTAGGCGTCATCCTGCAGTTCGGTGCCTTCCCAGCCGCGCAGGATGGTGTTGATGAGGCGGAACTCCTCAGCGGTGGGGTTCCATGCGGGTAGCTTAGCTGCGTCGCTGGGTTCGAGGCGGTAGCGCTCCCCCAGGTCAGTGGTCACGTGGGTGATGCGCGCGCCGGCATCACGCAGGGTCTGCTTGGCTCGTTCAAAGGCGCGTTCCTGGGCCTCGCTGAGGGAGCCGTTAGCGCGCGTGCTAATACCGAGCAGGGTCAGTAGCTCGTTGCGGCTGATGCCCTGGGTTCGGGTTGCGGCATCGGGTGCCTCGGCGGCGGTGGAGAGGCGGTGAAGAGTCATGTAAAGCTGGGCTGCGGTGGACATGATTCCATCATACCGTGTGTGTTCCGCGGCACTTACTTGCGTGTGGGGTGGCTGCGAGAAGAATGCGCGGGTATAAAATTTCGCGGACGCGCCGATAGCCCAGTACAAAAAAGCCCAGTACAAAAACTTGATACACAAAAGCCCGGCGCCCCTCCCACAATCGGGAGAAAGCACCGGGCTGCGCGTCTCTGCGCGTCTTACGTGAGAAGCGCGAAAAACGCGAGAACCTTGCTAATCCTTAGCGGACGTCCAGCAGGTCCACCACGAAAATCAGGGACTCGCCGGGCTTAATGACCGAACCAGCGCCGCGGTCACCGTACGCCATGTCGGCGGGAATCTCCAGGCGACGACGGCCGCCGACCTTCATGCCGAGCAGACCCTCATCCCAACCGCGGATAACCTGGCCAACGCCCACCTGGAACGGCAGCGGCTCGCCACGGTTCCAGGACGCGTCAAACTCTTCACCGGTGGAGAATGCCACACCAACGTAGTGGGTGAGCACGCGGGAGCCGGGAACAACCTCAGCGCCTGCACCCTCGATCAGGTCGGTGATGACCAGCTCGGTGGGGGCGTCGCCCTCGGGGAAATCGATTTCGGGCTTTTCGCGGTCGAGGTTACGCTGACCGAAAGACATGGGTGTCTCCTTTGATTGGTTCGAAATGAATCGAAATAGTGGGTGCGCTCGCCGCCCATACAGGATAAGCGGCGAGCGCTGTATAAAACACTATATAAAAATGTGGTTGCCGGGCTACTGTGCGGTAGCCGAAGCGGTAGCCGCCGGGGTTGCGGTCGCAGAAGCGGTTGCCGAGGCGCTCGCCTCCGCAGCGGCCGCGCTAGAAGCAGCCTGAGCACGCTGCAGGGTCTGCGGGTTCTCCTCCGCGCCCAGAATATCAACAACGAACACCAGAGTGCCCGAAGGCTTGGAACCGCCGGTGTCGTTACCGTACGCCAAATCCGCCGGGATGACTAGCTCAACGCGGGAGCCGACCTTCTTGCCCTTCAGACCCTGAGTCCAGCCCTTGATAACGCCCTGCAGGGAGAGGCCCATCGGGGTGGAAGCGTCATAGTTGCCGTCGAAGACCTTACCGTCGGAGTACTGCACGCCAATGTAACGCACGTACACGGTATCGGTTTCCTTGACCTCGGCGCCCTCGCCCTCAATGAGGTTCTTCGAGACGAGCTCAGTGTATTCCTGCTTGGTGTCGGGCAGCTTAATATCAGCCTTGCCGGTGGACTCATCCAGAGTGAAGGACGGCAGCGACGGGTCAGCCTCAACAGCCTTACCGGTTGCGTACTTGGGCAGCTTCGTCTTCACGGTGTACACCTCAACGTTAGTTGCGGCACCGGGCGAAGCGGTCGTAGTGGTCACGCCCGCGGTGCTACGCTGCTGCAGAACGTTGGTGGTGTACGAGAAAGAACCGCCAACCTTAATCTTCTTCAGGGTTTCGTACACCTGCGGTGCAGCCTGCTTCAGCTGATCGTTAATCGGCAGCAGAATCGGCTCGCTGGAGTAAGTGGAACCGTTAAGCTTGCCGTCGGTGCCGTTGAACACGGCAGCCTCAACGAGCACGTAGTCACCATCGTTGATGGAGTCGCCGTTACCTTCCTCAATCACGTACGCGGAAGGGCTAGACGCGGCGAAGGGGGTTGCGAAAGTTGCTTCGGGCTCAGCGGTCGCGTTCTTCAGGGTGTACTGCACCTTGGACAGGTCGCCGTTGTTGGTTGCCTGTTCGCCGCATGCAGACAGTGCGAGCGCGAGAGCTGCCGCGCTGGCACCGAAAATAGTGAGCTTAGAGCGTTTGGTCATAGTGTTATCCTCTGGGGTTTTCTGTGAGAGTGGGGCGTGTGAGTGCCCGTGTGCCACAGAACAGTTTACAGGTATAGGTTTAGCTGTTTTATGCTACGGCACGTAGCTGTGTTCAGGCTGTGTTGCGGCCGGGGTGTTCCCGAAGGTCTACAACCCCGACCGCCGGCGGGTTTCCCCTCGTCAGAGCATTTCTAGCGGAGCTGCCTAGCAGAGCTGTTGATTAGCAGGGCGGCGGGAATGCCTCCTCCTGATGCTGACGCGCCTTAGACGCCAGCAGGCTCAGCACCTCCTCCAGCTCCTCACTGCCGGTAGCAAACGGGTCCTTGCACACCAGCGTGTGCTGCGGGTAGGCGTTGAGCTTCAAATGCACCCAATCCACGGTGAACTGCTCCCCCGCCGCAACCGCCGCATTAATGAAACGCGAACGTTGCAGTGCGCGAGTGTTCGGCGGCTCAGTCTTCGCCGCCTCCGCGGCACCCTCGGGCAGGATGCGCTTGACCGCACCGCGACGAACCAGCGCGTGGAAAACACTACGCTCCGGATCGATGTCGTGGTACGCCAAATCCAGCTGACGGATGCGTGCGCTCGCATAATCGGCAGGCTGACCAGCCGCGCGGGCGCGAGCAATGTACGCCTCCAGAAGCTTCTTCTTAATCGCCCAGTCAATCTCAGTATCAATGCTGCTGTAGTCGCCGGACTCGATAGCGTCCAGGGTGCGCTGCCACAGGTCCAGGGCGTATTCCACGTGACGGTGGTGCGCACCGTACTGCTGCACGTACTGGCGTGCCGCATCCAGGTAGTGACGCTGAACGCTCAACGCCGTGTAGTGCTTACCGTCCGTGGTTTCGAAGGTCGCGGTGCCGGTCAGATCGTGGCTGATAGCGCGCAGAGCCGCCGGAACAGACACAATATCCAGGCTCGTGACCGGGAAGCGGTCCTCCAACATGCGCAGCACCAGGTCGGTGCTGGCAATCTTCAGCAGGGTCGTCGGCTCCGCCATATTCGAATCACCGTTAATGACGTGCATGCGGCGGAACTTCGAAGCGTCCGCATGCGGCTCATCGCGCGTGTTAATGAGCGGGCGAGCGCGCGAGGTCGAGGTGGATGCCGCCTCCCAAATATGGTCGGCACGCTGCGAGAATGAATACGACGGCACCCCCGTGCTGGATGCCGGGTCGGTCGAACCGGGCACCGGGCCACCGTTCGGGTGGGTCTTACCGGCACCGACCAGAATCTGGCGGGTCACCAGGAACGGCACGAGCTGCTTAATCAGGTCGTTGAACTGCAGTTTGCGGCTGATCAGGTAGTTCTCGTGGCTGCCGTAGGAGTTGCCCGCCGAATCCACGTTGTTCTTGAACAGGTACAGTTCACCGTCGAGGGGGCGGCCCTCCGAGCCTGCGAGCAGACGCTTACGGGCGGTACGCGCCAGGTCAGCAAAAAGCAGCTCACCAGCACGTTCCTGCGCGAGCAGTTCGTCAATGCTGCCACATTCGGCGGAGGCGTACTCGGGGTGCGAACCCACGTCAAGGTAGAGCCTACCGCCGTTGGGCAGGAAGACGTTCGTTGAACGCCACTGATCCAGGACGGGCTTGAAAAGGGCGGCGGCGGACTCTTCGATGCTCAGCCGACCAAGCCCGTGCGGGACGTAGCTGAGCCCGAATTCGCTTTCAATGCCGAAAATACGGTGTTCCATGATGCTGACCCGGCGCGCAGGTGCGCCGGTTACTCGCCGCCCTTCTGGACGAAGCCGGTGACGAAGTCTTCAGCGTTCTCAGCGAGCAGGCCGTCAATTTCGTCGAGCAGATCGTCGACCTCGCTCACGTCAGACACCACGTGCGAGGCGGCGAGAGTCAGTTCCTGCTCCTGCTCGGCTGCGGTGGTTTCGGTCTGCTGTGCGCTGATGCGTTCGCGGCTCATGGTTCTCTCCTTCAAATGGGGTTGTTCAGACCGGTGCCGGTCTTAACGTCAAGTTATGGGGTCAGATGGGGTGCTTAGAGGTACTGCTGGAGGCGGTGCTGAATGCAATGCCGAGGCGATACCGGGGGTGGTACGCACCGACTGCCGTGAGCTGTGCACTGCACCCTACCTGTGGGTTATGTGGTTTTTACTCTTCCGAATGGGGGTATTCGCCCCGGGGAAGAATGTGAGTTGATGTGGGTTTAGGGGTGGTGAGGTGCTACTAGCGTACTAGCGCAGGCGGTTCAGTAGCTCATCCGAATGGTTCACTTCATCCAGCAGCGGCTCCACCTCGGCGGCACCGTACCGGGTCGGCTCCATCATCGTAAAACGAGTCAGATCCTTCGAATAGCGGCCACGGCAAGACACCGTATCCCAGTTAATACCCAGAATCTCCTCCGGCCAACGCGCCATCAACGTGCCACGCAAAAACGCGCGCGTCTCACGCGGCGGCTCAGTCGTCGCACGCTCCACCTGCTCCGCAGAGAACAGCGTGCGCATACGGCCACGCGCCACCAGACGGTGATACAGGCTCTTCGACGGGTCAATATCAGCGTACTGCAAATCCAACGCCTTCAACTTCGGATTCGCATAATCTACGCCCTGAGCGACATAGCCGCGCACCAGCGCATACTTCGCCACCCAATCCAGACGATCCGCCAGAGAGAGCGGGTTGGTTTCCAGGGCGTCCAGAACCTCGCCCCACAGATCAAGAATCTGTGCGGTCGCAGCATCCACACCCGCCGGGTTCGACTCCTCGTGCGCACGGGAGGCCTCATAGTAGGCGCGCTGAATCTGCAGTGCGCTCGCCGAACCGCTCGTGGACACCGGGTTCGGCAGGGTCGCCGAAGACGGCGCCAACGGTAACTGAACCGACAGCGATAGGTCGTGGCTGACCGCGTGCATCGCCGCCACCGGATCGGACAGGCGCACACCGGGCAGAACCGGAGTCTGCTCACTGTGCGACTCGATCAGGTTCATCACCAGCGCCGCCGTACCAAACTTCAACAGGTTCGAATAGTGCGACATGTTCGCATCCGCCGGAATCACGTGCAGGCGGCGGTACTTCGCCTCATCCGCATGCGGCTCATCGCGCGTATTCACAATCGGGCGGCGAATCGTGGTCTCCAGACCAATCGTGCGCTCAAAGAAATCAGCACGCGAACTAATCTGAAAACCCGGAACCTCACCGTGCGTACCAATACCCACACGGCCCGCACCCGTAAAAATTGCGCGGGTCGCAAAGAACGGCAGGAGCGCATCCGCAACCTGCTCGAACGGAACATTACGGCTAATCAGGTAGTTTTCGTGGGCGCCGTACGACTGACCCTTCGAGTCGGTGTTGTTCTTGTACAGCTTCACCTGCGGCAAATCCTGCGCGTGGTTGCCCAGCTCCACCAGCGACTCATACGCCAGCGCGTCACCGGCAGCGTCATAGAGCACCGCATCGGCGGGGGTCAGAACCTCCGGCGAGGAATACTCCGGATGCGCGTGATCCACATACAGGCGCGCACCATTGGGCAGAATCGCGTTCATGGTCACGCGGTCCCAATCCAGACGCTCCGGGAAACCACCGCGGCCGTGCACACCGGCGAGCGCATCCAGGGCACTACGCGGCTCGGCGGGCTCACCCGGTGCCTGAATGCCCGCCTCACGCATAATCTCCAGGGCGATATCTTCGCTGGTCAGCTCGGTGCGGGTGTGCGTCATCTGGCTCGAATGGGCGGTGGAGGCGTCCTGAACCTGACCGAAGGCATCACGCAGCGGCGACTCGGACTCACCCAGCCACTGACCTTCCGGGGTGGCGATCGAGTAGTTCTCTGCCTGGCGTGCCTGCTCGGCGGTCAGCTCATCCGCCAGGGCACGGCGCTGCAGCTGCTCGCGGAAGGCGGCGCCGCGGCGGAAGGCGAGCTTGGCGTAGGTGTTGACCACCAGTGCGGACAGTACGGTCGGGTTGGTGCCCGGCGCGGAGGGGGCGATGACGCCATACTCGGTTTCGGCACCCATAATGCGGTGCACGCCGTAGCTGGGGGTGGAGTTCATGGGGTTCTCCTGAAAAATCTATACCATCTAAAGGGCTGGACCTGCGGTAATACTGAGGTTATGCGGGATAAGCGCGTTGAGCGCCGCCCGGCTCATGATGCGTGCACGGTTTAGCGCGGCGGCTCCACCGACACCAGACGGCCACGCACGCCGGCGACGGTGAGCGCATCCTCAATATCGGGCAGCGGCGGCAAGTCCACCTGATCCTCAAACTCGGCGCGTACCGCCTCCAGCAGGTGGCGGGTGCCAATACCCACGCCCGCTGCGTCCGCACCGGTGGTCAGCGCCTGCAGCTGCTCCTTAATCGCCGCCTTCTTCGCGCGGTCCACAATATTGCGAATCACCGCACCCGAAGCGAAATCGCCGCGGTACAGCGTGTGAGTGGACAGGTTCGCGCTCGCGCCAGAACCAACGACCATCGAAGAGTCCACGGTTGCCACAGCGTACGCCGTGGAGGGGGTGCGCGCGTACAGCTGACCTGTCGCCGCCGCAATCATCGCGGTCAGGGCGGCGCGGGTCGAACCGGCGGCTGCCACCTCCGCAGCGTCCAGGGGTAGGTCCTCGGTCAGGTACAGGCCGAAAATCTCTGCCGCACCGGCGGCGTCCGGGCGGTTGATGCGGATCTTCAGGTCGAGTCGGCCCGGGCGCATCACCGCGGCATCAATGAGGTCTTCACGGTTGGTCGCACCAATGACGATGACGTTCTGCAGCGACTCCACACCGTCAATTTCGGCAAGCAGCTGCGGCACGATGGTCGTCTCAATATCGGAGGAACGACCCGAACCGCGCATACGGAACAGCGACTCCATCTCGTCAAAGAACACGACGACCGGGTGACCCGCCTCCGCCTTCTCACGGGCGGCAACGAAAATATCGCGGATCTGACGCTCGGTCTCACCAACGAACTTATCGAGCAGCTCGGGGCCCTTAATGTTCAAGAAGTAGCCGCGAGTAGCCGAACCCGGGTTCAGCGCAGCCGCACGAGCCGCCAGGGAGTTCGCCACAGCCTTAGCAATCATGGTCTTACCGTTACCGGGAGGACCGTACAGCAGAATGCCCTTGGGCGGTGCCAGGTGGTAGCGCTCAAAAATCTCCGGGTGCAGGTACGGCAGCTCCACCGCGTCGCGAATCTGCTCAATCTGCGCGCCCAGGCCACCAATCTGCTCGTAGGTGACGTCCGGGATCTCTTCCAGAACCAGCTCCTGCGAGCGGGAGGCGGGAACCTGCGAGGTCAGCATGCGGGTGCGTGTGTCGAGGGTGACCGCATCCCCGGTGCGCAGTTGCTCAATGTCGAGGGTCCCAGCCACGCGCGCCACCTGCTGGGCACCCGAGGACGTATCAACCAGCACGCGCTGCTCATCCAGCACCTCGCGCACGGTCACCACGTCACCGAAGGGTTCGGTATCCAGGGCAACGACCGCCTCCGTCTTGTCGTTGAGCAGCACGGTCATGCCGGGGGTCAGCGTGGACAGGTCAATGAGCGGGGATACGGGAATACGCATCATACGGCCGCTCACCTGCACGTCCAGGTAGGTGTCAATCTCGGCGGGGGTCTTATCGTCCGCGACCTGCTCGTAGGTCATGGTCTGACCCTCATGCACCGCCAGCACAATTGCCGAATTCAGCGGCGGCATGACGTTCTGCGACAGGGAGGCGCGCAGACGCTCCACCTGGTAGCGCATGCTGGTGATTGCTTCAACGAGCTTGCGGTTCTTCTCCCCCGCACCACGAATCTGTCGGCTCATATTGTCGCGGGTTGCCTCCGCCGCGGAGAGTCGACGCAGCACGGCGTCATACTCCTGCGCGCTGACGGGCTGACTGCCGGGCAGGGAGGTCGCCCCGAAAGCAGCCGAGTAGTGCGGTGCCGCGCTGGCTGCACTATGGGCGGTGCCGTACTGGGGGGTTCCTGCCTGATCTGCAGATTCGTGGGTGGACACGGTAGCTCCTTTAGCTGTTCGTCCTGTGTGAGAGGCTACTCGGTGCGGGTGGTTGGGCGCAACGAGTAGCCCGGTGAGTGCACTGCGGGGGCTCCAGGCAACGCCCGTGCCCCCGCAGGTCAATGATTCATCAATTATTCAGCAGACTCGATGCCGTTCTGTTCCAGCGCAATCTCGTTCGCGCGTGCGGCGTGAGCGGCAAGGTTCTTCGCATCGCGTGCTGCGCGGCGAATCTTCTTATCGGTCACCTCACGCTCACCCACGTTCATGGGAATCCACGCGTTCATATCCTCTTCAGAGAAGTCAGTCTTGGACGCGCGACGCTTCGGTGCCAGGCGTACCGCACCGTCAGCCAGGCGACGAGCCACAACCAGGAACGCGGTGTGTGCCACCATGCGGTGGTCGGGGCGGACCGCCAGACCCTCCACGTGCCAGCCGCGAACAATGGTCTCGTCGCATTCGGGTTCGGTGAAGCGGCCGTCCAGGCGCATGCCCTCAACCAGGCGGGACATCTGGGTCACGGTCGCAACGTAGCAGATGA
>ERZ773013.2266-NODE-2266-length-10698-cov-6.834821_pt1 | contig 10698 bp, 6 predicted proteins | sample MGYA00511670_ERZ773013 | MGnify/ENA primary metagenome ERZ773013 (study PRJEB29015, sample SAMEA2738120) | human oral metagenome | biome: human oral; feature: human-associated habitat; material: saliva | place: China | collected 2257 ...
CTTTGTTTGACGACATGCATTGTAGGCAAAGGCCCGGACACTTTTGGGCCCTTCTTAGGTCAATTATGGTCTAACAGCGAGATCACAGTAGAGAAAGGTTCGTGCCACATCAGCGCGAACCTTGTCAGAGGTTTTCTGTTGTTCAGTGTAGCAGCGCTACCAGGCCCAAGCACCGAGGATCTGCAGCACATCGTTTCTGTCGATCGTGCCTAAGATCTGGTCAATATCGATCGCATTCCACAGTGAGACTACTTCCTTGTCTCCTACAAAGATGTGAAGGTTGCGATCTCTGAGAAGCGAATGGGAGGCGGTCCATCTGAGCGCCGTGATGTCTTTATACGGGATCATCACGGTCTTGCCAACGAACGGTATAACCCGCATGTAGTCGCTATAGGTCGCGACCGCATAGCGACGGATGCCAAACCAGAAGGCGAAGAGGGCGATCTCAAACACCACAAAGAACATCATGACCGACTCATAGTAGCTCATCAGATTCATACCGCCGAGCATGATGCTAACCGCAATACCCAGGATGCCCATAGCGACCATAATGACAACAAGACTGTGAAAGAGACTGGCAGGAGCCTGATAGGTATCATGGTGCGTATGGTGACGCTCAGAGACAGCAGCAGATGCAAGGCAGTCCACCAATACCGCGGCCACAGGAATCCCCGCAACAATCAGAAATTGATAACTAAAGCCCACAAAAATCAACTTCTTAACTCTATATCGTGAATATATCTTTCCCCGTTGAGCTCTACTCGACAAGGTGCTCGACACTGTCGAGCACACAAAATGCCACGTAAATAGCCTTTTTTGCTTGTAGAGGTTCAATTAAGTAACCATTATGCACAACAGGCTGTACTCGCAACAAATATTTCCGTAAACGGCCAAAAAGTGTGTGTATACATAGGTTTAGACGTCCATATAAGCGTAATCGTCACATTCGGGTGTATAAGGCGTCTATTTTGATTACTCTTTACTCTTTACTGGTGGCATTTTCCCTGATTAGACAAAAGGTAACCGCAATCAGCTGCCTTCCCGATGCCCTTCGCAGGATTCGATCACAACAATGTCTGGAACAGATATATTACTGTTGCGGCTTAGCAAACTTTGCTACCAGGTTTGTCAATACGTCGACAGTCTTCTCCAGCGACTTCAATGGGATGAACTCTCTCACCGAGTGCGCATTGTAACCGCCCGTCGCGATATTGGGGCACGGAAGTCCTCGCACCGAGAGCTGCGAGCCGTCAGTGCCGCCGCGCACCGCAACGACCTGAGGATCGATGCCTGCCTCACGGTTAGACTCGAGGGCATTGTTGATCAGGAAATCTTGACCTTTGAGATAGGCCGCCATGTTCTTGTATTGCTCTTTGATCGTGATCTTGACCGTATCCGCACCGTAGCGTTTATTCAGGAAGGCTGCGATATCCCATAAGGTCTGCTCACGCGCCGCAAACTTCCGCTCGCTGTGGTCACGCACAATATATGTGAGACGGACGTGTGCCGCGGTGCCATTCACCGTCAGCGGATGGTAGAAGCCTTCATGCCCTTCGGTGTGCCCCGGACGCTCCGCCTGCGGCACCAGCGTATCAAACTCACCGGCCACTGTGATTGCGTTGACCATTACGTCCTTAGCGGAACCCGGATGAACCATCACACCAGTGATATCGACAAGGGCTTCAGAGGCGTTGAAGGTCTCGTAATTGAACTCGCCGAGCGCTTCACCGTCCACAGTGTAGGCCCACTTTGCGCCGAACTTCTTTAAATCCAGCAGAGAAGCTCCATGCCCAATCTCCTCATCCGGCACAAAGGCGATCTTAAGGGTCGGATGCGGCAGCTCAGGATTCTGAGACAGCCGGTGCAGCAGTGAGCAGATCTCTGCAACTCCCGCCTTATCGTCTGCAGACAGCAGTGTCGAGCCATCCGAGCAGATGATGTCCTGACCCACAAACTGCGCGAGGTCGGGGACCTGCTTTGGTGTGGTGACAATCGCCTTCCCGTTAGAGGTACCGGCAACGAGATCCCCACCTTCATAGTGCACGATGTGCGGATGGATATGGTCTGCAGGGGCATCCGGTGAGGTGTCAATGTGGGAGATCAAGCCGAGTGCTGGGAGATCCTCTGCCCCCTTTGAAGCGGGGAATGAAGCAGTGACATACGCGTGTTCATCGACGGTGACATCCTCGCAGCCCAGCTTTTTCAGATCCTCGTAGAGCGCCTGAGCCATTGCGTGCTGAGCCTCCGTCGAAGGGGTTACCTCCGCATTGGATTCATCGGACTGTGAAGGTATCTGGACAATGCGCAAAAAGCGTTCTACGACGTCGGAATATTCTGCTTGAGCCACCAGCGGCCTCCTTACATCGATACGGTGGAGAGCGAGTCAATCAAAAATGATTCCACCCTTCCCACCATACCAAGCCACGCGACCGCGGGCAATGAGCGCTTAAAGCAGACGCTGCTTTACACGACCAACCTCTTTGTCGGAGACATTGCACTTCTCCTCCAGGAAGGTACGGGCGCCGCCGAGGGCCTCGATCGTATCGTAGATGTAGCCACCGAGCGTGTTCTGCATCAGATACACGAGCTCATGGACCTCCTCAGGCGCGCGGTCAAGTTCGGCCTTCCCTTCTTGTGACTCATAGATGTTGGAGTAGGACAGGATATAGTTGCCGATGCAGTCCTCACGGGAAACGCCCACAAGCATCAGCAGGAGCATTGCGATGATACCGGAGCGGTCTTTGCCCGCGTTGCAGTGGAACAGGATCGCGGTGTCCTCAAACTCCATTGCGATCGAACGGAAGATCGCGCGCAACGCTTTGGTGTTATCGAAGATATCGTCGTAGACAGACTCGATCTTAAAACCCTGAGACAGAACCTTCTTCTGCAGCTCGTTTAACACTTCGGTATCAGAGTAGTCAGTCTGGCCCAGCGCCACATGAATGAAGCTCAGGTCCGGTCGCGTAACCAGTTGGTCAGGCTCGTGTTTGACCTCTTCATCAGATCGTAAGTCTATAACGGTACGCACCCCGTAGTCATACAGGAACTGCTCATCGTCCTCAGTCAGATGGCTCAGATTGTCGCCACGTAAAAAAGCATGCCACTTGGTCTGCCGGATACCAACGGGATAGCCGCCCAAATCGCGAACGTTGCAGGCGCCCTCCAGCGGTAGACGTTGCCAGTTGAGTTCTGCTGCCTTAGCCATAATACAATCCTCTCAATTTTTCGGTTATACAAAAAAAGTGAACATAGAGCGACTCTGCGCTCAAAAAAAGAAACTATCGGCTACCTATTCCTCCGTAGCCTTAATAAGGTACGTGAGAACGTTCTGTTGGTTCTCACTGTTTACGGCCTGTACTGTAAACACGGCTTATCATATACCGTTCAGAGAGAATTTCCAATCGTTCCAACAATTTTTCTTGATTTTTTACAAAGACTATTAATCAATCTTTTTGGAGCATCACCCGCTGATCCTGAGCCCCGGCGACGTCACGCTACACCTGTAAAGATGTCATTTCACAATCATAATCAGTTTCTTTTGATTTATTTTTATATTACATACGATACGATTACACTAGAATCGACGATGGTCCAACGGAAAGGAACGATGATATGGCACGTGTGTTTATCAGCCCCAGCAAGTACATTCAGGGATCCGGTGAGCTCAAAAACCTCGGCTCGTACGTTGAGGCCTACGGTACAACCCCACTGGTGATTATCTCGAAGGGCGGCGTCAAACGTTTCGCCGACATTCTGAAAGCGAGCTTCGACGAGGCCCGGATCAAACCGGTGGTCGACCAGTTCGGCGGCGAGTGCTCTCAGGATGAGATCGACCGGCTCTCCGGGCTTGCCTACACGAGCAACTGCGATGTGATCGTCGGTATCGGAGGCGGCAAGATCTGCGATTCCGCTAAAGCGGTCGCGGCAACGCAGGACATCCCGGTCGTCGTAGTTCCCACTATCGCCGCCACCGACGCCCCCTGCTCTGCACTCTCGGTCATCTACACCCCGGAAGGACAGTTTAAGGAGTACCAGTACTTCAAGCAGAACCCGAACCTCGTCCTGATGGACACTGAGGTCATTGCGAAGAGCCCGCTCAGACTCACCGTCTCCGGTATGGGCGACGCCCTTGCCACCTACTTTGAGGCCCGCGCCTGCAAGCGCTCCGACGCAATCACCTGCAACGGTGGCCACACTACCACGGCAGCCCTGGGACTCGCAAAACTCTGCTTTGACAACTTGATGCGGGATGGCCTCAAGGCGAAGACCGCACTCGAGGCAGGAGCCCGCTCGGAGGCCGTCGAGACCATCATTGAGACCAACACTCTGCTCTCCGGTCTGGGCTTTGAGTCTGCAGGCTTAGCCGGCGCCCATGCGATCCACAACGGGATGACCGCACTTCCTGAGACGCATGGGATGTATCATGGTGAGAAAGTCGCCTTTGGCACCATCTCTCAGTTGGTCCTCGAAGATGCGCCTGAGCTCGACCAGGTCCTCTCCTTCGATGTTGCAGTGGGGCTTCCGGTCACCTTCAAGCAGCTCGGCGTCACTGATGCGAGCTACGACCGTATCCTTGAGGTCGCCAGGCTTGCCTGTGCCGACAACGACACCCTGCACAACATGCCGTTTGAGGTCACCCCGGACTCTGTCGCCAATGCAATGCTCGCAGCAGATGCCCTCGGCCACAAGGCGCTCAACAACGCTCAGTAGTTGATGATAAACTCGACAGGCACGAACGACTGCCGAGTTGTTTTTCACACACTATAGCAAAGGCCGGCTCGCTTACGTACAAGCGAGCCGGCCTTATCTATACACGGATATGTGCGTGAGCCTAGGTCACTACTTCAGGACACCAGCCTCTTCCTGAGCTTCCCTGATCTTCTCAAGTTGCTCTTTCGTGAGGTGGATGGCACCCTCACCGTAGCCATAGGTCTTGCCGCCGTCGGCATCGGTTCTCTCACCGAACTCGGCATAATCCGCGCCGCCTGCTGGTCCTTCACGGACGAAAGAATTCTGCAGCTCACCCGAACGGCGGATGTGCTTGTTGCCAGCTGTCGCAAACCTAAACTTCTCAGTCGGCCCATCCGGATTTCTCAGCGTGAACCTCTTGTCGTGGCCGTTCTTGAAGTTCTCCTTAGCTACGGAGATCATCAGCTTGATACGGTTGAGCTGGTTCACCTCAGAGGCACCCGGGTCGTAGTCGACCGCGACGATGTTGCTCTCAGGATGCATCTGACGCAGGCGCTTGATCACAGACTTGCCGACCACGTGATTCGGCAGGCACGCAAACGGTGAGCACACGACGATGTTCGGGGTACCGGACTCGATCAGATCGCACATCTCGGCGGTCAGAAGCCAGCCCTCACCCATCGTGTTGCACAGGGAGAGCACCTTCTTCGCCTTGCCAGCCAAGCCCCAGATAGAGCCATAGGGCTCAAAGCGCTCGGACTTTGCGAGCATCTCGTTGATCGGCTTTCTCATGCCTTCGATCACGTCGATGCCAGCCTTGTGCGTCATACGCGCGGTTGCCTTCGTGCCAAGCTCCTGATTCATATTGAGCTGGTTGGACAGGCCAAACAGGAAGAAGTCAACGAGTCCTGGGACATTGGCTTCGCAGCCCTCTGCCTCGATCTGGCGGACCACCTGGTTGTTCGCAGTCGGATGGAACTTGACCAGGATCTCCCCGACGACACCGACACGCGGCTTCTGACGGTCGTGCACCAGCGGAAGCGTATCGAAGTCACGGATCGTATCCTCGCAGAGCTTATAGAAGTGCTTTGAGGACGCATCGTGGGCAATCTGCATCTCCGCGCGGTCCAAATAGGTGTCATAGAGCTTGTCTGTGGAACCCTTCTGAGCTTCGTACGGGCGCACACGGTAGGTGCACTGCATCAGTAAGTCACCGTAGAGCAGCGCATAGACGGCCTTGATGAGCAGACGCGGATTCCTAAAGATCTTGAATCCCGGGTTATCCTCGTCCAGGTTCGTTGCAGCGGTCAGTGAGATGACCGGGATGTCCGCATGGCCGGAATCCTTCAACGCCTTACGGATCAGGGCGATGTAGTTGGTAGCTCTGCAGCCACCGCCAGTCTGGCTGATGAGTACTGCGGTACGCTTCAGGTCATAGTTGCCTGAAAGAATAGCCTCCATGATCTGGCCGGTGACCAGGATTGAGGGGTAGCAGATGTCGTTGTTGACGTACTTCAGGCCAATGTCCACTGCCTTGTGGTCGACGCCCGGGAGCAGCACGACGTTGTAGCCCTCCGCGCGCAGCACTGCCTCGCAGATCTCGAAGTGCATCGGTGACATCTGCGGCGCCAGAATCGTGTAGCGCTGATCCTGCATCGCCTTGGTGTAGTGTACCTTGTGGAAGGCGGCAGACTTGGACGGACGGTAGACCGGCGGACGTTTGGACAGATCGGTGTTACGCGTCTTCTCCAGTGAGCCATCCGCACTGTGAACGTCGATCGGGGTGATCTCGTGAAGCCTGCCCTCCTCGTTTTCACGCTCAAGCTGCGCACGCTGCTCTTTCAGTGCCGCCATGAGTGAGCGGACACGGATGCGGGCGGCACCCAGGTTGGAAACCTCGTCGATCTTCAAGACCGTGTAGATCTTGCCAGAGGCTTCCAGAATCTCCTGGACCTCGTCGGTCGTCAGTGCATCGAGGCCACAGCCGAAGCTCTGGAGCTGGATCAGGTCGAGGTCGTTACGCTCAGCGACGAAGCGGGCGGCACGGTACAGACGGGAGTGGAACATCCATTGGTCGATCACACGGATCGGGCGCTCAGGCTTCACCTTGTGGGCCACGGAGTCCTCAGTCAAGACTGCAAAGCCAAAGCCGTGCAGCATCTCCGGAATTGCGTGGTTGATCTCGCCATCGTTGTGATACGGACGGCCTGCAAGGACGATACCGTGCGCATCGTGATCCTCGATCCACCTTAAGGTCTTGTCACCGGCGCGGTGCATACTGTTCTTGAAATCGATATCTGCCTGCCAGGCGACGTTGACAGCGTGGTCGATCTCCTTGCGCGTGATGTGCGGACCCTTGAAGCGACCATGGCCGGCAGCAGCGTCCTTCTCACGCTGAACGGAGATGATATCGTAGAGTCTGCGCTTCAGCTCATCCTTCTTATCGTACGGGATGAACGGGTCGAGGTATTCGACCTTTGGATCAGAGAGCTCGTCGATGTTGAGGCCCAGCGACTGCGGATAGCTCATCACAATCGGGCAGTTATAGTGGTTGGTCGCACCGTCGTCCTCCTGACGCTCCCAGCGGATGCAGGGCATCCAGATGAAGTCAGGATCCTTCTCAAGAAGGTTCATGATGTGGCCGTGGGAGAGCTTTGCCGGGTAGCACACCGATTCAGACGGCATCGACTCCGTACCAGCCTCGTAGGTCTTCCTCGTGGTCTTGTCAGACAGGATCACTGAGAAGCCGAGCGTCGTGAAGAACGCATGCCAGAACGGATAGTTCTCGTACATGTTGAGTGCGCGGGGGATTCCAACCGTGCCGCGCGGTGCGGTCGTCGGGTCAAGGCACTCACGGTCAAAGAGCAGATGGTTCTTGTAGTCGAACAGGTTCGGGGCGTCGCTCTGCTCCTTCAGCGGCTTGCCGGAGCCCTTCTCGCAGCGGTTGCCCGTGATGAAGCGGCGACCGTTGTTGAAGATGTTCACTGTGAGCAGGCAGTGGTTAGAGCAGCGTCCGCAGTGGACGTTCATGTGCTTGACGGTCAGATTGTCGACTTCCTCACGGGTAAGGATCGTGGACACCCCATCCTTACCCGCACGGTCACGCGCGAGCAGTGCGGCGCCATAAGCGCCCATGTCGCCCGCGATATCCGGACGGATCACGTTGCGGCCGGTCAGAAGTTCGAAGGCGCGCAGCGTCGCGTCACTCATAAAGGTGCCGCCCTGGACCACGATGTACTTGCCGATCTGGTCGTAGTCACGCAGCTTGATGACCTTGAAGAGTGCGTTCTTAATGACGGAGTAGGAGAGGCCTGCGGCGACATCGCCGATCGTAGCGCCTTCCTTCTGCGCCTGCTTAACGCGGGAGTTCATAAAGACCGTGCAGCGGCTGCCGAGGTCCACCGGGTGCTTGCCTTTGAGTGCGGCCTGCGCGAATTCCTGGACCGTCATGCCCATGGAATCTGCGAAGTTCGCGATAAAGGAACCGCAGCCGGAGGAGCAGGACTCGTTCAGCGCGATGTGCTCAATGACGCCGTTGTGGACCTGCAGGCATTTCATGTCCTGGCCACCGATATCAAGGATAAAGTTGACATCCGGGACAAAAGCCTTAGCGCCACGCAGGTGCGCCACGGTCTCGATCTCACCATCGTCGGCTTGCAGGGCCTCGATCAGGATGCCCTCGCCGTAGCCGGTGGTGGTCACGTGGCCAATTGTGCAGTCTTCAGGCAGATGGTCGTAGATATCATCCATGATTGTGCGGGCGGTACCCAAGACATCGCCGTTGTTGTTGCCGTACCAGGTGTAGAGCAGCTTGCCGTCTTCACCGACGATAGCGGCCTTCATAGTTGTGGAGCCAGCATCGATACCGATAAAGACACGGCCGTGGTAGTTCTCAAGCTTGCCCTTCGGCACGACCTGCTGGTCGTGGCGGGACTTAAACTCCTGGTAATCCTTCTTGGTCTTGAAGAGCGGATCCAGACGGGCAACCTCGGAGCCCTGGACGTCCCTCAGGCTCTCGAGCTGGTCGATCAGCTCCTGGAAGGTGACGCGCTTGTCGGTCTCACCGGCAAGCGCTGCGCCGCAGGCGACAAAGAGATGGGCGTTCTTCGGGACGATCCTGTGTTCCTTATCGAGCTTAAGCGTCACATAGAAGCGCTTTCTGAGCTCAGAGAGATACTGTAGAGGTCCACCCAAGAAGGCGACATAGCCACGGATCGGGTGGCCGCAGGCCAGACCGGAGATGGTCTGGTTCGCAACGGCCTGGAAGATGGAGGCCGCAACGTCCTCACGCGCTGCACCTTCATTCAGGAGCGGCTGCACATCCGACTTAGCAAAGACGCCGCAGCGGCTCGCAATCGGGTAGATGTTCTTGGCGCCCTTGGCCAACGTATTCAAGCCTTGTGCATCAGTCTCCATCAGCGAGGCCATCTGGTCGATGAAGGCACCAGTGCCGCCGGCGCAGGTACCGTTCATGCGTTGCTCGATACCGTTGTCGAAGTATATGATCTTTGCGTCCTCGCCGCCGAGCTCGATTGCGGCATCGGTCTCCGGGATCAGTGTCTCAACCGCGCGCTTGGAAGCGATGACCTCCTGCACGAACTCGACACCCAGCCACTTAGCCAAGAGCATACCGCCGGAACCAGTGATCGAAACGCGCATCACGGCGTCCCTCACGACCTTCTGTGCCTTGCGGAAGACCTGTACTGCGGTTGCCTTAATGTCAGTGTGGTGGCGCTCATAGTTGGCGTAGACCAGATGGTCGTTCTGGTCGAGGACTGCCAACTTGACGGTCGTGGAGCCGACGTCGATACCGAGGCGCAGCTGCGCATGACGGAAGTCAACGCGGCTCTTCGGCTTCAGCTCAGCCTCTTCCTGGACGAGCGGCATAGCGTAGCGAGCATTGCGCTCAGCTGCTATATTTTCTGTCATCACTCCATCTCCTTTGTGCTTGGGGATGCATCGTGTGTTCCCAGAATTGAAAAGTCAATCTTTTTACCGTACAGATCGCCTGGGCGGACGAACATCAAAATAGTCATGACACAGGCCATATCGTGCGGAGACTCCCGCATGCCCGAAGAGAGCCATCTGAGCAGGACACCCACCTCAGCCGAAATTGCAAAGGTGAGGTAGTACTCAAAGATCTGAGATGGCAGTGGCACGTGAAGCCCTTCGGAGGCGCGGTCCTTGACCGTATTGAAGACCACGCGTTTGATCTTCTCGACGAAGCCCGGATCTCCCCCATCACCCAACAGTGCCGGAAGATAACTCTTGCGCTGCAGGAAATAGGTCAGGATATCGACGGCACCCGGACAGGGCTCGAAGTTTCTGATCGCTTCCTGGAGCTGATCGAGATCCGTCTGCGCCAATGCGTGCACAAGGACGGTGATATCCGCCAGGGTATCCTCCTCAATCGAATTCACGAGATCGGAGATATCCCGGAAGTGGGAGTAGAACGTACGGCGTGTCACGCCGGCCGTGCCAGTCACCCTGGTAACCGTTACCTGCGAAAGATCCCCTGTCTCCTCGATCTGGCGCGCCAACGCGTCGCGCAGCGCTTGCCGTGTTCTCACGCTTCTGCGATCGGGCCGAGCCTGATGTCTGCTCGTCACCGCTGTTGAAGGTGCGCCAATCTCATCTGTTAGAGCGGAAAGCTCTCTCAAGCAGGCCTCCTCTCCTTGGTCGAATAGTTCTTTCACACTGTGAGTATTATTTCACACCGTGTGAAATATATTCAAGAAATCTCAGATTGTCAATTCTCTTCAAGCCCTCTGCATAAAACCTCAATATGGCCGGACCCCATCATGTGCTCAGCCTGTCGTGCCCTGATAGAGCCACCAAATACTTTATTGTGTGCACAATCCTATTTAATGGCTAAGCACTTCCGGCATAGTCCCAACGCTTCTGGTCACCCCTGCACTGTACGATATAGATGCAAAGTGATACATCCGTCAAAGCAGAGAAAGACATAGCCAAAGGGCATACAGGCGGGCTTGAGCCTGAAGGAATGCA
>ERZ773013.2267-NODE-2267-length-10693-cov-4.891615_pt1 | contig 10693 bp, 8 predicted proteins | sample MGYA00511670_ERZ773013 | MGnify/ENA primary metagenome ERZ773013 (study PRJEB29015, sample SAMEA2738120) | human oral metagenome | biome: human oral; feature: human-associated habitat; material: saliva | place: China | collected 2257 ...
AGGCCTGAATCAAACCATGATAACGTAGATTTTTATCGACAAAGAGTGTATTCATAGTCGGGGCATCAAATCCCGTTAAGAACATACCGACCACAATCAGCAAATCCACTTCCTTGGATTTAACGCGTTTGGAAAGGTCACGATAGTAATTTTGGAACTCCTTCCCATCAGCTGAGAAGTTGGTCTTGAACATGTGATTATAGTCGTCAATCGCTCTAGAAAGAAACTCTTTAGAAGATAAAGGCATCGCTATATCTTGAGGTTCTAGCTCTTCATCTTGAATTTCGCCATAAGCTGACTGTTCTTCGTTAGGCGCAAAGCTAAATATAGTCGCAACCTTCAAACGCTTGGCTTCTGGTAAAGCTGCTTGCTGTCGCTGTAATTCTTCATAGTATAATTTTGCCGCCTCAATACTTTGTACAGCCAGCATAGCATTAAATCCAGCCAATTGTTTTTGTTTATGAGTATAGTGTTGATTTCGGTGTGTTTTTGTATTATACACACGAAGTAAGTACTCTGTGATGGTTGCTATCCGTTCTGAATGTAGAAGTAGTTCCTTCTCCATCTTTTTGAGTTTCTTCTCGTCAATCTCTTTTCTAATTACCCCTACTGCTTGTTCTGCCTCTCGATATTTATTCAGCTCTGGCTTGATATAATTATAGTCTACTTTAAATTTTAATACCTTCTTATCCCTTATTGCATCAGTAATAACATAGGAGTGTAACATTTCACCAAATACATCTTGAGTTATCTCACCAGTTAATGTATTCGCTGAAAAGATAGGAGTCCCTGTAAAACCAAATAATGATAACTTCTTAAATGCTTTCTTGATTCTCTTTTGAGCTTTACCAAATTGAGAACGATGGCACTCATCAAAAATCAAAATACATTTTTTGTCATAAATAGGATGGTCAGTATTTTTTGTAATGAAATTATTTAGCTTCTGAATCGTCGTAACAATAATTTTATCATCTGACATTTCAATATTACGTTTTAGTTCTTTTGTATTATTACTACCATTGACTGAATTTGGTTGGAATTTTTGATATTCCTTCATGGTTTGATAGTCTAAATCTTTTCTATCCACCACAAAAATCACTTTGTCAATATAGTCCAACTCTGTTGCCAAACGAGCCGTTTTAAAGCTGGTCAATGTTTTCCCTGAACCCGTCGTATGCCAGATATAACCACAAGCATTGATGGTTCCAAAATTCTTCATTTCATTGGAAGAATGAATCTTTCGTAAGATACTTTCAGTAGCTGCTATCTGATAAGGACGCATGATGAGCAAGGTATTATCAGCGTCAAAAACACAATACTTGGTCAATATCTCCAAAAGGACTCGCTTGCTCAAGAAAGTGACAGTAAAGTCTTCCAGATCGTGGATTGTTTTATTCTTACGGTCTGCCCATTCACAGGTGAACTCATAGTGATTTTTATTTTGAGCAGTCGTATTTGCAAAGTAGCGTGTATAAGTCCCATTCGAAATCACAAAAATCTGAACATACTTATACAAAGAATTTTCGCTGTTAAAGCTTTCCTTGCTATAACGGTGAACCTGATTAAAGGCTTCTTGCAGACTAACTCCACGTCTCTTTAATTCAATCTGAACTAAAGGGAGGCCGTTTACTAGGATGGTCACATCATAACGGTTGGTATGACTCCCCACCTGGGTCACTTGATTGATGACCTGCATGCTGTTGTTGTGAATGTTTTTCTTATCAAGGATAAAAATATTTTTAATCCGTCCATCATCAAAAACAAAGTCATAGATATGATTTTCTTGGATTTTTCGAGTTTTTTCAACTAATCCTTCATTGGGACAATCCAGATATTCCACTATAAAGCGATTCCACTCAGCATTCGTAAATGTTACCTTATTGAGTTTTTCTATTTGAACTTTAGCATTTGCTAAGAGTTCAGTAGGTGTGTGAATATCCAAGCGTTCGTAGTTGAGATGATTTACTAAATCAGAAATCAACCGATTTTCTAAATCTGCTTCTGACTGATACTCTCTATCCGTGCGATACTCTGGTTGATACTCAGCCAAGAGAATCCCTTCATTTGTTTCCGCAATTACTTCATGCACTTTTGAATAATCAACCATTTTCATTTTCCTCTTTTGGGTTAAATTTATATTTTTTCTCAAAACTATTGAATAATTCTATTAAGGTATTTTTTTCTCGTTCTTGCAATTCTCTAAACTCCAAGTCCGATTGACGATTATGAGTGAATAAATCAAACCTTTGAGCATATGGTTCTAAATTTTCTTTGGTAATCTCCTCACCTGCCACCTCTAATCCTAATAAAACATCTTCCCATCTACTATAACCTAAAAATGTGGCTGTTTTCTCTGACAGATTTCTAAACAAAGCATAATGAAATTTTTCTACTTGTCCATTGTCTACAGCTTTACGTAACACTTCTCTCACCTTTAGGTGGTATCCGAAGGGAGAATCTTTCTCAACGTCAGTTAAAATATATCTGACTTTGTCCTCCTTATCAACTTCTTTTTTCATAACATAAAAGGACTTTTTTTTATTTGGTATTTTTCTGTCAAATCGTATTTCATTGTACAAAACATTATAAAAAAGTGGTTGGTGAGAAGAAATAATAAACTTTAAATCAGTGCGTTTAGATTTAGCAATAATTTCCTTTAAAAAAATAGCGGAATCAATAGTATTGTTATCATCTAACGAAGAAATTGGATCGTCAATATAAATATACTTAAAACCCTGAAAATCAGAGTCAATATCTGGATCGCTTAACTCCTCAATAATAAGTTCCAAAAGAGTTAGGAATATAGACCAAACAAATATCCTCTCCTCACCTCTAGAAATTTTGACAGTATCACCATCTAAAGTAAAGCGAATTCCCTTAAAATCACTCACCAATCTTGGAACACGCTGGTCTCCAATAATATCAAAAATTGGGAATCCCGAACTATCATTAGCCTGTCTCTCAATATCCTCAAAGCTTGGAACTATGAGGTTATGGACATACTTCTGAAAGTTGATAATAACTTGTTCAAATTGTTGCTGTTCTTCTAAAAACTTACCAAAAAAAGTACGCTTATCATATTTGAGGTAACGATCTTCGTCATTTTCTAAATCATTTTCCCAAGTAAAAAGATCTTCTGTGAAAGCGTTAAAATAAAGTATTTTCTTTACTTTTGACTCTTCATCATTTTCCGAGATATTTAATTTATCCTTTAAAATTGTAGATAGCCTTGTTTTCCCTGTAGCATTAAAAGCATAAATTAAATGCACCTTCTTATCACTTGAGATTAGTTCGTCTGCAACATCTTCCAATGTATTAAACACTTTATCATCCGCCATAATTCACTTTTCCTTATTCATTAAAATTGAGTAATTGATTTCTCCAATATTCATACTGTTTCTGTCTTAGTTCGATTTCTTTTGGAAGACCTTCGGAAAGAGAGTTGGCTAAGGTGTTGAAATTGTCAAGAATGGAGACAATTCTTTTTTGTTCAGTGAGAGGTGCAAGAACAATTTTAAATTTTTCCATATCCTTCGAATTGATACGAACAACTTTTGTTCCAGTTACTTTTCTTTCTTTTTGAGATTGAAAAGAAGTAGATCTCAGCCAATAATTTAAGTAACGTGAGTTTTGGGTAGTTTGAATGATATAGCTATCTCCAGAAATACCGATCTCTTCTTTTCCTTCCCAAACAATTGCTTTTCCAACATCTTCAACATTCTCAGATGTAGTTGCTATTACCAAGTCATTTGGTTGTGCTTTTTTTAACTTTTTGAACACTATTTCACTAGTTTTTGAGAGAGTTTCAGAGACTGAAAAATCGTATTTAGTGTAAATTTGTCCGTAGTGGACAACAGATTTCCCGATTTCGGTAAAATCTTTCTTCTGAAGTCCATTTCCTCTTACAAATTCACAAATTGTTCCCAACTCCACTCGAATTGAACCAAATACCCACTGTAAAAGCTTGATAATAGCGGAGTTGTCCCACTCCTCTACTCTACTCTCAGTGTACTCGCCTTCGGCGACGAATGTCAAGAGTTTTTCTCTAAAAAAATCGTACTGTTTTTGACGTAGTTCAATCTCCTTGGGCAGTCCGATGTTGAGGTCATGACAAATCGTATCAAAGTTGTCCAAAACTTGAACAATGCGAGATTGAATTTCGAGGGAAGGGACTGGAATTTTAAATTTTTCAGTATCATTACTAGAAATTTGTGGCATCTGCATATTATTAGCGATGTTTTGAAAATGTTCTTTATTATGAACTAAGTAATGATAAATATATCTTAAATTGATATTTTCATTGTCTGAACTGTATGACCAAAATTCATTTTTAAAACTAAATGGTTCTGTGCAGTATTCAAAATCAATAATTCCACGAGATTTTACAACAATTGCCTCTTCTGTGTGAATATCCTTATCGGGAATATCTCCATAGTTCACATCAGCGTAAGTCTTTCCTCCTGCAAAGATACGGATTGGCGCACCATCTTTGTGAAGTAATTTCATCTGACTAGCTATAATTTTAGTTCCTTTTCCTTTTTTAAGACATTCGTTCAACTTCTTCCACTCAACTTGATAAACCTCATCCTCAAATGATAAGAGTTTATCTCGATAATAAGAATATTGCTTTTTACGTGAGGTCAATTCTGAGGTCAATTCTGAGGTCAATTCTGTAACATACTCAGTCATTTTGTCAAGTATTTGTACGATTTTTTCTTGAATTTCTAGGGGAAGAATGGGGATTTTGATTTTCCCCATAACATTAGACATCAGTTTTGGATTTCCCATTCCAGATGAAACATATTTCTTAGTTGAAATCGTTAAATAATAATAAACAAACTTTGTAAGGAGTTGGGCACTATTAATCTCTACTAATCCACAGACATTGGTGATACTAAATTTTCCTTTGCGATAAAAAACTGTTCCAGCGTTTGCCCCATCAGTTGTCCAAGTTATATATTCTCCATCGTATTCAAAACTTGAAATTCTTCCAATTTCCCCATTGTTAGCTGTTTGAGAAGAATATACTGGGTATTCTCCTTTATTTTCTTCTAAGAACTGTTTTGACATTACCTTGCCACGAGATAATTTCGCTACATTTTTATCCCCCAACTCTTTCCACTCAACAGGACAGTTTTGAATTTCTTCTAGGATGTTCATATTTTTCCTCACTTTGATATAAAAATAGCCCTAGCAGTCACTTTAAGGCTACTGAGCTAATAAATCTGAAAATTCTTCTTTCTGTGACCAGGCCAATAACTGTATATCGCTTACTTTCGATGCTTGAATAGCCTTAGATGCAACTTTATTTTCCAAATCATTATAAATAAGAATTTTTTTCGAAACTTGTTGAATATCTCGATTGCTAGCAATATCTTGGTAAATATAGTTAACTCTTGCCAAACTATTATAATCAAACCGATTGACAATTTGAACCCAAATTTCAGGACGATTTTTCCTAGCTCCTAAAACATAATCAACTTGATAATCAATTCCTGAATATCCTGTCAATCGAACGTTTGGCATACCACCGAAATCTTTTTCATAAAAATAATCTTGTACTTCCTCTGTGAAGAGGCTTGTAACGTTGGATCGATGAGTATTCAGCAAATCATAGAGACGTATAATTGTCTCAATCATTTTATGTTTCGCTTTTGGAAAATTTTTTGCTTCACATTCGATATATACAATATCTTCATCCAACTTTGATCCAAACTGCCTTAATACACTGGTTATAATTCGCTGTCTTGTTTCTTTCGTAATGTCAAGACCTGCCAAAGCCAATTCATTAAAAGTTTCACCATCGTCTGAAATTCTTAATAAATCATTAGGTTTTTCTTCTAGGTACAACCGCACTCGATCATTTAAATGATTTACATAAGGCGTTACAATTTCAGAGTACCCATCAAAATCCTTTACAAGTAGTTTTTCACGATACCACTTCACATAGTCATCAATCAGTTTCAAACTATCCATAGTAACCTCCTTTCAAGCTATAGAAATGGGATTGCTACATTATCATAATTCACATTTGTATAGTCCAAAAAATAAATCAAACTATCCAAAAGTTCATTTGCTAAATCTACTTCTAAATCACCCAAACCAATAGCAATTCGTCCATAATCATGTTCTTCATCAAATATATGAATATGCGGTGTTTCTATATCATCATGAGGAGCACCATTGCAATCTAGGCGAACCAAAACACCTTTTAGACTATGTGACATCATTTGATAAGTGAGGTTCTGCCGATTCAAATGACCTTTTCGATTGATAATCAATTCAAATTTTTCATTCTTATCCGAAATACAATACAGTCGATATTTTCGCTGTTTTCCTACATCAGGAAATTGTATAGTTTTCTGTTCTAACAACTTAATACAATTCAATAATTCTTGAAAATGATTTAATTCCATTAACTCTACTTTAATTAAAAAAGCTTATAGTAGAAGTCTATAAGCCCACTCCTTATACCTGTTCGCCTTGTCACATCCAAGAGAGGTAGGCAATCCTATTAATTCCATTATACCTTTTTTAGCAGATAATTCAAGATTTTTTCGCTTTTTTAAAAAATATTTTTAACATAACGATAGCCAATCGCTAAAATCATATCGAGATTATAGTAGGCGACTTTTTTTGACTGAGTTTTACCAGCCATTGCACCGTGACGAGTGGTTGTCAACTGATAGTTGACAACCACTGTTTCATCTAATTCACCATCTTCAAATATTGCCTTGATATGTTTACTAATGTTTTGCTTGGAAGTTTGAAAGAGCTCAGCTAGTTCTTGTTGGGTCAGCCAGACCGTTCCATTATCCAAGTGAAGTTCAATAGCGGACTCGCCGTCATCTGTCCTATAGAGAATCACATCATTTGCCATGGCTCAGCTCCTCTACAATCTTGTCTATCTCTGCACGCAAGTGGTCAATTTTGGCAACAGTCTCAGCGATTTCTTTATTGAGAACATCTATATCAATCTTCTCACGTGTATCTTCTTGTTCGACATAGGTTGAAACAGATAGGTTATAATCCTGCTCTGAACCAATCACATCATTATCAACAAGAGCAGATTTATAGTCAACATTTTGATAATTAGAGAATAATTCAACTATATGTTCGATATTGCTACCCGTCAAAACATTGTTGTTAGTTTCTTTTTTGAATTCCTTACTCGCATCAATAAAGAGTGTTTTATTTTCAAGTTTATTCTTCGCTAGAACTAAGATAGTTGTCGCAATAGAAGTTCCGAAGAAGAGATTATCAGGAAGGGAAATTACTGCTTCAACAAAGTTGTTATCTACTAGATACTGACGAATGGTCTTTTCAGCTCCTCCACGATAAAAAATTCCTGGAAAACATACAATAGCTGCTCGACCTTTATTGGACAAGTGATTGAGACTATGCATGATAAAGGCAAAGTCAGCTTTTGACTTAGGAGCTAGTTTACCAGCTGGCGCAAAACGGTCATCGTTTATGAGAGTTGGGTCTCCATCTCCCACCCATTTGACAGAATACGGAGGGTTAGAAACGATAGCATCAAACGGCTTTTCTTCCAGATGCTGAGGATTTAAAAGGGTATCTCCTCGCTTAATATCAAAATTATTGTAGTTGATATTATGCAAGAACATATTCATACGAGCCAAGTTGTAGTTGGTCATATTGATTTCCTGACCAAAGAATCCGTCTTCTAGAATATGGTCTTCATATTGTTTTTTCATTTGAAGAAGGAGAGAGCCTGAACCACATGTTGGGTCATAGACCTTGTTAATCTTGTCTTTACCGACCATCACTAGGCGAGCTAGTAATTTAGAGACTGTCTGTGGCGTGAAAAACTCACCACCACTTTTTCCTGCATTACTAGCATAGTTGGAAATCAAGAACTCATAAGCATCCCCAAAGGCATCGATGTCATTTTCCTCAAAGTTACCAAAGTTAATGCTATTGATACCATTTAGAATGTCAGAAAGTCGTTTATTTTTTTCTGGAACAGTTCCACCAAGGATATTGCTTCGTGTATCCAAGTTATCAAACAAACCTTTGATATCATCCTCTGATTTGAACCCAATCGCTGACTTCTCAATAGCTTGAAAGATGTTGGCCAAGTCTTCGTTTAAATTTTCATTTTGCGAGGAATTCTCGACAACATTTCCAAATAGTTGACTCGGAAGGATAAAGAAGCCCTTATCCTCAACTGTCCCTGGTTTAAAATCTTGCTCAGCTTCTTGGTCACTCAATTCTGCATAACGGAATTCTAAGTCGCCAGCTTCATGCTCAGCACGGTCAAAATAGTCTGCCATGTGTTCGGAAATAAAGCGATAGAACAGAATTCCTAGGATATATTGCTTAAAATCCCAACCATCTACAGCTCCACGAACATCGTCCGCAATCGCCCAAATTTTACGATGCAGCTCCTTGCGTTCTGCATTTTCTTTACTTGCCATTTTTACTTCCCTTATTAAATAAATGTATTATCTCTTCTATTTTATCATATTTTAAGAAAAGCCACTCGCCCCAGGGAGGGAGAGTGGGCTATGAACTATTTTTAAAATAATATCTTACAACTGTTTTCTATAAATTCAATTACTTTTTGATTTTATTAAGGTAGTAGCTCTTTGTCCATACGCTCATTATCATCACTCTTTACAAATACAACATTCCGTTTACCTGTTAACTCTATCAGTTTTTCCTTACCAAGAATGATTGCAAGATTCTTAATAATCGAACGTTTAGCTGGTTCATCAACATAAGTGAAAATAAATCGATAAGGATACTCACCATTCTCTGCTAATGAAAAGCATTTTTGAAAAATTTCTTTATCCAAGGGATCAACCGAGTGCCCATAAATAATGATATTTTTAGAAGTAATATAACTCTCAAAATCATTATCAGGAAATTGAAGCGTTTGTCTGAAGAATTCTTCAAATTTATTTCCTGTCTCTTTAACGACCCTTTGGTAATACTTCTGATAAGGAATTAAATCACTGTTAACATCATTTTCTTTATCTTCAATTCCAAAGACCATAGTATTGATGCGACTGAAAGTTCTATCTAAATCAATTCGCCCATGTATGAAATGAGTTTTCTCCTCAGAGGTTCCAAATAGATGACCTGATGTGTTTGTATAATTAAAGTTTAGAACATAGGTATTGAATAAATTCGGAACTTCATCTAAAGCTGTTGGGTTTCTTTGAATGTTTCTTACCTCAAAATCGAGATAGTCTAAATAAGACAGATAGATTTCTAACAGTTCAATTAAATAATCAAGTGACTTGACGAAGATATGATCAAGAAGCTCTATTAGCGACTCTTTTTCTTTATTCTCGAATTCTGTCCTTTTGATTTCTTCTTCAATTACTTCAACTAGATAATGTTTTGCATTGTAATTACTAATATCTGGAATAATATTATCAAATTCATAATAATTAGCATATCCAGTACATTCAAATAATACTTCACTATTTTCTTTAAAATACATCATTGCATCTGTAAGTTTAGAAATCATAATTTCAATATTAGACCAATTTTCACCAAGCGTATCTTTATTTTTATTAATAAATTTCAAATACAAATTATCTTTATAATTATGAGTATTTATGTTTTTAGAATCTAGAAAGGTTTGTAAGTCACTTTCTGGCTCAGTAAATAATCTCTGTTCAAACTTAATAAAATTTTCATACTTTGTTTCTCGACCCATTGCAATGTCAAAACCATTACCAAGAATTAAAATTGTATCTGCCATGAATTTTTTCTCCTCTACATAATAGATAATTAATTAAATTATACCACGAAACCACAAAAATCCCCCTTAGAAATCCGCTTCTAATGGGTCGTCTTTATCCTACCGCTTGGGCTGGTTCTGATGGTTTGGTCTTTTTATCTTTCTTATTGCTAGTGATGAGACAGCGCTTGCTATCTCGGATTGTATTCAGGTCCTTAAGGAGTTTAGTCAGGTGTTCTTTTTCAGGATAGGCTTCTGCGCTGGCTACAGTATAGCGCATAAAGAGGTCGTAGATGCTGGTTAGTTCGGTGCGGACTTGTCTAGTCTTGCCGACTTCCTTGGTAAACTTATGCGCACGCACCTGACTTTCCACTTGATCATATTCCTCTTGAGCATTGACCACCACCGTCAGCAGTAGAATGCTTTTAAATTTATGGAAACACGGTTGTTCTAAACCTAGAATACATGTAAACTTTAGAGAATAGACCTATTATAAGTCTCGAAAGCCTATCTTCCTATCCATTCCTCATCAAAAAGACTCATTCCCCCTTTCTCCTCCAAAATATGGTATAGTAGAACTATACTATCTATGAGGAGTTCACATGTCACAGGATAAACAAATGAAAGCTGTTTCTCCCCTTCTGCAGCGAGTTATCAATATCTCATCGATTGTCGGTGGGGTTGGGAGTTTGATTTTCTGTATTTGGGCTTATCAGGCTGGGATTTTACAGTCTAAGGAAACCCTCTCTGCCTTTATCCAGCAGGCAGGCATCTGGGGGCCACCTCTCTTTATCTTTTTACAGATTTTACAAACGGTCGTCCCTATCATTCCTGGGGCCTTGACCTCGGTGGCTGGGGTCTTTATCTACGGCCACATCATCGGGACTATCTACAACTATATCGGGATTGTGATTGGCTGTGCCATTATCTTTTATCTGGTGCGACTCTATGGAGCTGCCTTTGTCCAGTCTGTCG
>ERZ773013.2274-NODE-2274-length-10662-cov-5.798058_pt1 | contig 10662 bp, 9 predicted proteins | sample MGYA00511670_ERZ773013 | MGnify/ENA primary metagenome ERZ773013 (study PRJEB29015, sample SAMEA2738120) | human oral metagenome | biome: human oral; feature: human-associated habitat; material: saliva | place: China | collected 2257 ...
GCTCAACCAGGTTCTCACCGGTCAGGCCAGCGGTACGACGAGCCTCTTCGAAGGCGCGGCGCAGCTGCGACTCACGGATGCCGTACTGGGCGCGCAGACGCTGCTTCTCCTTCAGACGAACGGCGTAGTCGGAGTCCTGGCGACGGCGGGTGCGGCCGTGCTCGCCGGGGCCGTAGGGGCGCTTCTCGAAGTAGCGGACGGCCTTGGGGGTCAGCGCGAGGCCGAGAGCGCGAGACTCGCGGACCTGCTTACGGGAACGATTCGTTGCCATTGTTCTTCTTCCTGTTTCTCATGTCATGTCGAGGCGGTTGCCCGACATGGGGCCAACTCCAGGACCGCTGAGAGTCCGTCGGCTAAGGCCCCAGGTGTCCGCGCAAGCGGACAACTGTTCTATACTAGCGTCTCTTCAGCAGATTGCGAATGACACCGAGCCTCTTCGTGAGCATCGCCTCATGCCCGTTCTCGGTCGGCTCGTAGTAGCGGGTGCCCTCCAGGTCGTCAGGCAGGTACTGCTGAGCGGCGACGTGATGGGGATGGTCATGGGCGTAGAGGTACCCATCGCCGTGCCCGAGCGAGGACGCACCGGAATAGTGGGCATCGCGCAGGTGCGCGGGAACCGCTCCCCCACGCCCGGCCCGCACGTCCGCAAGCGCACGATCGATCGCCAGGTACGTGGCGTTGGACTTCGGGGCGGTCGCGACTGCAACAACCGCTTGGGCGAGGAGGAGGCGCGCCTCTGGCATCCCAATGAGGGCGACGCCCTGGGCGACACTGACGCACGTCGTCAGCACCTCTGGCGCGGCCATGCCGATCTCCTCCGAGGCCGCGATCATGATGCGCCTCGCAATGAAACGCGGATCCTCGCCGGCCTCGATCATGCGCGCCAGATAGTGCAGCGAGGCATCGACGTCAGAGCCGCGCATCGACTTGATGAAGGCACTCGCCACGTCGTAGTGCTGGTCGCGGCCCCAGCGCACGAGCGCCTGATTCGCGGCTGCCTCCACGCTGGCCACCGTAATCTCTCCGGAGCCGTCATCGCTGGCCACCCCCGCCGCGGCTTCAAGAATCGTCAGGGACTTACGCGCGTCGGAGCCAGCCAGGCGCACGAGGCCCGCCACGGCCTCGTCGGTGATGGAAAACCGCCCGGCAAGACCGCGCTCGTCGGTCAGGGCGCGCCGGACCAGGCCCTCCAGCGCATCGGATTCCAGGGGGCGCAGCGTCAGCAGGAGCGAGCGCGAGAGCAGGGGCGCGATCACGGAGAACGACGGGTTCTCCGTCGTCGCAGCCACGAGAACGACCCACCGGTTCTCGACCGCGGGAAGGAGTGAATCCTGCTGCGACTTGGAGAATCGGTGAACCTCGTCGACGAAAAGGATCGTCTCCTCGCCGCTGCTCGCCAGGGTCCGACGCGCGGCGTCCACGACACGACGCACGTCGCCCACCCCCGATGACACGGCGGACAATTCGACGAAACGCCGACCCGAGGCGCGGGCGATCAGATAGGCGAGCGTCGTCTTACCGGTACCGGGAGGCCCCCACAGGACGACCGAGGAGACGGCGACCCCGCCGCTCGACTCCGCGGAGAGCAAGCGTCGCAGCGGAGCGCCCTCCCCCAGGAGGTGGGACTGGCCGACGACCTCTTCTAACCTGGTGGGTCGCATACGAACGGCGAGGGGCGCGTCCGCGGTAAACGCGGGCACGCCCAGCTCGTCGAATGATTCAGAATCAAACAGATCCATGAAACCTAGCCTACGTCAGGGTGACTCCCTGCGAGGAGGAACCGATCTTCGGACCGGAGAGCACCTGGAGGACGACGAGGCCACCAAGGATCAGCATGCAGGCACCGGCACCCAGGAGGTATCCGTTCAGGCCCTCGGACTCGTCGCCCGAGTTCGAGGAGGACAGGACTTCGGCGTGGAGCTTCACGGAGCCGGAGCCGTCCACGGCGGTGCCGGGGCTCGCGGCGGCGACCGTCGAGGCGACCTTGAACTCGGCCCAGCCAACCAGCTGATGCGAGCGGTTCGCGACGACGACCTTGTAGTCGCCCATCGGCAGGCCTGTGACATCCATGGTCACCTGGTTCGAGGGCTCAACCTGGAGCCAACGCGCCTCGCCCGTCTGCATGATGTTGGCGCTCACCCACTCGCCGGCAACGGCCTTGTCTGAGGGGACGTTGATCGTGAGCTGTCCTCCGGTGAAAGCAGCGCTCACGCCGCCCTTGTTGGCGTCGGTCAGCTGCGACTCATCGGTCACGGGCGACACGGGCGTGTCGGAGGGCTGGCTCGAGTGAGCGGCGGGAGAGGAGGAAGCGGAGGGACTGGGCGTCGGGCTCACAGAAGGAGCCTGGGTCGGCTGGACGACAGGCAGCTCCGGATCATCGGGCTGCGGCACGGGGGCAACGGTCGGCTCGGGCGCGGGCTGCGGGGCGGGATCGGTCGTCGGCTCCGGCGCGGGCTCGGGAGCAGGATCAACATCGCCCGGGTTATAGGGCTTAAAGACCTGCACCGAGTAGCTCGAGGTGGTCGCGAGCGTCTTATCGTCCTTGTAAGTGACGATAGTGACCCAATGCGACGTGCCGGGCTCCCACGTGATGCCCTCGATGTTGTTGGTGCCGTTGGGCACGGGAACGATCATCGAGTAGCTGTTGAGCGGAGCGGCCTTCCACAGGTCATCGGCGGTGGGGGCCACGGTCTCTCCGTCGCGCTCGAAGGTCACGGCCGACGTGGGGGTCACGCGGCCATTATCGAGGATGACGCCCCAGTAACCCGTCTTGCCGTACTGCGCCTCAAAGTCGAAGGCGTTTTCGAGGCTGACAATGAAGGAGGTATTGGGGATGGAGTAGGGACCATCGTTGCTGTCTGCACGCGCGGTGAAACCAGGAATGGCGAGCGCGATCGCGGCAAAGAGGCACAGGGCCATCAGGACGCTCATCGCCCGACTGCGGCCTGCAAACCCCCGCGCGGAGAGGGCAGTCCTAGCCCGTCCGTGCTGCATAATGGTTCTCCTTAGTAGCTAAATACTCAGCAGCTATTGTCTAGAAACCAGAGTAACAGGTGTGACGACTGATTGCTAAATTCCAACGCACACCAATCGGTTAATCGTGATCTCATTGGCATGAGACGGCCTGCGCCCGCCCCTAGTGCACCCCCGCGTGCGGGCGACGCACAATACTGACCGTCACGACGGCACCGAGGAGGGCCAACAGCCCACCACCTGCGAGGATCCATCCATTCAGGCGCCCCTCTTCCTCGCGAGCAGCCTGGTCGTTCGCCTGCTGCTCGGTGTGCGACTTGGGTCCAATCTGCGAGGCGGACACGCTCTGCTGTTCGGTAGAGGCGGAGGCTTGCGGGGTTGGGTCGGACGAACCGCCGGGCGCACCGGCACCGCCAGCGGAGGAAGACCCACGGGCGGAGGGAACGCCCGAAGAAGCCGACGGCGACGGGGACGAGGCCTCGTCGGTGCCCGAGCGACGCTGCGCGTCGTCCGACGCATCATCCGCCGTCTGCGTGCGAACCACCTGAGAGGCCGTGACGGGATCCGCTTGCTCCTCTGCAGGAACCTCCGGGGGCATCACGGTCAACAGGGACGGGTCGCCACCACCGGGAATCGCCGCATCGCCACCGGGTTCGGTGGCGTCACCCCCTTGATCAGGATCGGCGGGAGTCGGATCATCGCCAGCGAGAGAACAGGAGCGAACCGCGACCTGCGCATCGACAACCGTTACGCTCACCGTCACGTAGGTGCCCGTCACGCCGTCGCCGATCGCGATCTGATGGCCGGAACCGACCTCCCAGGTGGAAGGAACGGCGATGTCCGCAGAGAAGGAACCATCGGCACCGACCTCGAGAACCGCCCAGGCACTCCGATCGCGCGCAACGGCGGCCGGCACCCAATCGGGAAGATTAGTATCGGCGGGGCGCCGCTCCTTGCCATCATCGAGGGTGACGATCACAAAGCCGCGCGTCGTGCCCGAGCTCGGACCCCACCCACTACCCTCGGCATGAACGGGCTCACCCGCATGGAGGATAGAGGAGACGTGCACGGTCGCATCTTCTTCGGTTGCCACGAGGCAGGACGCCGACACATCCGGCACACCGTCGTCACTATAGGCGGGGGCGGCGGCGACAAACACGCCTGCGACGATGGACGCAGAGGCGGTCAAGCCGAGCAGGGACATGTGCAATCCCCTGCTCCGCGTGAGCGACCGTGTCGTCATGCCTGATGTCTTCCTTTTCCTCGAGATAATCTCAACCAATCCTTGCAGTTCTGGGCAGAACGTTAATGTCAGTGTCCGAGTAACTACCGGTTACATGGTCAATAGTATTATCTCGCGCCCCCGACGCAATTGCGAGCAACAAGCAAATTACTGGACCATAGGCTCAATAGGCGATTATCCGGGCAAAAAAGTACCCCAGACGCCATATATTGTGAATTATATTATCGACTAATCATGCTGTCAGATAACCCGCTGGTCAACATTTGAGATTGCGAGCGCGCTTGCTCAACACTCAGGGGCGTGGCACGACGAGTGGCGAGCCCGTCTGCGGATCCTCGATAATCACGCACGGGACATCGAACACCTCCTCGATGAGGGCGGGGGTCACGATGTCGCTCGGCGCGCCCTGCGCCACGATGCGTCCCCCCTTCATGCACACAAGGTGGGTCGCATAGCGAAACGCCAGGTGCAGGTCGTGCAGCACGGCGACAATCGTCCTCCCACTACCCTGCAAGCGCCGCGCGAGACGCAACACCTCAAGCTGATGATTCAGATCCAGATACGTTGTCGGCTCGTCCAACAAAACGATGTCCGTGGACTGCGCCAGCACCATCGCGATCCACACTCGCTGACGCTGCCCGCCCGAGAGCTCCCCGACGCGCCGCCGAGCCAAGGCCTCAACGCCCGCCTGACGCATGGCCCACGCCACGGCCTCGTCGTCCTCAGCGCTCCACTGACGCAGGATCGACTGATGAGGATAGCGCCCGCGCGCGACCAAGTCCTCCACGAGGATGTCCGCGGGAGCCGTGGAAGACTGCGCGAGCAGCCCGAGCCGACGAGCCAGCTCCTTCTGGTTCATCGTCGTCAGGGCCCGCCCATCCAATTCGACCACACCCGAGCGCACGCCCAGCACTCGCGCCAGGGAACGCAACAGCGTCGACTTACCGCAGGCATTGGGCCCCACGATCACCGTCAGCTGCCCCTGAAGAACGTCGAGAGACAGATCCTCCAAGATGGGAGCATCCTTCCCGTATCCCACCGTCACCGAACGCGCGCGCAACCCCCGCGCATCGCCACTGGCGCCCATCACGTCACCTCACCTCACGAACCAACAGAACCAACAGATAGATGCCGCCCACAACGCCCGTCACCACGCCGACGGGCAGCTCATGCGGGGCAACGATGCGCTGCGCGACCACGTCGGATGCCAGCACGAGGAGGCCACCCACTCCGGCCGACGCCGCGAGGCCCACTCCCCCGCTCCGGCTCACGCGCCGAGCGACGTGGGGAGCAGACAGGGCCACGAAAGCCACCGGACCGGCAACGGCCGTCGCCACGGACACCAGCACCATCGCCACGACAATCGCGACGATACGAACGACGCGAACCCGCACCCCCAGGCCCGCCGCGACATCGTCGCCCATCGCCACGAGCCCCAGCGGCACCGAGACCCACGCAAGGACAAACGCCGTGACCAGGAGGACAACCACGAGGGGAAGCACCCGAGCCATCGTGACCCCCGCGAGAGAACCCGCGCTCCACAGCTGCGCCCGCTGTGCGGCCTCCAGAGGCGCCTTCACGATGAGGAGAGAGTTCACAGCCCTCAGAGCCGCCGAGCACCCGATGCCAACCAGCACCACGCGCATCCCCGTGAGCCGCACGCCGCCCGCGCACGCCACAATGACAGCGCCCGAGGCAAGCCCACCCACGAGGGCCCCAACCCCCGTGACGGCAGGGCTCGAACCCAGAACAATAATCGCGACGAGCGCCCCCGTCGCAGACCCCGTGGACAGGCCCACGATGTCGGGGCTACCCAACGGATTGCCCGAGACCGTCTGGAAGACCGCACCGGCGAGCCCCAACGCACACCCAACACACACGGCTGCGACCATACGCGGCAGGCGAACGGATTGCACGAAGTAGACGCCGAGGAAATCGTCCGACGGGCCGCCATCACCCATCAGGCGCCGGAACGAATCCGCGGCGCTGAGACCGTAGTCCCCCAACGTCAGCGAATAGACGCACAGGGCGACGAGCACCACGAGGGCCCCGAGGACGACAACGGCGCCGCGCCTGTGAACGCGCACAGACACGCGCCCCAGTGTCAGGCGCACGTACCGATCCCGGCGACGTTTCACGACACTCCCCTTCCGCGCGCGCCGAGGATGAAGAATGGCGCGCCGATAAGCGCGATGACGACGCCGACGGGCACCTCCTGCGGAGCCAGCACGAGGCGGGACGCAACGTCAGCGGCCGTCACCCACACCGCCCCGACCACCACGGACCACGCCGCGATCGGACCCTGTCGCGCACCCACCACCCGGCGCACGAGCAACGGAACGGCCAACCCGACGAAGGTCAGGGGGCCACCAATCGCCGTCGCGCCGCCCGCGAGGGACGCGACGGCGACAGTTCCCAGACCTCGCACGAGGCCCACGCGCACACCGAGACCCGACGCGGCCTCGTCTCCGAGGGTGAGAACCCCGAGGGCGGACGTCAGGGCCGTCCCCACGACGACCCCACAGGCGATGACAATGCCGCCCCACACCAGGGTCGCCGCGTCCACGCCCTCGAGCGACCCTGATGCCCAGTATCGGAACTCGTTAAAGGCATTCTGGTTGGAGGCGAGGACGGCCTGCGTGAGGGAGGAGAGGGCGGCGGACACCGCGATACCCGCCAGGGCGAGGCGAGCATGCGATCCGGCACCGCCGCGCCCAGACAGGACAAGAACGAGACCCGAGGCGATACCAGCCCCCACCAGCGCCGCACCGATCGTCATGGCGCGCGTCGACACGCCGACCACCGCCGTGGCCGATACGACGACGAAGGCCGCGCCCGCGTTGATGCCGAGGACCCCGGGGTCGGCCAGCGGATTGCGCGTCATCGCCTGCATGATCGAACCGGCGAGCCCGAGCGCGCCGCCGATCATGAGGGCGGCGAGCGTGCGAGGAACGCGCAGCGCGAGGACAACCTGCGCGTCCTGCGAGCTGCCGCCATGCACCAGCGCGTCCCACACCACATCGGCGCCTATCTGGCGCGACCCCAGGGCGAGGGACGCGACGATCACAGCGACAAGGACCAGCGTCGCCACCGCACAGGCGGCGACGACGCTGGCAAGGCGGCGCGGTCTCATCTCAGGCACGATCCGGATAGTGCGTCGCCGCCCCCGTCACGAGGCCGGGACGAACTGCGCCTCGATAGACGAGACGATTCCATCCATGAGCAGGTAGCCGCCGGTCGAGGTCCACAGAGAGCCGTCGACCGGGATCACGTGGCCCGCCTTGACGGCACCGAGCGAGTCGAAACCAACGGTGTTCTTCGCCTCCTCGAGGGCGGCGGCAGAGGCCTCGACGCCGGTGGCTCCGCCCGCGGAGGGGTTGTTCACCGAGGACTTACCCAGCGTGCCGAAGAAGATCCAGTCCGCGTCGATCTGATCGATGTTTTCGAGCGAGACGGGCTCGGAGTGTCCCTCGCCGTCGCGATCCTGGTTGGCGGGGCGCTTCATGCCGAGAGCGGTGAGAGCCTGGCCAGCGGGCAGTTCCTTGAGAATGAGGCCGGCGCTGTCGCCCTGCCAACGCACGACCGAGTAGGTCTGGTCGAGGTAGCCAGCGTCCTTCAGGCGGGCGCTCACGGAGGAGACATGCTGATCAAACTCCGCGAGCTTCGTCGCAGCCTCGTCGGACAGTCCCAGCGCATCCGCGGTGAGGGTGAAGGTCTCACGCCAGTCACCGCCGGACTGAGTGGTGAAGAAGACGGGCGCGATCTGGGACAGGGCGTTGAGCGTCTCCGTGTCGTTGTTCTTCACGGAGGTGCCGTCAACGAGGATCAGATCCGGGTGAGCGGCACCGATGGCCTCGAGGTTGGGGGTACCGATCGAGCCGAGGATCGGGATGTCTCCGGCGCGGTCGAGGAGGTAGTTGGGGACGGTCTGCTGGCCGCGGCCCGACACGACGCCGATGGGGGTCACGCCCAGGGCCAGCGCGTTGTCCGTCGTGGGCTCCGACAGGGTCACGACGCGGCTCGGGTGAGCGGGAAGCGTGACCTCCTGGCCGGAGGCGTCGGTGACGGTGCGGCTCTCGGCGCTCGGCGCCGCTTCGGAGGACGAGGCAGGGGCGGGCTGCGTGGTCGAGCAGGCCCCCAGCGTCAAGGCTGCCAGGGCGAGCGCCGCGATGGCGCGGACTCGTGTCGAGATGTGCACGTGTTCCTCGATTCAAATAGATCGCAATAGATGCGTAGGTAAGCCTAACCTAGGAGCGATCGGTGTCGCCTTCTCATCTCACACGCTTCCGTCTCGGACACACCACTCGTCGAGTGCGCGCAGGAGCCCCTCGCGCCACCAGGCGACATCGTGCCCGCCCGAATAGGTCTCGAACCTGACAAGCGACGTCGCGCCATCCAACAGCCCCGCACAACGGCGCACCACCGGCCGCATCGCCACCTCACGCTCACCCACCTGACACCACAGCGTCAAGCCGTCGGGCAGGCGCCGTTCCCCCCTGCTCAGCGCGCCCATGAGCGTCCCCTCGCCCCGGCCTCGTTCCCCTCCTCCCCACCACAGGGACGGAGACTGTGCGACATAACACTCGACGGGAAGCGTGCTCCCCAGGGCCGCTTCGAGGACACCGAGCCCGCCATAGGACTGCCCCGCCAGGGCGATCGGTCCCACCCCGACCTCGTCGCAGACCGCGCCCACGAGCGCCTCGACCCTGCCGGCATCAGTGAGCTCCCGCTCGCGCTCCCCCAGCTCACCCGCGTCGATGGTCACAACGCGCAGACCCGGGTAGCGCCGCGTCAGCCACCCCACCCCGTTAGCCCTCCAGACCTGGCCATCGAACAAGATGAGCGTGCGCACCGGCGCACCCTCGCCGTCATGCACGACCACGACGCGCCGCCGCGGCGACGCCCCGTCAGGCGCGAGCGGCACCGCGCACTCCACCTCGCGCGCGGCGCGCATGTCCGACGAATCCCCCTTAACAGCGGGCCAAACGAGACGCGCATCCGGACCCGCGAACAGGGAAGCGACATGCCCACGCCCATTGACGAGCACACGCGGATGAGAGCGATCGCGCACCGCCGAGGCGAGGACGCGCGCCCACGCGCGCCGATCATCCACCACGCGCGGATCAAGCCCACCTGGCCCGACCGGCACAAACTGGTAACTCACGATGACATCGGAGGGCAGAGCGCACGACAACACCCACGGATCCACTCCGCACACCCGCTCCATCCGAAAGAGCTCCAGGCGATCGCGCGCCCGATCCGTCACCGTATTGAGAACCAGGTAGGCCCCCGAGGCGCCATCCCCGGCGCATCGGAAGGTCACCGAAACGGCGTCTCGGCCATCGATCACCATCCGCGTGCCAACAAGCGGCCCGGTTGCGACGCCAGCGCGCAGCAACTCGGAACGCTCCGACGCGAGCCGGAGAAAACCCGTCTCAGAAAACGACGGAGCGTCGATATTCAGGCGATCAGTCAAAGAGCGAAATATCGCCCGCGCCCACGCGCGCAACGACCGCGTCGCCGCCCGCGAAGTCGATGACCGTCGTCGGCTCTGCCACGCCGACCGGCCCCACGACGACGAGATCAACCTGGTGACCGATGCGCTCATCCACGTCGAACCCATCCGTCAAAGGCTCGGTCTCACCGGGCATGATGAGCGTCGAACACGCGAGGGGCTCGCCGAGCGCCTCCACGATCGTCTGCGTGATGACGTGATCCGGGATGCGCACGCCCACCGTGTGCTTCTTCTTGTTGAGCATCACGCGCGGCACCTCCTTGGTGCCACGCAGAATGAACGTGTAGGGGCCGGGCGTCAGGGCCTTCATCGTGCGGAACTCGTGGTTATCCACGATCACCAGTTCCCCAAGCTGTGCGAAGGAGTGGCACAGCAGCGAGAAGTTATGCTTGTCGTCGAGCTTGCGGACCGCGCGAATCGTGTCCATGCCCGACTTGTTGCCGATCTTCGTGGCGATCGCGTAGCCAGAATCCGTGGGCAGTGCGATGGTGCCGCCGCGCTCCAGCAGATCAACGACCGTGTTGACCAGGCGTGCTTGAGGATTTTCCGGGTGCAGCTCAATGTACGACATGACTCTATTGTGCACGAAACCCCCTCCGACCGGGGCCGGATGGGGGTTTCGTGGACAAGACTGCCGAGAGCTAGATCACTTCTTGTTCTCGTCGGTGGATTCCTCGCCGCGCTTCTTCGGCTTCGCATCGACGCCGGCTTCCTTACGCTGCGCGGGCGTGATCGGGGCCGGGGCCTCGGTCAGCGGGTCGAAACCGCCGCCGGACTTCGGGAAGGCGATGACGTCGCGGATCGAGTCGGACTTCGTCAGCAGGGAGACGATGCGGTCCCAGCCGAAGGCGACGCCGCCGTGCGGCGGGGCGCCGTACTTGAAGGCGTCCAGCAGGAAGCCGAACTGCGTCTGGGCTTCCTCCTCGCCGAT
>ERZ773013.2275-NODE-2275-length-10662-cov-2.455831_pt1 | contig 10662 bp, 18 predicted proteins | sample MGYA00511670_ERZ773013 | MGnify/ENA primary metagenome ERZ773013 (study PRJEB29015, sample SAMEA2738120) | human oral metagenome | biome: human oral; feature: human-associated habitat; material: saliva | place: China | collected 2257 ...
AAATAAAGATTATAAAAATTTGAAACGATGTCTTGGAATTACGGTCATTGTTGGCTTTGTATTTTCCTTACTTTTTAATAAAATTTTCAAATTTAGCTAATTTTCCTATTGACAAAAATTTCTCAATATGGTAGAATAAATACAGTTAAAATTTGAAAAGGAGGTTTCTTTAGTTGGAGAACGATAAACAGGTATTTGTCTACACTCGTAAACTGAATGCAAATAAGTCTCATAAAGAACAATTTGCAAAGCGTTTTCGTATGGCTGACGATATTTATAAGAAAACGTTGATTACATTGTTGAAACGTTACTCTAAGATGAAGAAAGACCCCCTTTACAAGAAAGCTTATAAGTTTCCTAAAGGGAAAGAACGTAATGCGATTTTGAAAGAGCTTGGTGTGAAGTATGACCTCGTAGGTAAGTTCACTGCAAGTAAGTTTGCGAATGATTATCGCAATGCTCGTAACTATAGTGATTACATCCCTTCGGATACTGCGGTTAAATTAGGATTGAGAGCGTGGGACGCATTTAGCAAAGTTATGTTTGCTAAAGGTGCTGATAAAGTAAATCTGTTAGGTACAGTAACTTCTTTTGAGGGTAGAATTAATGTAGCAGTTAGTGTGAAAGGTAATGTATTTACAGTTTCAACTCGCAAAAAGAAAGTCTCATGTACTATTCGTAACGAAAATGATGCTTTTGAAGAAGATATATTACGTAATAGTTTGAAGTACAATCGTCTTGTTCGTAGGTTTGAGTTTGGGGAGTGGAATTACTATGTACAATCTATTTTTGAAGGTACTCTTCCAACCAAATATACTTCTGAATTAGAAGGTTCTGTTGGGATTGATATTGGCACTTCAACCATTGCGGTATCCTCATATTATCAAACTGAGTTAGAAGAATTAGCTAAAGATGTAACTTTAAATCAACAAGAGGTTACACGCTTAAGTCGAAAACTTGACCGTCAACGTCGAGCAAATAATCCTCATAAGTACAATGAAAATGGTACTATTAAAAAGGGTGTACGGCAACCTTGGGTTGATTCGAAAGAGTATTTAAAAACCAAAGCCGAGCTTTCTGAATTAAATCGTAAAGCGACAGAACAGCGTAAGTTAGCTCACAAGACTTTAGCGAATAAAATTGTCCGTATGGGTTCGACTTTTGTAGTAGAGCAAATGTCTTTTAAAGGTTTACAAGCTCGAACAAAGGAGACAAAAGTTAGTGAAAAGACAGGTAAATATCAGTCTAAGAACCGCTTTGGTAAAACTCTTTTACATAAAGCTCCATCTATGTTGATTGAGCAAATTCGTTATAAAACCATGTATCAAGGTAAAAATTTCATTCTTGCAAATACAAGAGAAGTAAAGGCTTCACAGTTAAATCATTTAACCGAAGAGTACAACAAAGTTTCACTAGGTACACGTGCGAAAGTGGTTGGTAATGATTTAGTTCAACGTGACTTATATTCAGCGTTCTTGCTCCAACATGTAGGTTTAGATGGGGTAACTGTTGATATTGAGGGTTGTAAGTCTGATTTTGATACATTCTTACGCAATCAAGAGTTTACAATGTCACAACTAACTACGAATTTGAAGTCAGTAGGGAAAGAATGTTTTAATTAAAAACTTGTCCTAAATAAGACATTAAAAGGTTTCGGAGTTCATTTGGAGACTTCGTTAGGAGGTCGTTAATTCAAACAAAGGTTTGATTGGCTTCTGAGCAACTAGGTGTCTATTCTCGGCTCAAAAAGCAATGTACGTAAGTGGTAGTTTCTTTGAGGGTATCCAGTAGTAACTTATGAGTGGACAATAACATTCACGTTGCAGCTTTGTTACATAGATAGGTTCCGTTAAACCTAAATATGTGAGGTTTTGGTAATTTCTTAAATAACGTGGTTCCAAAGGTCATGTTTTCTTCTGAGATATTGCCGAAAATTTTTGGTACTTTCTTAAATAACATTGTTCCAAAGGTCAGAACGAGAATTTAGACAGTCTAATCAAGTTTTGGCACCCTCTTAAAAATATGGTTCCAAAGGTTCTTTAATTATTCTTTTAATTATTCTAGTGCTTTGGTACTCTCTTAAATAATAGGGTTCCAAAGGAAATGGTACTCTCTTTTTATTTTCATTGTTGGTTTGATTATTTAAAATATTTATCACTCTCAAAGGTGTTAAATATATAGCACGAATTTGGTTTGTTCGTGTGAAAACAATTTTACATAAAGAAAGGTTCTTAGATGACTATTGCAAGTCTTTAAGTTATGATGTTTCTTACGTGTAATTTGTGATGTTTCATATATGCCTCTTTCGTAAGAAAGAAGGTGGAGACTAGTGGAACTGTTGCTCCCATTTCAGTTCGGTCTACTTCTGAGGTTCGAGTCCTTAGGTCTCCATTTCCAAAATCGCAGTTTGGATGAAAAGAAAGCAGATGTATATCTGCTCTTTTTCATAAGCTGAGAAAACTTTCTCAAACCTATCTCAGAGGTCTCAGATTGCCTCAGATTTAATTTTAGATACAAAGTTGGTAAATTGTACCTCAGAGAAATAAAACTCGTTAGAGAGCAAATTAGAGAGTTATAAATTATGAATGAAAAAGATAAGAAAGTAATTGAGTTTTTAAAGGCTCAGAGACTGTTTATATCGGATAAACATCGGTATCAATACTTAACTGATATGATTTCAGCTTTTGAAGATGGTACTTATTCTGCTGATATGTCTGAGGAAGAGTTACCACATAAGGTTTATTTGAATGTTCAAATGGCACTTGGTGGTTGGTATGATAGAGAACTTGATTAGGAAAGGTTGGGTTACGTTATGTTTTTGTCGAAAAAAGATATCCTAGAGAAGTTGAAGGAATTAGATAAAAACTCCCAAGGGGTATCCCCAAAAGTTGATGTGCTTATTGTAGGGGGTTCTGCTTTAGCTTTATTTGGGGAACGAAGATTAACCGCAGACATTGATTATATTGGTTCCCTTGATTATTTGCCGAAAGAATACTTAAAGAGTTTAGGGTTATCAAATAATGTGAAGACATTCTTTGCATTATATGGAACTGATGAATATAGTGCTATAGAATTAAGTGGTTTTGAGAATTTAAAAGTAAGAGTTCTTTCTTATGAAGACTTAGCAGTTATGAAATTATTCTCAACACGCACTAAAGATTTAGATGATTTAATTGAATTTATCTTCCCTAAGTTGACAAGCTATTCAGATTTAAAGCATAAGATTGAAACTTATAAAGATTATTATTTCTTCAACTCTGACTTACCTGAGTTGAATCTAAACCAAATGGGGGTCATTAAAGACAGGTTGAGAAAAGAAAAGGGGGTATTGATTGTAGATGATTTCTCTATTTCTTTAGAGGTTTTCCTAAAATCATTACGTTTACTCACTGATACTAAACGTACGTTTGGTGAAGATGCTTTAAATTATTGGTTAGATAAACCGTTAAATGTTGTTGCAGCTCACACAGAATTGTTAGGGTATCTTTATGATTGCAAAGGTCTTAGAGTGTTGCTATGAATTATTCACAGTTGTGGAAAACCCTCCAAAAATATGTGCAGAACTTTTTAAGTTTCTTGGATCAACACCCTTACATATTTATCGGTTTGTTGATTTTACTTTTTGTAAGTTGGTCTCGTATTTGTTGGAAGTTAATTAAACATGCACCAACTAAAGCAGAAAAGAAGAAAATTGTACAGTGGTTTTTCAATGGTCTAATAGTCTTACTTTTGCTATCTTTTTTATTGTTATTACTAGTCATAGGAGTAGGTCAAGTCATTTAGTGCTTGACTTATTCTTTTAGTTGTGTTATAATAAGACATAATTAAAATAAAAGATAAACAGGAGAACAAAATTATGGCTAAAACTTATAGATTGGGTCTATGTGATAATAGACATGAAATAAAAGATGTAACAACGTATATCTTCGCTGACGGTGATATTAGCTTCCCTATCGACCCTAGAGTGTTGAGAAATAAAGTTGTAGACAAGTTCAATGAGTTAGGTATTACTGATGGTGATGACTTGGTTATTTATGTCACAGGATTGACTCCAGCTTTAGCTGCAGTCATCCGAATTGCCTTTAAACATTCTATGACTTTAACACTCATGCACTACGACAAAGATTCTAAGTCTTACATTGAAGATGTACTTTTTTCTCCGAATGATGTAGGGTACGACTTAGAGTACCCAACGTGGGTTGCGTGTCCATAAACTTAATTAAGCAAAGAAAGATAGAGGAAAACTTATGTCTATTGTGACTTTTAAAGATTTCACGATTGAGAATATTACAGATAAGGTTCGTGAAGTTAATGAATTTCAGGGTACCTTTGCAGATAATCGTACAAATATCTGTGAGATTTTGATTGAGATTTCCACTGAGGTTAATAACAAAAGAGTTGAATTAAGTATGAAAATTAAACCTCAAGAAATTGGTGCTTATCACTCTTATGGGGATGATAGAGACAAAGGTTTCGGTATCTCTACTGAGGTTTTCAAAGATTTGATTTCTCATGCTCTTGATGGTGCAGACAGCTTGACTTTAGATGATTTTGTTCGTCATTACTTTGAGAAGTTTGGACATACACATAGTGTTGAGTTATGCTATGGACAACGTAAGTATTTAGGTCACACAGTCTTGTATTTACCTACAGATGATTCTAAGTCTAAAAGAGCAGTTTCTTTAAATGACATTATTTTTGAGGGTATTGATTTACAAGATTCTTCTGTTGAGGTAGTTAAGTTTAGTTTGGATGATTTAACGGTTGATTTGATTGAGAAACTTGTAGAGGGTGTTAAACTTAATCGACATCAAGAAGATGATTATGAGTTGGCTTTAACACAGTTACAATATGCAAAAGAAGTAGCAGATAAAAGCAATAACTTTGTTTATTATAAATCAGCTTTGGAATTCTTGTTAGAGATTAAATCAAAACATCCTTGGGGTTTCTATCCATTGGAACTTGTCTGCAAAAATAATTTGGTACGTGGTGATTTAAAGCAGATGTTTCCAACTGCTATTAAGAAAATGACAAATGATAACTTAGTTTATAGTTTGGAAGAATTATTGAATGAGGTAAACTAGATGATTGAAACAACAAATTATAAAGTGTGGGACACCAAAACAAATCAGATGTTCCAAGTAGAGAGCATTGATTTCATTCAAAAAGAAATTTATCCTATTCACGAAGATGATTTTAAACGGTTCATACCGTTCTCTGAGGGTATCCTATTACCCCAAACTCCTTTTGTAGATAGTAAAGGACAACCATTGTTTGCAGGTGCTATTATTGAGGTTGCTGATACTGTTTATTTCTCCGATGGTTCTTTCTGTGAAAATCAAGATGAAGCTTACGGTGAGACGGAGATTAAGAACTATTTTGTCTTAGAATTTGATGGGTTTGAATTTTTACTCACTAAGAGTAAATATGGTTTATTAGAGGATTCAGCTTTATGGGTTTCTCTTTATGAGGATAATGTGCAAGTTTTAAGTGACTTTTTAAATATTTCAGATAACTTTACTGTTGTAGGAAATATTTATGAAGATGCCAATTTGATTGAAAATAAGGAACAAAGTAATTAAAGGTGGTATTTAAACATGATGGAAGAATTACTAAAAGAGTTGTCTGAGTACATGAATAATGGTTTTGAACGTATTGCTCGTAAAACGAAGTGGAAACTGTACTTCGAACGTTTGAAAGCAAATAACGTAAAAGAAGTCTTTCGAGTAGATTTTAAAACAAAAACTATTCGTTATTACTGTGTAAACCATGACACTCCCTACGCTACTGTTTTCCTTCAGTATGCAACAGATGAGTTTCAGTTTGAGACAGTTGCAGATATTGTAGATTATATTTATGGTGCTTAGTAAAATGATAAAGAATGAGCTAAAAGAAATGCCCCTTTTGATTGCTAAAATAGAAGAGTGGTCTAAGGCAAGGGGTATCGACAAATTACCTTACCAAGAGCAACGCTACAAAATCATGGAAGAGTTTGGAGAATTGTTTGGTGCCTATTACCGAGGTAACTTAGAAGAGTTGAAAGACTCTCTGGGTGATATTATAGTGACTTTGATTATCTACGTGCAGCAATTTTCAAATGGTGAGCGTAACTTCTTTGAAGAGTTTTGGTGGGTAGATACAGATGATTTTAAGGGTTTGGCTTACCATTTAGACCAAATTGCAACTTCGACTACTTTAATTTATGCAGGTGCGAGTGGTATTTGGGTTCTTCGTTATGTAATTGCAGATTTAAAGCATATTGCAAAACACTATGGTTGGAGTTTAACTGAGTGCTTAGAGCACGCATGGGATGAAATCAAAGACCGAAAAGGTCGAATTGTAAAGGATAAGTGGGTTAAAGAGAAGGACTTGAAAGATGCAACAAATTAAGATTTTTACAACAGACTCTGGTTTTAGAGAGAATTGGGTGAGCGCAGACGACAAGGCAAATAAGTGGCTTTCGGAAAATCCAAATGTCCGAATTTTAGATATGCGCTATCAAGCGAATATCTCAGGATTTGCTGACAGTGGGGTATCCGCTAATGACTTCCATGAGTCTATTTGTTTGCTTTATGAGATTGAGTAGTGTAGAGGTTTAATTTATGGTTAAAGAACAATTAGTAAAAATAGACCCTAAAAACTTAGAGTATTGTGCTATTGAGTTAAAGTCATTACTAAATAAGAAGTTGAAAGATAGAGACTTAAAGTTAGAAGTCTTTATTTACTCTGACACGAATAGTCCTCTAAATGTGGAAATTGAAGAAAATTCATGCGGTGGTGCGACTATTTGTGACGGTTATATTTGGCATGATTCTACTATGTGTTGGGTACGTAAAAGCTCGCTACTCCCATTGTATGAAATTTGTATGGTTGACAACAATCAACTTGCAAAAATCAAACGTTGGACAACAAAGTACATGGAAGAGCTTGCGACTTATTATGAAGAAGAATTGAAAGGAGATTAAACATGGTTTGGAGACTTCACGATTTAATACATTTGCATTTGACAGAAATTCGACTTTCTGACTTGGAGACTACTAAAAACCCTTTAGGTTTATGTGATGATTTGCTTGATCCAAATGAACGAGACCTTTTATTTACATTCAGTCCATTAAACCAAGAGGTATTTGATGTTTTTACTGAGATTGTTCGTTGTAAACATAAGTATGTTACTACATTAGGGCAAGTTTTGGACTTTGTAAAATTCTGTGCAAAAGACCGCTCTAGGTATTCTTACTCGGTTTTAGCTAGTGATTTTTCAGCAGAAAGTTTACTAAAATTGAATTTGGCTGATGATTTAGTGGTAGTTATTGAATTTGAGGATTGAGGTATGGTAGAAGAATTAAAACCTTTCCGTATTAACTTTAAAAACGGAGACCAAACGATTTACATGGTACAAAATCAAATTCTAAAGATTTTCTTTAGAAATGATTATGGTTGGTTGTCTGTACCTGATGAAATGTACAATCGCACGTGGTCTTACATTAAGCGTAAAGGCATTACTTATATTTCGGATTCTGAGTTGCTAGACTTATCAAAACAGTTCACAAACGGCTCAGATTTGCTAATTACAAAATAGAAAAGGAAACATTTTATGAATTTAACAAAACCGGTAAAAATTGGAATTGCTATTATTACAGGACTTGTCCTACTTGGACTTTTTCGCTTAACTGCGGTAAAACGAATTCCGGCAAATACTGTTGGGGTTAAGGTAAGTGCCTTTGGTGGTGTCCAAGACACCACACTTCAAACGGGGTATCATTTAAAACTGCCTTTTATTGATCAGGTTTACACTCTTCCCACTTCGGTACAAACGAAGACTATGGAGAAGATTACAACTCAGACCAAGGATGGTCAATGGCTCAATACCAATATTGACGTGAAGTACCGTGTGAACAAGGAAAAAGCCATGACTGTGTTCTCTAATTATACTAATTTGGAGAATGTTAACAATAGTGTGGTTTCACCTGCAGTTCAACGGGCGATTGAGTCCGTGACGGGTAATTACGACATTTATGATATTCTCGGAGACAAGCGTACCGAAGTATACGAAATGATTGACAAAGCTCTAAAAGACAAGTTTGAGTCTTACGACTTGGAATTTGTCTCGTTCACAATTACCGACCAAGATGCCGGTGATGAGATTGAAGCAGCTATCAAGAACGAAAGTGTTAAGCAGAAAGAGATTGATACTGCTAAACAAGAGAAAGCTAAAGCTGAGGTTGAAGCTGAGACTAAGAAAGTCCAAGCTCAAGCTGAGGCAGATACTGCTATCATTCGTGCTGAGGGGGAAGCTAAGGCAAACAAGGTAAAATCAGACTCTATTACGGATAACCTTATTCGTATGAAAGAGGCAGAAGCCAGAGAAAAGCATGGTTGGGTTACTGTCAACGGTACGGGTAGTACGATTGTGCAGCCATAATTAGAAGTAGGTGATTTAAAATGGGTTGGTTTATTTCTAATTGGTTTCTAGGAACTACTTTTATAGTTTGCTTAGGTTCTGCGTGTTTAATGTTGTTAAGTGACTGTGAGTCAGGTATGCAGAAACTTCGTTGGTTTAAGTGTACCTATATTGGCATCTTTGCTTTTTTGATTTGTTTTACAACTATACTGGTTGGAAATCTTAAAGTAGAGACAGTTTATGCAACTGATTGGAAACAAATCTATCAAAATGATAAAGATATTGATTTGACTCTAGCTTTTGATGACGATTTTGAGTATAAAATTCCTTTGAACGAACCTCTTACTAAAACTCAGATTTACAATAGTGGCGATAATTCAAAGGTTTTAAACTACACTCACTACTTGACTTTAAAGAAAGATAATGCGAGCTTAACTCGAAAAGCAAAACTAACTGAGCTAGTAGGCAAAACAGGTAGCGCTGCAAAAGTTATTAAAGTTGAATATCGTAAAATTGATTATACGTACAACAGACTATTTAACTTTGTAGGTTCCCATGAAAAATCAGAATATGATGGTGAACTGCGTTTGACTTTTGACAATGGAGAAGGTGCTATAACAAGTGATGATTTAAGTAACTTTTTAGAGAAGTAACTCTCGGTATCCTTAAATTGAGCAAGACTTTAAAGGTCTTGCTTTTTATATTTGACAAATATATTTATTTTTGATATAATAAAGAAAATAGAAAATGAGGTTTAAATTATTATGTATTCTGAAGGAATTGACCGTTTAACGGTCTATGGTTCAAGTAATATTGAGTCAAAGTTGCAGACAAAATTGCATGAGGGTAGTTTATATTCGGTATCTTTTTGTGACAGTGGTTCTCCTATATTCGAGGATTTTGAGTTAGATAAGGAGTCCACAGTTCAACAAGTTTTGGACTATCTTGACTATCGGTTTGCTATTGTAGGCTTTAAGGGTTCTAAAGGTGCTTGTACGATTACTTTAGTCAATACTGATTATACAATTAAGATTGAGAGTTGTTCTTAGTTGTTTAGAGAAAGGAAGTTAAATATGTTTGATTGGTTATTGAATAGTTCTTACCGAGGTATTATATCGAGTGTTTTAGATATGCTTGCAGGTTTTTGCGCTGCTATTTTACTGAATTCAGCAGTAAGTGCTGAGAAACTTTTCACACTTTCACTAATTGTTTCAGTTATTGTTTTTGTACTAGTTCACTTTATTTTAGAGACTTATACTAAACAAGAGCTTGTCTATGAAAAAGATTGGGTATCGGTTTATAATCGAAAGATTGATTTTTCTGATACGTTTTTGTTAACGTGGGTAACTAAGTCAGATGATCATGTTACCTTAACTCCTAGTACTATGTTAACTAAAGACTTGTTTGAAGAAATTAAGAAATATAGTTCTGGGAATTTAGTTGGTAAGGTCACTCATAAGCAAAATAAGAAACAAAGTTCAGCTTACGTTATAATGAGTGAAGTGGTAGATTTAAAGAATTTAGATAGTTATTTAACTAAGGTTGAATATAGAAAACTCAAAGGGTATCGAAATCGTTTAGGTTTTTTAAGAGGTAAGGTTCAAGAGTTTGAGACTATAAAGGGTATCTTACGTTTAACTTTTGAGCAAGAGAAAGCAGAGATTATTTTTGATTAGAGAGTTAACTTGAGGTTGAGTGCAAAGCACTTAGTAGCTAGGATTTGAGACACTATAGAAAGGGGTAGGTTTTAGTTTATGAGTTTAGAGCAAGCAATTCAAAGTTGGAGGTCTCATTTAGATTTAGGTTCTAAATGGACTGTTAAAATTTTAGGTAGCGACTATATAGGTCAAGTTACAGATGTTTATTATAACAGTAAAGTAGGTTCCATAATGGTTGATTTTGATGTCTTAAATCACTTTTGGGAGTTAACTTATCGGGTACCTGTGCAAGATTTCATGTCTAAATATGCTATAAACAAGATAACATAATTTAAAAGACTAATAGATAAGATAAGGTAAAAGTTTGAGGTTAATTATTATGAGCAATAGAGATATTATTTCAAAAACAAATCAATTGGGACGTGTTGTAACTTTGACTTTTAGAGAGGGTTTGCAGCATATTGAAGTCTTTATGAATAGCGAATTTGGTCTAGGTTTCAGTTTAGGTTTGGACTACAGTTATAAACAAAATCGGTTTGAAATTGAGGTTCACAGAGCTAAAGAAGTTTTTCGGGTATACCTTTCTGCTGACTTAACGTTAGA
>ERZ773013.2277-NODE-2277-length-10659-cov-6.561109_pt1 | contig 10659 bp, 18 predicted proteins | sample MGYA00511670_ERZ773013 | MGnify/ENA primary metagenome ERZ773013 (study PRJEB29015, sample SAMEA2738120) | human oral metagenome | biome: human oral; feature: human-associated habitat; material: saliva | place: China | collected 2257 ...
AGATTTCAAATCAATTTCTGGTAGAATATCGTTTTTAGAACTTTTAAAAAAATCAACAAATAAGGTCTGATTTATATTCTCTTTATTTTTTATAACTATTTTCTCCATAACCCCATTATATCAACGATAAATCATACTGTAAACAAAAAAATGCACTTTTCTTATATATACTAATCAATTAAAAAAGTACATTATAGTTTTTTAAATAAGAAATATCTTAATTGATGCGCGTGGTCATGGGACATTTTGCCAAATTATCCAAACAATCTAAGTTTTAGTTCACAATCAAAAAAACAATGTTAGAAGATGAATTACTCTAAAACAATTCTAAAACATTGTCTAAGCGTATCTTCCAATTCTAAGATTATATCTTTCCACTCAACGCCGTCATATTCGCTGCTAATATGCTCTAAATCCTCTGATAAAATATGAGTAATTTTGTCTCCTTCCACACTGACTTCTATCATGCCTTTAATATGTTCCATAGAAGTACATCCTTCATGGTCTGAATAACAACCTACATAGCCATCAATAAAGAGATGATTGCCTTCTTTTGATTGAACATTGAAATCATCAACCTTGATAGTTTGAACTAGATGTAACATTTTATTTCCCCCTTTTCTATACTTCAGTTATACTACTTCTTTTTTCGTCTTGTAACCTTTGAGATAACATTTAATATCATGCTCCAGATTGGTAGCATTGATAAAACGGTATTTATCAAGATCAAGTTTATCAACTTTTTCCAAAATCTTATCTAACTTATTCTCGATAATATCTACAAAGTTCAATTTGCTTGCCTTAACGTTGACAATCAAGTATCCGTTCTCTAGGTCGTGATATTTATTATCTGCCGAGTGATTAGACAAACGAACTTGATAGTTGTCAAAATTCTTATAGGCACTATCCATCATATTAGATAAATGCCAACCATCAAGATTGTCAAAAGCATTTTCTAGCTCTTCCATTGTCTGCGCATATTCTCTACGTTGTTTATCACTACGATTGAAACTACGCTTTCTGTATGCGTTATATCTACTTTTTCCAAATGCCATTTTTTCTTCCTCTAAGGCTTTCTACTCTTTCTTTATATAAGTATTATATCAAAATATATGCCATAAGGCAACTATTTGTGCGAAGAAATAATAAAAAAGAGCAACAAGGATAAACCCTGTTACTCCAACATAGACTAGAATAGGCTCATTTGTTCTCCTACATTTGTAGGTGAAACTAGCGTCCATTCACGTTTAGGGGGGAGAATAGTTCTGCTTGCTGCAAAGCTATTCATCTGGATTGTTTTCTCTGGGAAGATTGTCGCAAAGAAAGAGAATAAACTTTCTTTGATCCCATTGAAAGAAACATACTCAATTCGATTAGAGTATTCTTCTTTACTCTTCAGCAATGAAGAGTTTGAGGTAATTGTTTCAAATACCCAAAGTTCAAATCCTCTCGCAAAGATTTCTGTCGGCGTAGTGAAGTAGTCAAACATCTTGTTAGAGTTCTTCAAGAGTTCCAACTCTGCTGACAAACGCTTCTCTTCTAGCGAAGCAATACTAATACCTGAAGCTGATTCTTTACTCGCTTTTATCAAGCGAGTAAGTAAAACATCTTCCATTTTCTTAGAGATAATCTTGAAATTATTGCTATAAGCAGTAATGATATGTTCAAAATTATCCTCTAGCGAGTAGCTTTCGCTTGCTTTATCTCCATGCTTGTAGTCTAAGTAATGACCGTATTCATGGATAAAACTTTCAGTATTACGCACATCTACAGCAAGAATGTTGAGGAATGGTGCATATAGACCAGTCGCCTTATGCTTCCCTAACTTTCTAAACTTCAATTCTGGTTGAGCAGATGCGTGAGGTAGTTTGTTACAGATTTCATCAAAGTCCTCTTCGACTTTTCTGAAAAGATTGTAGTCAAACTCTTTACCCTCGTACTTCTGCGTGTCAACCTCTACCTTACGAAAGCCTAGTTGATTAAAGATTGTACTCTTATTCAACTCGCTATCTTGGTATTTTTTGTCAGATTGAACGGTAGCGATTGTGGCACTACTTTGTCTTGAATATTTCTGATTCAAAACAAAATTATGCTCCACAAAGGCGATATGATTAACTGCACTCTCAAAATCGTAGCCTTTTTCTTTTTTCAGTTCAGCGATCTTGCTTTTAAGCAAGATATAACCCACTGAGTTAAAACCTACAAAGTGATAACCATTCTTATTGTGCATTCCATAAAATGCTGACTCCTTTGAATAAGCAAGTCGAGGTACGATTGCAAACACTTGGTCTTGTTCTTTATCAATAAGAACTTTGACGGATGCAAAATCAAACTCTTCAATCTTTGCTCTATTTCTAAGAACAGTTATAACATTCTCATAAGCGTTTTTTGGAACTTGGTCGAGGTCAAGGTCGTAACATTTATAACCAGAATAATCTTCTGGCTTATGTCGATACCGTTGATAGTTCCCTGCCAATCCTTCAAATACGCTTGTCAAATCAACTGTGCTAATATCCATAACTTTATTATAGTATCGCACGAGTTTCTTGAACTTACTGTGTGCGTCGTCTGTTGTTGTAAATCTTGGTAAAGCTGGTGCTTTCTCAAGATTCTTTCTTCCTTTTAATAAATTTACCATTTTTAACTTCCTCCGTATCCGTCTTTACGGACTTTATATTTATCTTATTCTATGCAGAATGTTGCTCATTCCAAAGTTCAACCAACTTTTCCAAGCGTTTCGCTTGTTCTGGTGTTACTTCTGATTTAACAACAATCTTTTCAATAAGTTCTGCCATGTTTCTTCCTCCATACTATCGTTATGATAGCTTTTTTTATCTTTTTATGGTTGGTATGCTTCTTCAAACGAGTAAACTATGCGATAATCAATTCTTTGTTGATTATAAAGCTCAAAGACTTTTTCTAAAATTTCATCAGAATTTTTATCATCAGCCTCTTTAATTTCATCATACAATCGTTGATTTTCTTCAGACAATGTACTAGCTAATTCTAAATCCTGCAAGAGCATTCTTGCAAAGACTTCTTCTGAAAAAGCAGTAATTATCGGACTGCCAGCTTCGATTGAATTGTGACTTCTCCAAGCGTCACAATCGTATAGCAAATATACCTTATCCATTATTTTTCCTCCATACCATAATATCTATTGTGACCGTATTCCTCTACAAGAGTTTTTACCAACTCCGCAAAAGGAATAACAGATTCAGGTGCTACTCCAAGGGCAGATACAATATAATGAATACGAAGCAAGTCAATATGTTTGATGTAAGACCATTTTTCCCACGAGTTAAAAACCCCGATAGAGGAAAGAGGTGCGCATCGCTCGCCTTTTTTCATATTTACATAGTTTACTTTATAACTGAACGGTTTCCAGTCGTCTGAACTAGACTTTAATTCCTTGTCCCAAACAACCTTACCATTCTTAATTACCCCTTTTGTAGTAACTTCTTTGAGTTTACCGATATACAATTCGATACCCTCTTTTTCAAAGTTAGATAGTATAGTTTCAAATTTCATTTTTAATTCCTCCGTACAGTAGTTATGCTACTGCTTTCTGCAATTCTTTGGTTACTTCTACAAAATCAATATCAGCAATATCTGACGGGATATATTCCAGAATCAAACTTAGTAATTCTTCGTCAGTATCAGCATAAAATCCACAACAACTATCAATTTCTATACCGTTGCAATCATACAACACATAGTCATAAACTTCACCGTTGCAGTATTGTGTATAGGTTGCAAGTTCACCCTTTACAATTATTTCGAGTTTTTCACGGATAGTTTTTGTTATCCGTTTACAACGATATTCTTTGTAAAGTTTTTCTTTGTATTCCCAAGCAAACCCAACAACACTACCGTCCCAACGGTCGATAGAATTACCAATATAATAGGAAATCCCACTATGTTCATAAGAAAGAATAGGAAAAGCGACAATGCCGACTTTATCCAGTGCATCACAAAGTACATCAAGAAATTGGAAAAGGTTTTTACCCTCTGCTTGACACTTCTCTCTCAAACGGTAGTATGAGCCCTCGCTTATCTGAGCATCGAACCAATCATCTACCTCTCTATAAGAGTGTTCTTGCATACTGTTGTAGTTTCTTTCCCACGTATAATAATTGAATAGTGTATCCCAATTCATTGGATTTAAGTGTTCATCTAAATCTTTGTTGTTTGAAATGTGAATTGTGAAACCTTTGCTGTTTTTGTAGTATTTATCCATTTTATCTTCCTCCATACAGTAGCTTATGCTACTGCTTCATCTTCATTTGAACTAATTTCAGAAATAACTTCATCAATCATAGGGCTAATGAGGGTGCAATCATCATTTTCTACGAAAAAGTCATAGGCTTTTTCAATAGTTTCTGGTGATGCTTGCACATTTTCAATCTGGATCACAGCCTTAACATAGTCAGACCAGTTGCCATTTTCATCAATGAGGTGTTTAAACAACTCCACAAAAGGAATTGTTTCCTTGCCTGCCTTAATACTCTCCAATGCTCGACGGATTTTTAATAGTACAGGAAGATTGACTCCTTTACTATTCCATGTGATACAATGTTCAACAAGGTCTAAGTAAATTCGTTTCTCATTCTTTTCCAGATAAATGTAATCAGTGCAATCATTATCTGGTGTCCAATCAATCCAGTTATTAGTACGAGTGTCACAACAAACAAGTTTCACTTCTTTTTTCTTCAATAGTTCAGTTAATTGTTCAAATCTCATTTTATATTCCTCCATATAATAGCTTACGCTACTAATTCCTCTGCTTCATCAATTGAAATTACTACAAAATTTGTATCCTCTATCTCTGATGGTAGGCAATCAATAACATATCCGAGCAATTCTTTGTCGCTATCAGAAATAAAGCCAGAACCACCATCGATTTCAACTCCATAACGGTCAAAAACGTTATAACCGTAAACATATCCATTGCAATATAGCGAGTAAGTTTTAAGGATGTCCTTTACACTTTTTTCTAGTTTTTCACGGATAGATTTTATTATCCGTTTGCAACCATATTCTTTGTAAAGTTTTTCCTTATACTGCCACGCAAATCCAACAAAATTATCGTCCCAACGGTCAATGCTATCACCTAGATAGTAAGTGATTTCTGGGTGGTCGTATGCCAGAATAGGAAAAGCGACAATACCAACTTTATCCAATGCGTCACAAAGTGCATCAAGAAATTTAAAATGGCTTTTCCCCTCTGCTTGACACTTCTCTCTCAAACGGTAGAATGCGCCCTCGCTTATCTGAGCGTCGAACCAATCATCTACCTCTCTATAAGAGTGTTCTTGCATACTTTCGTATTGTCTTTGCCATGTGTAGTAGTTGAATAAGGTATCATAGTTACTACTAACTGGATTGTCAAATTCGTCAACAACTAAGCATTGTTGGTACACTTGGATAACGTGACCTGTGTTATTTTTGTAGTATTTATCTTCTTCTGTAAACATTTTTAACTTCCTCCATATCTGCTAACGCAGACTTTCTAAAACCAAAAGACTATGCAAGTGTTATATCATCACGCGCATAGTCTTTCTTTCCATTAACATTATTACATTCCAAACGAGTAGGCACGCTCCAGCGCAACCTCCAAAGCGAGACGACGTTCCGTTCTTGGTCGGAAATAATCTGGCATATCTTTAGGATGGAGATCATCCATACCGTTAATAAAGAATTTACCAGAAACATCATCATAGATGATGAACTCCCAATCCTCATTAGTATGAGCAAATGGGTTGATTTTGAGCCTTTCAAAGTTATCAAAATCATCATCATCTACTTGATGCAGGACAACACTATATCCTGCTTCAAGTAATTTTTTATATCGCCGTTTAGACGCTCTTTGTGAGCGTTCATCGCCGTAGTAACTACAATGTAACATATGACTTCCTCCTGCCTATCCTTACGATAGGTTTCTATTTTATCAACTACTTCTTTACCTTAAAAGATAAAAACTTTCTCTTTTCTTCAGCTCGTTCAATCAACAAGTTGTCTAGGAAATTAGTAACGTCACTAACCTCGCTAGGATAGAAGCTATAACGGATGATAGGAGTACTTTCTGCGTTATATGCAGTAAATAGCACCATTCCAGTTCCGTTATAGTTATCTTCTAGGTGATAATAAGATAAGTTTTTTCTCTGACATAAACGATAGACAAGGTCTATCTGTTGTTTCCGTTCCATTTCTTCCTCCTCTTAATGAGCCTGTACAGGGGACCAAAGTTCTCTGATTTTCTGTACTCTTTCAAAAGTGCCTCTACGGTCAATTAGCGTATCTACAAGATAGTCAGAACCGTAAACCTCTTTATATACTGAAAGCATCCTCTCCTGAATCTGATTGATTTGAGATTGCTGCTCCTCTAAAATTTGGTTATTAAGGCGAGAAAGATATTTGTCATATTCTTTTTGGAAGATAGCATTCAGGCGCGCGTGGTCTGAAAGATACCATTCAAGAGCATACTCTCGATAGTTCTTTTTAAGCCACTTAGCTTTTTCTAAATCTGTCATAGCCATATCATTTCCTCCTTAATGGCGTACATAGTCTAAGATAGACATTGAAATCACCATAATAGAAAAAGGGATGATTAAGACTGCGATAGATAACAACCTAAATACTTTTTTATTTTGAAATGCCATGCGGATCACGCAAAACATTATAAGTCCCAAAAACAACATTGTCATTGTCTGTACCATTGAATGATAGTACAAAGTTTGTAATTGAATATAATCCATTTTAATTTCCTCCATATCCGTATTTACGGACTTCCTTTAATCAAACAGATAGTCTTTCTCTCTAAATGAATAGTAGGTATCTCTACCAACTACAACATGATCGAGAAGGACAATTTCAAACAGTTTGCAGCATTCCATCAAATCTCTAGTGAAATCTCTATCGTTTCCACTTGGAGCAACAGAACCAGACGGATGATTATGCGCCACAACGATAAAGGTCGCATTACATCTCACTGCATACCGTAGAATATCTGACGGTGATGCGATTGAGCGATTCTTAGTTCCAATGGAAATAACACGTTCATCTACAATTTGATTATGATTGTTCAGATAAATTGCCATAAGATGTTCTTGCTCCTTGTGGCCAATCTGGGCAATCAGTTTCTTACCTAAATATTGGCTACTGAAAACTGATTCTCGCTCTGACTTCTTAACCAATGAGCGTTTTAGGACTTCAGCCATTGAAACAAGTGCTACTGCCTCTTGTTTTTCAAGACTAAGTTCCATGAACTCTGGTATAGAAACAGTATCTATGCGAGAAAAGAAGGTTTTATCCTCGACAATTTCTCTGGCAATATCATGTGCTTCAGTTTCTGTTAAACGTCCGTGTGTTACTGCATTTAGCATAGTGATAAGCAATTCTGTATCACTCATGCTATCTACTGCTTGAATATTTTGTGTGTATTCTGTTTCTTTCATTTTTTCCTCCTGCCTATCCTCACGATAGGTTTCTCTCTTTCTAAAACCAAAAGACTATGCACGTGATGTCATATCATTTGCATAGTCTTTCTTTCCATATACTAATTTAATTACTTACCACTTGCTTTATCGCGAACGAACATACTCATTTCACGGATAGCTTCTTCGTGAGTCATTGCTTGCCATTCTGTGAGTTGTTCTGCAGTAGCACCATAGTTTTTGGCACTCTCTAAACCAAGCTGAAAGACTACTTTCATGTCACGGTCACATTTAGGCGTTTGTGGGATAGTAACTGTTTCTGTTTCCTTTGATTCAGTTACAGGTGCTTGTTCTGTTGCTTCAATAGTTGTTTGTGGTGTTACCACTGGTTCTACTGGTTTTGTTTCAACAGTTTGTTCTGCAACTGGTTCAACTGACTTAATTGGCTCTGGCTTTGGTTGTTGCTCTACCGATTTGGGTGTAGATGCAACTGGCTTACTAGCCCCTTGTTTAGTAGCGAATTGCTGTTTAACTGCAGGTGCTTGCTGACGTGTTTGTTGATTGCTCTTGTAGTTGTTGTAGTTAGATGAGTTATTCATCGTTGCTACGTGAGCATCCTCATCGTCATCTCCTTCAATCCCTAGTAGTTGGCATGCACTATAACGACGTAAGTAAGTCATTACTGATCCTGCCTGTTTCGCATCATTCATGTTATAGAATAATGGAATACTTTCATAAGAGATTGAAGCACCAGACTTATGACTGAGTGTGCTTACAATAGTTAACATAGGAGCGTTACTATTCAAAGAGTAGTTAGGCTTCTGACTAAAGAAGATACCCTCAGCATTCAATGCTGGTACTGTTGCAGTTAACACATCGCTAAGTTTAGCAAAGTTGTAGCTATAATTTCCACCAGATTTGGTAGGAATATTAGCTTTACCACTTTTCTTCACTTGATCAAAGTTCGCTTGCGCGCGTGCTAGAGCCTCAAATAACTCTGAATTATCAATAGGTTTATTGATAGCTTCAAGTTCATTTTTCACCTGAAGAGCTACTTCTGCGTCAATAAGACGTTGAAGTAAATCAGTGTTTTCAAAGTTTGTATTAGTATTGTTCATAATCTTTTTACTCCTGCCTATCTTTACGATAGGTTTCTATTTTAATTATTTTCTAGTAATTCGTCGAGCGTGATAGCTCTTTCCAATTTCTTGTGAGTTAAGCAAAAATCACAATGACCACAACCTTTTGGCGTAGCATAGTTCAGAAACACATCACGAATGATTTCAGAATGTGCCTCGAATTGTTCTCTGCCTACCTCTAGGATATCTTCGGTCATAGCAAGGATTTCCTTGTCTGGTACTCCCTCTTTACTGACTGCCACAATATACGGTGTAAACTCATATCCGTATTGTTGTTCCAGCAACTGCTTATACACGTACATCTGCATATGATAGCTATATTCTACAATGTTGTAGATAGCTTGCTTTGTGTACGTTTTAAGAGTAGGTGAGTACGTTTCTTTCCGAATGGATTCCATTGTCTTTAAATCGACAAAATATCCTTTAGAAATATTCAGACTGTCAACCTTTGCTTTAAAAGGGATACCTGCCAACACACCTGTAAGGATAGCTTCTTTAACTACAACATCGTCCTCTGTTCCATGATAAATGGCATTAAACAATTCATCTTTCTCTAAGGATTTAATCATAGTGTCAGCTATCCTAAAGGAAGTTTTCAACTGTCCTTTGGTTGCTCCTCTGGTAGAAATCAACTCTGAGCCATTTTCTTCTAAGAATTTAGCATGAGCCTCTTCACTCTCAAAGTAAGAGTGAACATAGTTTCCCAACAAAAGTGCATCCGTAGACTTTTTCCCTTTCCAGAAACCAAGGTCAATAGCTTGTTGCCTTAACGGACAAGCCATGTACTCCTTGAACCTACTATTAGACATATAGAATACATCATCATAGTAGTTTTCCTCCGTTAATATTGGTAGTTCCATTTCCATAAAACTACCTCCATTATCGGTACTTGGCTACGAAAGTAACATCCTCAAGGAAGTCCTCCAATGCGCGTGTTGATGCATTAGTGTTGACAAATAATTCGAGTTGCCTTTTTGCAAAATTTCTGGTGGTATCTCTTTTGATTTCAGAAATCTTTGATTCGATTTTTTTTACTAGACTATCTCTCATTTTTCTTTCCTCCATTGATAAATAAAGAGACAGGCTTAGGTGTCCTATCTCTTTATCTATCTTTCCTGTAATTTTACTAAGTTATTTATTTTAGCGCTTAGAATGGTAAATATTCATCTAGGAAAGGTGCTCCCCCTCCGAATGAATCAAAACCATTGTTTGCTTGACCTTGGTTATCATCACGCTTCTCCAAGTTGTTAAAGCGTTGAACAAGTACCTCGGTCACGTACACACGTTTACCTTGTTGATCATCGTATGAGCGAGTACGTAACTCACCCTCTATCTGTACCAACGAACCTTTCTTAATCCAGTTCGCAAAGCGTTCAGCCTGCTCTCCCCAGATTACAAGACGGATAAAATCTGCCTCACGTTCGCCATTAGCGCTCTTGTATGAGCGATTGACTGCAAGTGAGACTTGGGTAACTGCCTTTTGGTTGTTCCCTTGTGTGTAGCGTAGTTCTGCTTCAGACGTAGTACGTCCAATTAAAATAACTTTATTAAACATTAAAATTTCCTCCTACCTATCATTTTAATAGGTTTCTATAAAATTGATTCGAATACGTGGATACCACGTTTTGCCCAGTAGCCCAATATTGCAACTACTATCTGTAAGATGACATGATTTTTTCAAGTCCAGATTTTGTATGAGCTAACTTGATCCGACGAAAAACATTACCAGTTTCACCTTCACCCAATACTTTACTGACAATCTCATGAAAAGGAATGTCAAAGTTACGAGGTTTGTAAGGTGTTTTTTCAGGAACGTTTCCCATAGACGAATCCACATCGAAGTAAATATAGATGTGCAGATATGTTTTATTGGCGTATTTCAAAACCAACTCCTCAAACTGCTCTGGTGTCAAAGAATCTATTTCTGCTTCTTCTACCAGATTGAAACCATTACCTGGCTTCACATCATAAATACGAACATATTTTTTCATTATTTTCCTCCTACCCAACTGGGTTTCTTTTATTCTTCCATGAGATAATATATCCTTAGCACCTGCCCATTCAATATTACCTAGAGCTAACAT
>ERZ773013.2279-NODE-2279-length-10658-cov-3.686975_pt1 | contig 10658 bp, 7 predicted proteins | sample MGYA00511670_ERZ773013 | MGnify/ENA primary metagenome ERZ773013 (study PRJEB29015, sample SAMEA2738120) | human oral metagenome | biome: human oral; feature: human-associated habitat; material: saliva | place: China | collected 2257 ...
AAGGAAGAAGCCGTGAACAAAAAGAAGCCCTTGTCAAAGAAGTGACAGAAGTGGTTTCTAAACACACTGGCGCTCCAACAGAACACATTCACATCATTATTCAAGAAATTAAAGTAGAAAACCTTGGCCAAAACGGCAAATTAAGAGGCTAATCAGCTTCAGTTAGAAAAAATACAGGACAGCTCAAAAGTTAGAACGCTTTTGAGCTGTTTTTATTAGGAAAACTATCGATTTATGGATAATTTTTAAAGAAAAGGGATTATATTACGATTTAGTCATATTTTATAATGGGTAAAATCTAGTGAAGAGTTTATTTTTATATTGCTAATTATCTGTGAATATGCTACTATCGAAATGTAACAAAATCAATATTATAACTGAAGGAGTTCATTAAAATGGGACAAATTAAAGTTTCTCCAGAGACGTTACAAACACGTGCTCGTGAATATAGCAAAGCTTCAAACGAAGTAAATGGAATTTTATCTAACCTATCAGCTTTACAACAAACATTAGCAGCTGAATGGGAAGGACAAGCTTTCCAAGGTTTTGATAGACAATTTAACGAATTAAAACCAAAAGTAAAAGAATTTGCTGAATTATTAGAACAAATCAACGTTCAGTTAGTTGGAGCTGCTCGTGCAATGGAAGAGCATGACCAAGCTTTATCTCAAAAATTCGGATTAAACTAATGGATAGACCATCTATCCTAAGAAGGTGGGAGCGCATCCCGCCTTTTTCTTTTAAAAAATTTGAAGGGAGAAGAAAATGAAACATAAGAAAGTCTTCCTGTTTTCAGGAGTTCTTTTAATAGCGGTATTATTATTATCATTATTCGGAGTGGTGAAACCACAAAATACAAATCGTTCGACGTCAGTTCAAGACTCGCAGACAGCTAAAAGTGATGTCACTATTGCTGTTGTGAATGAAGATAGTGGGACAAACTATAATGGAGACAAAGTAACAGTTGCAAATATCTTAATTGATTCATTTGCAAAGACAACTCCTTACAAAGTTGAAACGGTGTCTCGTTCAACAGCTGAAAAAGGGTTAGAAAATGGGAACTATCAAGTGATGGTGATTTTACCAAGTCATTTTTCACAAGACGCCCTTTCGTTAGAAGCAACAGCACCAAAACGCGCATTGTTCCAATATAAAGTAAATGCCGACAAACAAGTTTTAGTGAAACAAGCAGAAGAGGCAGTATCGTCATTAAAACAAGCATTTAATCAAGATCTTATTCGCATTTATTTTAGTAGCGTAATCGCCAACTTGAAAAATGCACAGAAACAAGTTTCTGGAGTCGTAAAAAATCAAGGGGATACGGTTGACCAATTTCAAACTGGGCTTTTAGAACCGTTAATGCAATATTCTCAAGAATTTAAAGGCATTTCTAATTCATCGAATAATGCAGCAGAAGTGATGAATGGATTTAATACAATCATTCAGAATTCAAATGCATCGTTCACACAAATTATTTCCGTAGATAAAACATATGAAAATGAAATTGCTAAAATTAAGGAGTTGCAAGACGCATGGGCTCAATCGATTGCTAAACGAGAAAGTGAATTAGCAGTTTATGATAAAGGCATTTCTAGTATGACAGTTACGGATCCGTTGAAAATTATGCAAGAAGTGAATGGACAAAAGCTTCCAGAATTAAGCAACGGACAAGATTTGAATCAAGTCTTAGCAAACTCAAATGAGTTAAACAAACGTCTGAATGAATTCGTTGAGGATATTAAAAAGAGAAACGAAGAAATTAGTACTTATTTAAATACAACCTATAAAGCAAAAATCAAGCAAGCAGTAGCAGAATCGTTTGCTGATAATAGTAACCAAACGAAGAAAACACTAGGGTTAATGGTTTCGGAGTTACGTAATAATATTGATAAGAAGTTTATTTCAAGCGCTCAACAGATGACGCTTTATGATGATGCGACTATTGATCGTATGGCATTATCAGCTGCAGATAAACAGTTTCTAAAAAATACGGTTCATTTTATTCAAAAACTAAATCCATCAGCAACCACACAAACAAGTAACCAAGATACTTTTGTTAGCAATAAAGAAAATGACATTAAAAACAAAGTGATTTCTGGACAGATTGCTGTGAATGATATTGCTGGGAACATTAAGAAAATCTCTTTAGCCATTGATAGTCGTTACAGTGTTCAAAGTTTACGCATTAATGGTCAAGGGGCTTCATTCTCACAAAATGGTAGTTCTGTGGAAGTGACTTCAGGGTATAGTGCTTCTGCAAAACAATTACGTGTAGATTATGAATTGAAATACAATGGTGGATCGGTCGCAAGCGATAGTTGGTTTGCGCCAATCTTATCGAAAATCAATGTTGTGACTGAAGAATCTATTGCTCATCTTAGCGATGAACAAAAACAAGCATTATTAAATAATATTGCTTCATTAAATAGTAGTATTCAACAATCCAATAAAGTGATTGAGGCGTTTAATAATTATCAAGCCTCAGGGAATGCGACTCCTAAAAAATTCGATACATTAACTCCGCTAGATGGAGGAACTCTTACGGTGAATACTAGCTCTCAAGCAATCCAAAGAACATATAGCGGTAGTGATGCACGTACTGTTTTCACAGATTCTAAAGCATTCTTAGGAGAAATTTCTACAGCTGTATTTAATGATGTAAAAGCGTATCTTGATTTTGCAGGTCAAGTGAAGGCAGTTTATGGATTAGACTTATATTCAAACAATGGAGCAAATCCTAAACAGCCAGCGGGAGATTCATTATATGCGCAGTTGGCGTTTGAAAATCTAGATGAAATTCTCGTCGATTTAGTAACGAATACATTAACAAGTGATATTAAAGAAAAACTTGTGATTCCAGAAGAATTGAACACACGAGTTGCGACACTTTCAACAGATGTAGCTACTTTAAAGAAAAATATGAATGCTTATCAAAAGTTAATGCAGGATGTAAATGCTGAAATTACAAGAATCGTGACGGAAACTCAAAAAGTTAAAGAAACTCTTGAAAGTAAACCGATTTTTGTAGATTCAGAAAAACGTGACAATACTGATTTAACAGGTGTGAGTCTATCAATGAACAAAGACTTATCAACGCTTATGTTAGCAAGTCGTACATTGATGGATAACACAAAGTCTCATCAACAAGTGGCTGAAACTATTCGAAAAGAATATAGCCGATTAAACGATGAGGTGAAAACTCTCGAAACAAAAGGGACTGAGTACAAGAACGCTGTCGAATCAATGGACAAAGTTATGAACAAAGAATTCGAATCGAACACGGCATTCTTGAACGAATTTACGAAAGTAATGTCCAATACGGAGTCTGGAAACAATACAAATACATTAGTCTACGATTACCTATCTCATCCTATTGATGGAACATTAGCAGATGGACGCGGAGCAGACACTTCACGTCAACATACGGATAATCGTACCGGAGTTTTAATGGTATTGATTATTGCGATGATGACTCTTGCATTTGTATACATGTTACAACACGGCAATTGGCAATTACTGGACACAAATCGTTATCTATCTAATGAATCAAAATCACATCTCTTGCCTTTAGTTTTACTAGCAGGTGTTGGGGCAGGTATTGGCGCCTTAGTAAGTATTGTGGTAGGTGTGAAATTGAGTTTACCAGCTGAGCAATTATTTGCACTCATCGGAATGGCAATTCTGATTGCTGTAAGTGCTATTTTCATGCACCATGCGTTAATGTCATGGCTAAAAGCTTATGGATTATTAATTAGTTTAGGCTTTATCGTCATTTACGTTATTGCATTGGGACAATTATTTGATACGTATTATGGAAATGTTTCGCCAGTATTAGCGTATTTAACACCATTCGTTCCTGCAGAAAATATGTTACATGCAGTAATTAATCAGCAACCAACAGCATGGATTTCAACAGCGGCAATTTCTGTTATTGGAGTAATTGGATTTGTTGGAAGTATGCTACATTATCAACAACAAAATAAGGAGTAGACAATGAAAAAAATCAGTCAAGTCATAATGATTGTACTTGGCATGATGGTTGTCCTCACGGGCAAAGTATGGGCTCAAGATGGTTCGTTAAAAATCAATGTGGATGTTCCTGTCCAAACGAATGTAAATGAGCAAACTTATTTCGAACAAGACATAACACTGAAACAACTGTTTGATGCCTCTTTGTCTCAAATGATTTCAAAACAACAGGCAGAAGAGTCATTATCTGAAACGCAAGATAAGGCTCTTCTTTTTTTATCGACAGACTCTCAAAAACTAAATCCGATTGAAACGGACCAATTCTTCTTATCTCAGTCAGCAACTACTCCTAATAAGGGAGTGAAGTTAAGACCAGAAGAAAAGACGTCGCCATTAACAATGGTTGGATTCATTGCATTAGGATTATTAATGAGCGGGATATCGATTTATCAATTTTTGAAGAAAAGGAAAACACATCATGCATAATATGTATATTAATTTAACGTTAGATTTAAGAAAGTTTGCATATGGGCAATATGATTTACGAGTTCCAGTAGGCATTAGCATGAAGGAATTATTACATATTGTCGCACAAGCTTATCAATTAGAATTGAATGTTGTTAGTCCTAGTATCCGTGTACATGATAAAGGAGTAGTCCTAACAGCGTTGCAACGAATCGAAGATGTTGGAACTTTACGTGATGGAGTCCAATTCATCGTCGAAACTTTATAGAAAGAGAGAGAATAAACGTGAGAAGTGTTGAAGTTACAAAGGAAGAATTCAAAGGGAATGTAGCTATGGCGTTAACGCTATTGCAAGTGGCCATTCCAGAAGCTGTTCCATTGACGATTGAAGAAGTTGAAAGTTCTTATATGATTCATGCGGATACAGCACATACTCAAGAATTCGAAAAAATCTATCCATTACCATTAGAAGAGCGTCTTCGTTACTTAATTAATGTAGGGAAATTATTTACGCCATTAGAGGCAAGTGTATATACATACTCACTTTCGCCAGAAAATGTAGTGTTTACACAAGATGGAATCGCAAAAATTGTTTTTCGCGGAATTAAAGGACAAGTACCTCCTTATGAAGGATTGTCTGAAGATGAATTTTTGAAGCAGTACAAATCAATGATTGTAGCAACGCTAGATTCAAAATCTAAGTTTACAGAATTATCTCAAGGGAAATTAGAATTCTACAAAGGACATAAATTCTGTGAAGAGATTATTGCAGCTCAATCGATTTCAGAAGTGCTAGAAAAAATGCAAGAACATCTAGACTATGAAAGAGAGCGTGTAGCCAAAGAAATGGTGCGCGTACCTCAACGAAAACTTTTTGTGTGGAAACTGGTGGGGATTTTATCAGGTGTCATTGCAGTAGTATTGGCAGCCGTTCTGGCTTTCAATTTGTTTGTGGTACAACCAAAGCAAACGCAAATTGCGAACCTCCGTTTATCGTTTATTCAAAAAGATTATTCACAAGTGGTAACGAATGTAAAATCAATCGATAGTAAATCTCTTTCTGCTGAAGATAAGTATATCGTTGCGTATTCAGTGATAATGACAGAATCACTAACGAATGAACAAAAAGAAGTGCTTGGAAAAATGACAGCACAAACAAACGAAGATTACCTAAGATATTGGGTACTGATTGGTCAAAATAAAGTAGATGAAGCAATGGATATTGCAAGTTATTTAGATGACCCACAATTATTAATGTACAGCTTGACGAAGAAAATTGATGACGTTCAACGTGATCCAAACTTAACGTCTGAAAAACGTACAGAGGAAATTAACCGTTATAAAGGTAAATTGGAAGAGTTAAAGAAACAATATTTACCAGCACAACAAAAAACGAAAGAAAAATAATACGGAGGCAGTAAATGATTTGTTTAATTAAGATAGATAATACCATCTACGACATTTCAAAAGAGAGAGCTTACCGTGTGGGAACTCATCTAAGCGATGATTTTGTTGTGGAAAATGCATTTGCAGATAAATTAATCGTGAAAAATGGACAAGTGTCGTTTGCGGACCGTATTTACACGAACGGAAAACATAGCCTTCCATTCAGTAATAAGATTGTTGCAGAATTATTTGTTTTTCAATATAGCTTACAAACGTTACTGACAAAAGAGCCTTTAACCATTGGTCCGGATGAAATTCATGCAGTAAGTATTCCTCAAAGCCAGGAATTATTGATTCAAGCAAATGCTACAGGATATGAAATTGTATCCGAGAAAGAAGTGTTCTTGAATGGGCAGTTGGTAACGACTCCTGCACAGATGAGTGAGGGAGATTACCTATTTTCTACGAGTGGCTATTTTATTAGAATTCAAGGGCAAAAAGTTTTTATCGCTAGTATCGAACCGATTGAAACAACTCTTGTGCAGTTAGATTTTGAAGATACACCAGAGGATAAGACAAGTGATTTTCATCGTTCACCTCGGTTCATTTTACGTGAGCCAGATGATGTGGTGAGCATCTTAGCGCCACCAACTGAAGATAATATGCAGAAGCAATCGCTATTAAAATTAATTATCATGCCGCTTGCGATGATTGGGCTTACGGTCGCAACGCATTTTCTTACAGGAAATGGCGGGATGATGATTATGATGATGGGGATGTCGGTGATTACTTTAATTACCTCAGTCCATAGTTTCTTCTCAGACAAAAAACAAAATAAACGTCTGAAAGCGAAAAAGATGGAGAACTATAAAGCATATTTGAATGAGAAATATAAAGAGCTTTATGACTTATCTAAAGAGCAGGAAGAAGCGTTGAATTATCACTATCCAAATGTTGACACTGTAATGGAAATGGCAAAGGTGACGGATAGACGTCTCTATGAAAAGACGCCTCATCACTTTGACTTTTTAACGTATCGTCTAGGAACAGGGAAAATTATTCCAAGTTTTAAAGTCGATTATAAAAAATCTGAGTTAACAGAATACAATGAAGCCATCAGTGACCAAGTAACGGAGTTAGTGGCTCATTATCAATACTTGGAAAATCTACCTATTACTAATGATTTGTTATCGGCGCCTACGGGATATATCGGCTCTCGTCGAACAGTCATCGAGCAAGTTCAACAAGCGATTATCCAGTTGGCTACTTTCCATAGTTACCATGATGTGCAATTTGTTCCAGTGTTTCGTGAAGAGGAACTCCCATTGTGGGAATGGAGTCGTTGGTTACCGCATATGAAACTCCAACAGTTTAATTGCCGTAGTTTTGTATACCATCAACGTAGTCGTGATCAATTGTTAACGTCGCTCTATCAAATGATCAAAGAACGCAAGCAAGCTGCTGAACAAGCAGGAAGTAATAAGCAACTAACTTTTACTCCTCATTATGTATTTGTGATTACGGATTTATCTCTAATGCTAGATCATAATATTATGGAGTTTATCAATGAAGATTTATCACATCTTGGAATTAGCTATCTATTTGTAGAAGATGTGATTGAAAGCCTACCAGAACATGTAAACACTGTTGTGGATTTCAAAGGAAATCGTCAAGGAACATTACGCCTGCATAATGGAGAATATATGGATAAACCGTTTGTGACGTTCGAAAAGTTATCCACTGAAGCCAAAGAACAATTCGCAAGAGACTTGGCTCAAGTGACACATGTTCAAACATTACGAAACGCGATTCCAGATAGTGTCACATTCTTAGAAATGTATGGTGTTGATTCTGTAGAAGCATTAGATATGAACCATCGTTGGGCAACGAATGATACGTATCAAACAATGGCAGTGCCATTAGGGCTACGCGGTCGTGATGAATTATTAATGTTGAATTTACATGAAAAAGCGCATGGGCCTCACGGACTAATGGCAGGGACGACAGGTTCTGGGAAATCTGAAACCTTACAGTCATATATTGCTTCATTAGCAGTAAATTTCCATCCATATGAAGTGGCATTTCTCTTGATCGACTACAAAGGTGGGGGGATGGCGAACCTATTTGCAGACCTACCGCACTTAGTTGGAGCGATTACCAACCTAGATGTCGCACAAGCCAATCGTGCCTTAGTGTCTATTCAAGCAGAATTGAAGAAACGTCAACGATTATTTGCAGAATATGATGTAAACCATATTAATCAGTACATGAAATTATTTAAAGAGGGTGTAGCCACTGAGCCAATGCCTCATTTATTCTTGATTTCGGATGAGTTCGCAGAATTGAAAACGAACCAACCTGACTTCATGAAAGAGTTAGTATCTGCAGCGCGTATCGGACGTTCGCTCGGAATTCACTTAATTTTAGCGACTCAAAAACCAAGCGGAGTAGTCGATGATCAAATCTGGTCTAACTCGAAATTCAAGATTGCATTGAAAGTACAAGATGTGGCCGATTCGCGTGAAATTATTAAAACGCCAGATGCTGCAGAAATTACACAAACGGGTCGTGGATACTTACAAGTTGGGAATAATGAAATCTATGAATTATTCCAAAGTGCTTGGAGTGGAGCCGATTATGAACCAGAAGCGGTACGTTCTACACACCGAGATACCACAGTGTATGCCATTAAAGATAATGGACAGTATGAAGCAATCAATAAAGACTTAAGTGGATTAGATGATAGCGGCAACCAGAAACGATTGCCAACGCAATTGGATGCGGTCGTTCAAGAAGCAAAGCGTGTATTCGAATCGCTACACCTTCCAAAAGTCGCAAGTCCTTGGCTTCCTCCGTTAAAAGAGAGAATTGCAGCAGAAGATATCCAAGATATTCAATTTAAACATTATTGGGGAGAAAATAAACATTCTGAGTTTTTATTAGGATATCAAGATATTCCGGAACAACAAGCGCAATTGCCACTGACAGTTGATTTCAACGATTGTGGTCATATTCTGGTTGTTGGAAGTCCAGGTTATGGGAAGTCTACCTTCATCCAAAATGCATTGATTGATGTAATGCGTAAAACAACGCCAGAGCAATCGCATATCTATTTATATGACTTTGGAACGAGTGGATTAATCTCTTTAGTGGACTTTCCACATGTGGCGGACTACTTTACAGCAGATGATAATGAGAAAGTGATGAAGTCATTACGACGCCTTCAAAAAGAAGTGAAGGTACGAAAGGCAGCTCTTAGTGAGGCGCGCTCAAGTAATATGCAACAATACAACAGAGATGCCGTAACACCATTTCCTTCACTATTTATTGCAATCGATAGTTTTGATGGAGTGAGTGATGCTACTTTCAGCGAAGCGTTTAACGAAACCGTTAATATTCTAGCGCGTGAGGGTGCCTCTCTAGGGATTTACCTCATCACAACGATGTCTCGTTTCAATGCCATGCGTGTACAATTACAAGCGAACTTTAAAACAAAAATTGCGCTCTACTTATTCGAACAGAGTGATGTTACAAGTATTGTTGGTCGTACAAGCCAAGTGCTCTTAGATATCCGTGGTCGCGGACTAATGAAGCAAGATACAGTCGTTTCATTCCAAGTGTGTGTGCCGTATGCTTTGGAAGATAATTCATCAATGATTCAGCAAGTGAAAGCAGAAGCGCAAGAAATGTCTCGTTATTGGACAGGTGCATTACCACAACCAATTCCAATGTTACCAGAAGTGGTAACACCAGAAATGGTGGAAGCTCAAGTAGACCGAGCAGAACGAAACCATCAAGTATTACTCGGGTTAACGAGAGAAATGGTCGAAGTGGCTGCATTTACATTAGATAAAGCCATCTCGTTAGTTAGCGATAATGTTCGAAGTGTTACTCAGTTCTACAAAGTATTAGCTTACCAGTTGCAACAATATACAACCCCTGTTCAAGTGGTAATTGTGGACCCATTAGGATTAGTACCATTAGATCAATTTAAGGAAGCGCATCGTTTCAGCGATACACTGAGTGCTAAAGATGGAATGAATATCATCTTAGACAACTTGAAGGAACGTATGACGCAACCTGGTGAGTATACTCAATCACTCATTATCATTCCGGATATCCAAATCCTTGGACAAAGTCTCAATATTACAGAAAATCAGTTCAAAGAGCTTCTGTTAGAAGGACCTAAGTACGGCATTACACCAGTATTTGTGGGCAACTATAAAGACCTAATGACGAATTACTCATCGCTTGTAACCTTACACAGACAATTGGCGACACAGGTGTTCATGGGAATGCGTATCAGCGACCAAGAATATGTTCGCTTCCCGTATATCTCAAACGAAAAATCTCCACGTCCAAACGAAGGCTATATTGTTGATGCAGAAGGTTATGAATTTGTACAATTAATGAGTATAGAAGAATAGAGGAGGCGGAAGGATGAAAAAGGTATTTATATTCATAGCCATAGTGATAGGTATCTTTGCTGTAGTACAGTGCTCAAACCCAACAATTACGAAAGAGCAGCAAAATAATGTCGCTATTCGTATTTATAAAAATTACGATATACAAGAAATCGAATTTTTGAGATTTACGAAAAATGAAAGTACAGGCAGTTATATTTTAAAACTTAGAATTAACAAAGATGAAGATCTAGAAACTACCATTTTAATTAGGGATATCACTTTTCTGGATAAGAAAGACGGAGAATTGTATTTGAATCCAGTTGGTAAATTCGATGATTTACAAAGGAAAGAAGTAATTAAAGAAGATGTTCCTTTGTCGAAAATTAAGATTAAGTATATAGGTGAAAAATGAATCAATTAGACTTACAGAAA
>ERZ773013.2281-NODE-2281-length-10654-cov-16.129163_pt1 | contig 10654 bp, 9 predicted proteins | sample MGYA00511670_ERZ773013 | MGnify/ENA primary metagenome ERZ773013 (study PRJEB29015, sample SAMEA2738120) | human oral metagenome | biome: human oral; feature: human-associated habitat; material: saliva | place: China | collected 2257 ...
AGGACTTGTCCAGCTGAACGTCCTCAACCTCAACGCCGGTCTCTTCGTTAACGATCTCTGCCAGACCTGCGAGGATCTCTTCCTTGTTAGCCATTCAGGGGCTCCTTTTGTTATTTCGATGGTCGTCGCACCCACCGGACGGGGGTACGCGTGCATTACCGAGTTTATCGTGTATGCGCTGTGAACGCATGCGGCAACTCGGAGTGTGTGGGGATCCGTGTGGATCCGGCTCGGGGTCGTTACGGAAGAACGACGACCTGAGCTGCGAAGGCAAGACCCGCGCCGAAGCCAATCTGCAGGGCGAACTTACCGGATAGCTCCGGGTTTTCCTTGAGCAGTCGGTGGGCTGCCAGCGGCACGGATGCAGCGGAGGTGTTGCCGGCATCGACAATATCGCGCGCAACGGCGACGGTGTCGGGAAGCTTGAGGGTCTTGACCATCTGGTCGATGATGCGGGCGTTAGCCTGGTGCGGGATGAGGGCACCGAGCTCGTCGGGGGTGATGCCGGCTTCTTCAAGGGCCTTCTTGGCGACCTTGGCCATTTCCCAGACGGCCCAGCGGAAGACGGAGGGTCCGTCCTGGCGCAGGGTGGGCCAAATCTTCTCACCTTCCTGTACGGGGTTGGCAACGAAGTCGCGGTTGCGAATGTCGAGGAGGGAGTGGGTCATGCCGACGGTACCCCAGCGGGAGCCGTCCGAGCCCCAGACGGTGGGGGCGATGCCGGGCTCGTCGGAGACGCCGACAACTGCGGCGCCCGCGCCGTCACCGAGCAGGAAGGAGATGGATCGCTCGGTGTTATCGATGAAGTTTGACAGTTTTTCAACGCCGATTACGAGGACGTTCTTGGCGGTACCGGCGCGTACGAGCGCGTCCGCCTGGGCGATGCCGTAGCAGAAGCCTGCGCAGGCTGCGGAGATGTCGTAGGCGGGGCACTTGGAGCCGATTGCATCGGCGACGATGGTGGCCAGGGAGGGAGTTGCGTAGGGGTGCGAAATGGTCGAGATGATGACCGCTTCGATATCTTCGCCAGCTACGCCGGAGGACTGCAGGGCGTCCTTTGCGGCGCCGATGGCGAGGTCGGTGACGGACTGGTTCTCGCTGGCGCGGTGACGAGTAATGATGCCGGTGCGCTGGCGAATCCACTCATCGGAGGAGTCGATGGCCTCGACGATGTCATCGTTGGGCACGATGACCTCGCCGCGGGCGGCACCGTAGCCGAGGATGCGGGAGTAGCGGTTGATCTCGTACTGCTTGAGGGTAGTCACGTATTCAATCCTTTATGCTGTTGCGGCTCGCAGGTTGCGGGCTGCTGTCTATGGGGTGAAGCTGAGTCGGTGCCCGTACTTAGGCCTTGAGAGCGTCGAGGTCCTCGGGGGTGTTGATGGCGGTGCCGGGGACGCCGCGCATGGCGCGCTTGGCCAGGCCGACGAGGGTGCCAGCGGGGGCCACCTCGATAATGCCCTCGACGTTACGGTCGAGCAGGGTTGCCATGCACAGGTCCCAGCGCACGGGGCTGGTGACCTGGGAGACGAGGGTCTGCACGAACTCTTCACCCGAGGTGACGACGGAGCCGTCACGGTTGGTCAGCAGCGGCGAGTTCGGGTCGGAGACCTCGAGGGAGTCCGCAAATTCCTTGAGTGCGGGGACGGCCGGTGCCATGGCCTCGGTGTGGAACGCGCCGGCCACCTTCAGGGGAATCACGCGGGTGCGGGCCGGCGGGTTGGCGGCAAATTCCTCGATGGCGGGAATGGGACCTGCGGCAACAATCTGGCCGCCGCCGTTGGAGTTTGCGGCCACCAGGCCTGCGGCGGCGATGGCTTCGCGAACGGTGTCCTCAACGCCGCCGAGGACTGCGGCCATGCCGGTCGGGGAGGCTGCGGCGGCCTCCGCCATGCCGTTGGCGCGCACGCGCACGAAGCGCATGGCGTCTTCCTCACTGAGCACGCCGGCCAGGGCGGCGGCGGTGATTTCACCGACGGAGTGTCCGGCGAAGACGAGCTCTTCACCCTCGAGATCCTTGAGCGCGAGGCGACCGGTCACGATACCCGCTGCCACGATGAGGGGCTGGGCAATGGCGGTGTCCTTGATGGTTTCTTCTGCGGCTTCGGTACCGTAGTGAATCAGGTCGATACCTGCAGCCTCGGAGAGTCGTTCCAGGTGCTCGCGCACCCCTTCAATCTCGAGCCAGGGGCTCAGGAAGCCCTTCTTCTGGGATCCCTGACCGGGGCAAACGAGTGCGCGCATGCGGTGCGACCTTTCTGATTTTGGTACTCGTACGCGGCGCCGCAACGGGTGCGGCACCCTCGGATAATCTGTTACCTATGCTACCGCGTTCCACTGCCGTGCATAAAGTTTCAGCGCAAGTTGAACGGTGTATAGCTTAGAGCGAACGCGCCCCGCCCATATAGAGAGACGGCCTCGGGCGGCCCAACGACGCATTGCCAGGGCCCTCTCCCCCGTCGGTTAGGCCCGGGGGTGGGCACGAGCGTAGGTTTCGGCCAGGCGCCGCATCGACACGTGCGTATAAATCTGCGTTGTCGCAAGCGATGAGTGCCCCAGCAGCTCCTGCACCGAACGGATGTCGGCACCGCCATCGACCAGGTGGGTCGCCGCGGAATGACGCAGAACGTGCGCGCCGGAGGCCTGGGTGTTCTCCACGGTGCGCAGCAGGCGCGTCAGGTCCTCACGAATCTGACGGCTATTGGCCCGCCCGCCGCGAGGCCCGATAAACAGCGCTGTCACCCCGCTCGACCCCTCAGGAATCCACTGTGGGCGCCCCTTCGAAACCCAACGGTTGAGGGCCTTGAGAGCCGGGGTTCCCAGCGGAACCACCCGTTCCTTATTGCCCTTGCCCAGCACGCGCACCGTCTTATTCACGCGGTCGATGCTCTGCAGGTCCAGGCCGGTGAGTTCGGAGATGCGCATCCCGGAGGCGTAGAGAACCTCAACGACGGCTTCCAGGCGTAGCAGACGAGGGCTCCGGGGGTCTTCAGCCCGTTGCCGCTGAACGTTTTCGATGAGCTGGCTCATCTGGTCTCGGCTGAGCACAGGCGGCAGATGGCTCTCACGCTTGGGGGTGCTCATACCGCGCGTGGGGTTGGCCTGCACGAGCTCTTCCTCCTGCGCCCAGGAGAAGAAGGTTCGCAGGGTCGAGCCTCGACGGGCCACGGTCGAGCGGGCCGCACGGCGCAGGTGAAGCGAGCCGAACCATTCGCGAATGAGGGAGGCATCGATGCTGTCCACATGCCGCACGCCGCGACGAGCCACGTAGCCAAAGAACCCCTCCAGGTCGGATACGTAGGATCGGATGGTCTCCTCGGAACGGTGCTTTTCGTAACGCAGGAAGCGTTCGAACCGCTCGATAACCGGGCGAAAGACCTCACCCGAGACGCCCAGGGCCGATTCGCCGGAGGCCCGGCCCTCCGGTTCCTCCATCGGTCGGGTGTAGGCAACGGGAAGCGTGGCCGAGGGAGCATCCCCACTCGTGCCGGAATACGCAGGATGCGCCGGCTGGTTCATAGCGTCTCCTCTCGACCTCTTGGGTAACTGCCGTAGTACCGGTGGACGGGTACCGATGCGCGCCTCCCAGGGGTGGCACGATGCGTCGGGGTGCAACGGCGGCACAAACCGGTTCTCCCCATTCTAAGCGTTGGCGTGCTCCACGGGCCTACACAAGACCTAAACCCCAGTTGGCAGTGGGTAACGAAAGGTACACCCCCGCGTTGAGGTGGAGCCGGGGTGGACTCTCCCCGGCTGTCTTCTCACGCTCCCTTCTTCGGGCGCATCTTACGCCAGCTGGTGCCGTTTCTCTCGGCCAGGCCCAGCCGTTCCAGTTGAGCGAGATCCATCATGACCTCTCGAGCACCCAACCCCAGAGCGCTGGCGATATCATCCACACCGCGGTAAGAACGCAAGCCCAAATCGTCCCACACCCTTCCCTGCCGTTCCGTAAGGCCGTCAAGAACGGTGGAGGCCGCCGACTCCTCGGCATCCCAGTCCCCGGCATGTTCCGCGCCGAGCTCGTATCCCGCGGCGGCATCGTACTCCAGCAAGTCGGCAGCCTCCGTCAAAATCTGGGCGAGGCCGTCACGCAGCAAGCGGTTCGTGCCCACCGAGTTGGGCGAGTTAATCTGCCCGGGAACAGCCCAGAGGGGGCGACCTATTTCGAGGGCGTGGCGTGCGGTGTTGAGCGCCCCGGAGCGCCAGCGGGCTTCAATCACGACCGTGTGCCTGGCCAGCCCCGCGATGAGGCGATTGCGTTCCAGAAAACGCCAGCGGGTCGGGGTGTTGCCGATGCTCACTTCGCTCATGATGAGCCCGCGCTCGACGATGTCTCTGAGCGTGTCACCGTTCTGAGCGGGGTAGAGACGGTCCAGGCCTCCTGCCATGAATGCGACGGTGGGTAGCTCAGCGGTGCTGTGGGTGAGGGCCGCGCGATGAGCCGCGATGTCGATGCCCATCGCACCCCCGGAGATCACGAGGTACCCCCGGCGGGCGAGCTCTGCGGCCAGGTGCGTGGTCGCCTCGCTACCGTAGATGCTGGGGTCTCGCGACCCCACCAGGGCAGCGCTCGGCAGGTTAGCGAGGTCGAGCAGGTGCCGCGAATCCCCCAGACACCACAGTCCGTAGGGTTGGGCCGGGCCCAGGTCGCGGAGTTGCTCGGGCCAGAGCGGATCGGCGGGGGTAACGAGCCACGCGCCGAAGGTGGCGGCCATATGGGCCTCGGAGGCCAGGGTGCGTTCCATGCGGCGGTGCCAGCGCAGACGGCGAGTTGCGAGTTCGGCATGGAAGGCATCGCGGTTCATCTGATGCTCTCCGGGGCGGTAGTAGTCGCACGTATTCGTCATGAGTCGGGGGCTCTTCTCGTCGCCCGCGACCCCGCGTAGAAAGTCACCAATCTGCGGGTCCGGTTCGCCCAGCTCCCAGATCTCGGACGGCACCCTTTCGCCGGTGAGCAGGTAGTACACCGCGAGAGGCGTTCCCAGGCATGCGAGCGCCTCAACCACAAGCTCGTCGGCGGGTTCTGCGCAGCGCATCAGCTGGGCGGTGCAACAGCGCACGTATTCGCGGCACGCGGCGGCAAGCTCTTCGGGGCTGAGGCCAGGATTGAAGAGCGGAGGTAGCTCGCCGGGTTCCTCGTTCGTTAAAACTCCGTTGGGTTTCTCTACCCCGGATTTTTCTTCCCCAGAATCAGTCTTTTGAAGGTCGCTGATAGTCTCCTCCGCGCCCCGCTCCCCCGCGACCGCCGAAGACTCTGTGACTGCCGAAGGTTCCGCATTTGCCGAAGGCTCAGCGTTCATCGAAGAGGCAACCGTCGACGTACCGGAGTCTGCCGAATCTTCTTGCCCATCCTGCGGGTCGGGCAGGTACACCGGGTTGAGGCACGCTGCGAGGTATCCCGGCTCGCGCGCGGCGCTATAGGGACTCGGCGAGGGCTCGTTCCCCAGGGAAAGGATGTGCCGGGCCCGCCAGCGGGTCAAGGCCCGCAGGTCAAAGTCTGCCTCTAGGGCAAGCTCTCCCTGCACGTACCCCTGCCCCTCCGGTTTCGTTCCGGTCGCGGCGTGTGATGCCGCATCCCGGGCGTTATTCCGTTTCGTACCGTGGCGAGTGGCGGCTGAGCGGCGGTTTGTGGTTGAGGTCATTATCGTTTTCCCCTATCATCATTGATTTTTATGTCTTGAAACGCTTTGGTTCGCGTGCATCGCGCGTTAGTGCAGCTGGCCCTGTTGGCGTAGGAACAGGGCCACGTCCAGGTGCTCCCGGCTCGGGTATGCGGCTCCCTCCAGGTCGGCCAGCGTCCAAGCGATGCGTAGCACCCGGTCGTAGCCGCGCGCCGTCAGGTTTCCCCGGTCGATAGCGGCATTGAGCTCGCCGGTGAGTTTCGCGTCTAGGCGCAGCGGGCCGCGCAGAATCTTGCCGTTCATCTCCGCATTCGTCTTCAGTCCGTAGGGTTCTAATCGCTCGCGCTGAGCCTCGCGGGCAGCCAGCACGCGCTTGCGAATCTGCGCCGAGCTCTCATTCACCTGACCCCCCGCAAGCTCCGTAGACGAAACCTTCGGGACCGTCACGTTGACGTCGATGCGGTCCACGAGCGGCCCGGAAAGACGCCCGAAGTAGGCGCGTCGCTCCCGGGGCGCGCAGGTGCACTCGGTGCCGAGCCCCACGTTCATGCCGCAGGGGCACGGGTTTGCGGCCAGAATCAGCTGAAAACGCGCGGGATACGTGGCGGATGCGGTGGAACGGTCCAGGGTTACGACCCCGGATTCGAGGGGCTGACGCAGGGAGTCGAGGACCGTGCGTTTGAATTCGGGAGCCTCATCGAGAAAAAGCACGCCGCGGTGTGCTTTAGAGACGCATCCGGGCCGAGGAATACCGCTGCCGCCTCCCAAAATTGCTGGCGCAGAGGCGCTGTGATGCGGGGCCTCGAAGGGAGGCTCACGTACCAGTTCGCTGAGCGCCTCACCCGCCGAGCAGAGGGAGCGGATGGCGGTCACCTCCATCGCCGCATCGTCGTCCAGGGGCGGCAGGATGCTCGGCAATCGCTCGGCCAGCATGGTTTTGCCCGATCCGGGAGGGCCGGTGAGGAGCATGTGATGCCCGCCGGCCGCGGCGATTTCCAGGGCGAAGCGGCCCTGCGCTTGGCCGGCTACGTCGCTCATGTCCGAGGGAATACCCGTGCTTTTCTTGGGACGGGCCTTCTCCTCGGGGTTCGGGGCGGGCGGGTAGGTCAGCTTCTGCGTCTGCGCCCCCAGAGCCGCGAACACCTCGGCCAGACAGCGGAATCCGCTCACCTGTGCGCCGGGGATGAGGGCCGCCTCCTCCGCATTTTCGACGGGGACGATCACCCTGCGGTGCCCGGCGGCAACCGCGGCCTTCACAGCGGGCAGGATGCCCGGAACCGGGCGAATCGTCCCGTCGAGGCCAAGCTCCCCCAGGAACACGCTGTCCCCGCTCGGGTGTAGCTTCTTCTCTGCCTGCAGCGCGGCCACCACGATAGCCAGGTCGAAGGCCGATCCGCGCTTAGGCAGGGTCGCCGGGGTCAGGTTGACGGTGAGCCGATGCTGGGTCAGGGTAATTCCGGTGTTCTTGGCTGCGGAGCGAACGCGCTCCTTGGATTCGTTGAGGGCGGTATCTGGCAGTCCCAGCAGCACGAAGCCTGGAAGTCCCTGCGAGATATCGGCCTCAACGTCAACGATGTGCCCGCTCAGCCCCACGAGGGCTACGGAGTAGGTGCGTGAGAAGCCCATTACGCCACCCCCTTCAGGTGTTCGAAGGTAAAGGTTTCGCAGGTTCCGGTCACCGCAATCGCGTCTATGCGAAAACGCGCGAAGTCCAGGCTCTCGCGCAGGCGGCACCAGAGAATCGCCAGTGAACGGGTGCGGCGCGCCTTGTCGCGGTCGATGGCGGCGAAGGGGTGCCCAAAGTCCTCGGTGCTTCGGGTTTTGACCTCGATAAAGACGAGCTCATCATCGGGGTCGATTGCGACAATATCGATTTCGCCGCGAATCTGTTCGTGCTCCAGCCCGGCGGGCGGTCGCCAATTGCGGTCGACGATGCGGTAGCCGTTCGCCTCAAGGATGCGACTGACCACCTCTTCGCCCCAGCGTCCGACGCCGTGGGCTCGGGGCAGGGCCCGCGTGACCGCGGCGGGGTTCTTCCGGGCGCGTCGCGCGCCTCTGCGGGGCGAGCCACCAGGTTCGTTCGTTCGGGGTGCCTGTGCGGTTGTCTGCGTTGCGATGCTCTGATGTTCGGGGGTCACGATTCCCTCCCACGGTAGATGGCTTGGTCGTGCTTCTACTGTGCCCAGGCGAATCGGGCCGAGGAATCGGAAAGAAAAAACTGTGGATAACCTCGGCCGCATCGCGGTCAGGGAGGTTATCCACAGCTTCTTATTTGAAATTTTGGGGGTATTTTTTCAAAAACCGGTCGAGGGGAATGTCATATACACACCGGCTACCGGAACACTAGGCGCTGAAATCCGGCATCTCGGGGACCGTGAATTCCTGGTTGGGCAGGCGCTCCTCCACGTTCACATCGCGCACCGAGTAGGTGTGCACCTTCTTCACAAAGCGGTTGGAACGAAACACATCCCATACCCAGACATCGCTCATGAGCACCTCAAAGTAGAGGGTGCCGTCCTGCACGTGCGGGGTCACGTCCACCTGATTCGCCAGGTAGAAGCGCCGGTCGGTTTCCACCGCGTAGCTAAAGAGCGACATGACGTCCTTGTACTCGCGGTACAGCGCCATCTGGGCGTCCGTCTCGTAGTTTTCGAGGTCTTCTGCGCTCATTCTTCCTCCTACAGTCATTCTCTGCTGCGCGTGCAACTCGGGTGTCTCTCAGCGGGTATCTCACCAGCATTGCGGGGTGCTTCAAGCAATACTCAGGCCCCCTCAACGGCGCTCTCCCCTAGCGTTCGAGGCTCTTCTCCCCGGATGCACGGGCCCGCTGCGCAGCCGCTATCTGCTCGGCGGTGGCCGGTAGCGACCAAGACAGGCGGTGCATCGGGCTGGGGCCCCGCGCGCTGATTGCCTCGCGGTGGGCGGCCGAGCCGTAGCCCTTGTTCTTCGCCCAACCAAACCCCGGGTGAACCCCGTCGAGGGCCACCATCAGCTCGTCTCGCTCAACCTTCGCGACCACCGATGCCGCAGCGATTGAAGCGCACTTGTAGTCGCCCTTGATGACCATGGTCACGGGCATAGCCGCGGGTTCTCCTACCCCTTCCCAGGCCTCGGTCAGCAGAGCGTCGTAGCGCGCCTGCGCCGGGTCCGGTACCAACGCACTGAACAGGTCCTCCTGCGGAGGGGTGAACCAGTCGTGCTTACCATCGAGTAGGGCGGCATCGGCGCGGTAGCCTCGGCGTGCCAGAGCGGCCAGGGCCCGCTGGGCGGCAAGCCGCAACGACAGGGTCATGCCCAGCGCATCCACGTCCTGCGGGTCCACGTGGCCCACTTCAACGGCGCACCAGCGGCGAATCTCGGGGACCATGGATTCGCGGCGCGCGGGCGAGAGGGCCTTGGAGTCAATCAGCCCGCCCACCTCGAGGGTGGCGTCCGGGGTGAGGATTGCGACGCCCACGCTGACCGGGCCGGCCATGGAGCCGCGTCCCACCTCGTCGATACCCGCCACCGTGCGAGCCCCCGCCTCGAAGAGTTGCTTCTCATGCTCCAGGTCGGCGGCGGGCTTTGGTGCCCGAGGCCTCGCGGCCTTGGATTTCTCCGCTTTTGCGGGTTCCTCGGCCTTTGCGCTCACCGTCACGGCCTCTCTCCTACTGTTCGGGGGTCGAGGTCGGGGAGGGAACCGAGGAGAATACGGAACTCTCGTCGGTCAGCAGACCGAAGTGGTTCAGCGGCCAGGCCACCACGAAGACGTTACCCTGAACGTCGTCCTTCGAGATGAAGGCGGTGCCGTCAGAGATGTGGTAGCGGGAATCCGCAGAGTTGCTGCGGTGGTCGCCCATCACGAAGTACTTGTCCTTGGGCACGGTCACCTTGAAGGCCAGCTCGGAGGGCTGGTTGCCCGGGTACAGGTAGGGCTCGTTAATCTCCACGCCATTGACCTTGATCTTACCGGAGCCGTCGCTCTCCACCACGTCACCGGGGGTACCGATAACGCGCTTGACCAGGTAGTTCGAAGAGGTATCGGGCAGAACACCCACGAAGGAGAGGCCTTCCTTAATGGGGTTGCTGCTCTTCTGGGTCGAAGGAATCCAGCCCTGCGAGTCCTTGAACACGATGACGTCACCGCGCTTGGGCTCATTGAAATAGGAACCCGCCACGTTGATGAACACGCGGTCGTTGACCTGCAGGGTCTGCTCCATCGAACCGGAGGGAATGTAGAAACCGCGCAGCAGGAAGGTCTTAATCAGGAACGCAATAATCAGAGCGTAGAGAACCACGGTACCGCCCTCACGCACCTGAACCCAGGCCCACTCGCCCAGGCGGTCCTCCTCGCGGGCCTTAGCGAAGGTCAGCTCGGCCTGCTCGGCGCGCTTGGCCTTGCGGCGCTCCTTGGCGGTCATGGTCGAGGGGTCTTCGGGCTTCTCGGCGCTCTTATCGGCGGTGGTTGCGGCGCCCTCTTCTTCCGAGCCCTTGGTATCAGGTGCTTCCGCGGGCTGAGCGGATGCGCTCGCCGCCTCGGCAGCGACAGATCGAGCGTCGTCTACGCGGGATTCCTCACCCTGTTCGGAGGAGGCCAGCTCGGCCTGTTCGCGCTTCTTCTCTTCGGCCAGACGCGCGGCGTACTCCTCCATCTCGCGGCGCTCGCGACGGGATTGGGGCTTATATCCCTCGGGATAGGGGCTGTTGTTCGCAGTCGTCTTGTCATCTGCCATGCTGAAGAGCCTTTCGTTTGAGAGACATGTAGGCCAACCTGAGTGAGGCGGTACCTAGCTATTGTAACGAGAGCACCCGTGCCGCCGCCTCTTTGACTCGTATAGCGAAGCCCCGCCGAGCCCTACAGCTCGCCGACAGCAGGGACCTAGGGAAGGCTCCTCCGTTCGCTTCCCCCACTTCTAGACAGCGCATCACCGTATTCGGGGTGCTCGCCCGGATACGCAAAAACCGCCCCACATTCCGCACGGGTGCGGATGGGAGCGGCTTGCAACAGAATTCTGTATCTATAAAGATTAGAACTCGCGCTTCTCGCGGATACG
>ERZ773013.2285-NODE-2285-length-10634-cov-31.175725_pt1 | contig 10634 bp, 6 predicted proteins | sample MGYA00511670_ERZ773013 | MGnify/ENA primary metagenome ERZ773013 (study PRJEB29015, sample SAMEA2738120) | human oral metagenome | biome: human oral; feature: human-associated habitat; material: saliva | place: China | collected 2257 ...
AAAACACTTGGCTGTGAAACGCCAAGTGTTTTATTCTTAAATCTGTTCCAACCACTGGTACCCTGGTGTTGCACTTGAAATCCGAATCCAAGGACCTTTTGATTACGGCGGGTTTATAGGATGCCGTTGGTGTGCACGTGGTCTTCTGTTACTGGTAAGGTTTTATGCTGGTAGGAATAGACGGCATCTTGGATGGTGTTGATGTTTTTGCTGACGCTGACTAATACATCAGACATGCTGACGTTGCTGCCTTTGGTATTGACATTATCAAGCGTATCGCCGTTATGGGTGTTGGAGTTGGCATAAACATCAATATCCGATTCATAACGCAGCCAGGTTTTGTAGATTTGGCCTTTGATGTCGGTTACCAAGGTATTATTTGCCATATTTAAATTAGCATTAACCTTACCATCCCCGGTACTGCGGACTTCAACGATACCGTTATCCAGGTGTCCGTGTAGCGACAGGGTATTATTGGTAACGTTATATTCCTTGGCATTTGTACGCATAAAGGCAAATTCAGCATAACCGCCGGATTCTTCACGAACGGTAACGGCGTTGTTGTTTAGCGTAACCGAGCCATGCATCGGTACGTCGGAGTGATGTTCTTCAATATAGAAAGGAACAGCTCCGCTCTTTATTTTGCCAATATCGGCAACATTATCACTGATGTTGATGGTGCTGGTACCGATACCTTTTTCATGAGTTTGCGGGGCGTAGGTATCATTGATAACCGCCATCAGGTATTTGGTGGATTCGCCACTGATTTTGTTACCGGTAATGTTTAGTGTGTAATCCATTTTTTGTTCATGGTTACGGAATTCGATACCGTAGGTTTGGATATTGTCTTTATAGACCTCCAAGTTATTGATTGTGTTGTTGCTGATGTCAAAATAGCCTTTATCTTTACTGTGTAAGTCCCGGCGTTGCGTATTGGTCTGTACTTGGATACCTGAATACATATGGTAGTCGTATCCCGGGGTGTCATCGACGGCAAGACGGAACGAAGTGTCCTGTGTAATGACATTACCGGATATTTTGACGTTGTCCAGCGAGAATTGGCGGTTATAGACGGCAATCCCGTACAGGCGGTCGCCATTTAATGTGTTGTTTTCAATCAAGACGTTTGTGCCGTCATGTACATCCAAACCTTTCCGATAGTTGTGATCTGTTGTGTTTTTACGGTAGGTAATCCCGTAGTTGTAGCTACCTGCAGCGGCAGCCATACCATAGCCGGTACCGCCATCATCTTGGTGTCCGTTCCAAGATAAGAGATTGCCTTCTCCAAGGAAATTCTTCTGATAGGAAACCAGAGCACCGGCAACGCGGTTGTGGTGCAGCTTGGAATCAATAATACGGTTGTTTTCACCTAAAGGCAGTGAATCGTATTTGTCGTCGATGGAACCGTTGGCAACGCGATCTTTATAAGACAGTTTATAGCCGGCTTCACGCATGAGTGCGGCGGTAGAGGTAAAGGTTACGCCTGCACGGTTTGCACCGGATACTTCCACTTTGCTGATCAGGGTGTTGTCTGCATCGTTGACTAAAATACCGTTTACTTTACCGAAGTAGCTTAAATCTTTCCGGTAGAAGTCAGCATTGGTATATCGAACCGATAGGTCGGCAATCGTTTTACCATTTTGACCATCCACCAAGATACCTGCAAAGGCACGAACATCGTCGTGGTTGGTGTTGGAATTGAATATGCCGACTTGGGCTTTGTCGAAGTTAATCTGGGTTTTACCCATACCCGAACCGAAGATGCCTTTAACGCCGGAGGTATTATTGTCGATAACGATTTGATCAGAAATGTAATAAGTACCGTCCATAAACAGCATGGCTTTTTCTTTGTGGGCGGCTTCGAGTGCAGCTTTGATGGCAGCCAGACTGTCTTTTTTACCTGTAGGATCCGCACCGAAATCATTTACATTAATGTAGCGACCATATTGTTTGGATTCATATACTTTATAGTCGCCGGATTCCGATTGTTTGCCTTCGGCAGGATTATGGATATGGGCAGTCGCAGTCGTTCCTTTTTCAGCAGCAGGTTGCGTAGAAGAAACATTTTTGTTGTTTTGGTGTTGTGTTGCATTATTGTTGTCATCGGAAAGGTCGGTTACTTTGCCGGTGTTGTCTTGTGCCGGCAGTGTACTCTTGCCGACATGGGATTTATCGGATGATGGGTTGTCTGTTTTAGAGCCGGTATTTTTTGCAGGTTTGCTCATTTCTTCTTCGTTTGAAGAATGATTGCCCAGTTTATTTTCCGAATGTTTGATTTGTTCTGCACGGTTTTTTTCTGCCAGCTCGGCTTTTGCAGCTGCATCAGCAGCTTTACGGGCTGCTTCTGCCTTTTCGCGAGCACTGATGATGGCTGCTTTACGATCGATTTCTCGTTTTTGTTCCAAAGCTACACGTTCGGCTTCAGCTTTTTCTCGGGCTGCTTTGCGCTCGGCTTCAGCTCTTTCCTGAGCGGCCTTTTTCTCGGCTGCGGCTTTTTTCTCGGCTGCGGCCATGGCAATCTTATGCGCAATTTCGGCTCTTTCCTGAGCGGCTTTTTTTTCGGCTGCGGCTTTTTTCTCGGCTGCGGCTATGGCTGCTTTATGTGCTGCTTCAGCTCTTTCTTGTTCTGCTTTTTTCTCGGCAGCAGCTTTGGCTTGGGCAAGCAACTGGGTTTCGAAAGGCGTCAGTTTGGCTTTATTCATAGAAAACTTGGTTGGCTGCATATTTGAGGTATCGGTAATGTTGGTTTTGCCATAAGTTTGCTTCGGTAGGGCGGTAGCGATATTTATTCCACCCATTGAGTGTTCGAAAATCAAAGCGTTTAGTGTAGAAGAAGTCGTTTGCCCTTGTCCTGTTGTGTTTGAGATCGCAGGAGATGTGTGGATGGTAGTTTGCCCATGATTAGCGAGTGCAGACAGAGTTTGTTTTGACATAATTTGTATTTCCCATGTTTGAACATTACGGATTCATACCCGTAGCAATGTAACGATATGGTGTTCCTTTTATCAAATAGAGGAGTTTCCCTGTGTAAGAAAAATACTGCTTGTGGCAGAAGTTTTCGACTAAAAACCGATTTAAAGGTTGTTATCTTCAATCGGGCGGGCCGTATCTATTCGTTTTTCTGATGGTGTGTTGCCTTAGAGAATAAGGAAAACCTTTTATGGTTCGGACTCCGGCCGTTTTGATTGTTTGTTGCATATCTAGACGGTCGAACCTCTTATCATTTCATTCATTCACGTTATCTGTACTGTATTTTGGGTTATTTAGGTAATTTAACCTAGATTAAGTAAGATTGCGAGATTGTTTATTAGTTCACTGTAACCAGAATAAATGTTCCTTTTTGACTGGGGAAGTGAGCTAATATTCGAAATGAGTAATTGAGAGTAATTCTAGCATGACAAATAAGAAAATGATAAGTTCATAATGAAATATTTGGGTTGGAAATTTAATATATTGAAAATATTACTAATTATATTTAGTAATTAATTTGAGAAAGTAGATTTTTTCGAAAAAACTGTTGTTTTTTGTACCGCTTGGCAAGATAAACTACCGTTTGTTTGTGAAAAAAAGGTCGTCTGAAACTTTTTTCAGACGACCTTTTTGTTGGTTTGCTTCACACTTCGATTTTATTGGGCGTGAAGGTTTCCCATTTGTTGCAGGCGGGGCAGTGCCAGAAGAAGACTTGGGATTTGAAGTGGCAGTTGCGGCAGCGGTACATAACGCTTTTTTGCAGCTGGCGGCCGATAATGGAACGAATCATATCGGTATCGGCTTTCCACTCCGGATTCATACTGCTGAGTTTCAAGCCAAGCAGACGGTACACGCCGTTGAGGTCGGGTTTTTGGCGGACGAGTTCGACAGCGATTTGCGCCGCTTCGGTTTCGCCTTTGAGCAACAGGGCCTTCTCGTAGATGACGTTGATCAGGTCAAGATCGGGGAAGGTTTGCATATAGCCGATGAGGCGGTTGAGGCCTTCTTCCTGTTTGCCTTGCGCGGCATAGGCTTCATAGAGTTTTTCGCCGACCATGCTCAAATAGGCGTGGTTTTGCTGCTCGATGGCGGAATACGCTTCCACTGCGGCAGGGAAATTGCCCTGACGGTATTCGATGTCGCCAAGGATGATGTTGGCGCGCGTACATTTTTTGTTGGCTTCGAGTGCTTTGCCGATGTTGTAGCGGGCGGCATCGAAGTTGGACTTGAACAGCGCGGCTTGGGCGATTTCGCAATAGAACTGGGCGATTTCAAACTGGTAGGTTTGTTCGTCATGGCTCAAGAGCTGCGCCATTTCGATGGCCTTTTCCCAGTCGCGGTCTTGTTGGTAGATGCTCAAAAGGTGTTGGCGGGCTTCGCGTGCCATATCGCCTTCCTGCAAACCGAGGAAGATTTGTTCGGCACGGTCCACCAAGCCTGCGCTTTGGTAGTTTTGCGCCAATTCAAAAAGCACGCGCGCGCGTTTTTCGTTGACTGTGTCGGGCGAATCGAGCAGGGCGCGGTGCATATTGATGGCTTTGTCGTTTTCGCCGCGTTGGCGGTAGAGCTTGCCCAAAGTCAGGTTCAGGTCGTATGACTGCGGCTGCTGGTCGATGACTTCCGCCAATTCGCGCGCGGCGCGGCCGCTGTTGCGGTCAACGAGGGCGTCAAGGCTTTTGTAAAACCCTGCCGGTATGCTTTTAGCCTGTTTCAGGACGGTCTTCATATCGACGCGCGCGGCAAACCAGCCCATAGCGAAGAAAACGGGGAGGAGGACGATTGGTAGTAAGATGACCCACAATTCGTTGTCCATGGTATTCCTTTATTGATTGGTGGCGTTACGCTTTGGGAGTAGCTTCGGAAGTCGTTGCCGGTGTTTCGGTTTTGACCGGAGTCAGGTCTTTTTCGGAAAGGTGGGCATGTTTTTTCACTTCGGCGCGCAGGCGGTTGTTTTCGCTGCGCAGGGACAGCAGACGGCCGAAGAGGGCAAACATACCGAACACGATGCCGATAATAAATGCACCGAAAAGCACGACAATCAGCGGCAGATTGATGTTTTGGCCGGGCAGGTAGAAGAAGGATACGGTGTGGGTATTGGCGATGGCCAGCAGGAGGAAAACAAGAAGAATCAAGATTTTGATGATGGTAGAGATGAGTTTCATGGGTTACTCCGAGTTGGCCGCGGTTGGGGCAGGCCGTCTGAAAAATGGTATCAGTTTAAACGATTTGCCGGATTTCGGATAGGACGGCATGTTTCAGACGGCAGGGGGACGGTGTCTTTATGCTGACGGGTACTTGTCAAACCTATATTGAAAGGCGTATTGTTCAGTCTTTAATTAATTTATTTTGCACATCAGAATAAGAAAGGCAATCATCATGAGCAGACCAGTTCCAGCCGTATTCGGCAGCGTTTTTCACGCTGAAATGCCCGTTATCGCTTATCGTGAAGGTAAATGGCAGCCGGTAGAATGGCAATCTTCCAAAGACCTGACAATCGCCCCCGGCGCGCATGCCTTGCATTACGGCAGCGAATGTTTTGAGGGCTTGAAGGCATTTCGTCAGGCAAACGGCAAAATCGTGATGTTCCGCCCGACCGCCAATATCGCGCGTATGCAGCAAAGTGCGGATATTCTGCATCTGCCGCGCCCTGAAACTGAGGCTTATTTGGATGCTTTGATTGAATTGGTCAAACGCTCTGCCGAAGAAATTCCTGATGCGCCAGCAGCTCTTTACCTGCGTCCGACTTTGATCGGTACCGACCCTGTGATCGGTAAAGCCGGTTCTCCTTCTGAAACTGCTTTGCTGTACATTTTGGCTTCTCCTGTCGGCGACTATTTCAAAGCCGGTTCGCCCGTTAAAATCTTGGTGGAAACCGAACATATCCGTTGCGCTCCACATATGGGCCGTGTGAAATGCGGCGGCAACTACGCTTCCGCCATGCCTTGGGTGTTGAAAGCCAAAGCCGAATATGGCGCAAACCAAGTGTTGTTCTGTCCGAATGGCGACGTTCAGGAAACCGGCGCGTCTAACTTTATCCTGATTAACGGCGATGAAATCATTACCAAACCGTTGACAGACGAATTCCTGCACGGAGTTACCCGCGATTCCGTACTGACAGTTGCCAAAGATTTGGGCTACACCATTACCGAGCGCAACTTTACCGTTGATGAGCTGAAAGCAGCTGTGGAAAATGGCGCAGAGGCAATTCTGACCGGTACGGCTGCGGTCATTTCTCCGGTAACTTCTTTCGTGATTGATGGCAAAGAAATCGAAGTGAAGAGCCAAGAGCGCGGTTACGCAATCCGTAAGGCGATTACCGACATTCAATACGGTTTGACAGAAGATAAACACGGCTGGTTGGTCGAAGTCTGTTAAATAGAGCACATGTAATAAAAAGGCCGTCTGAAATATTTTTTCAGACGGCCTTTTTTTATTGGTTTTTAGATGGTGAAAGCAATAATAAAATACTAATTTTTGTAAATAAACGGTAGTATTTTAAGATAATCGGTATATAATGCGCAATTATGTTGTAAAAATACATATTGAAAATATCGAATTTTATAGATTTTTCGATGAAGTTAAAAACATTTATAGATATTTATTTTGTATATTTTGTAAATTTAGTTAAATTGGGAATGCTAAAGGCATGTTGTGTTAGAATTTCCCTCCTTTTTGGCTTCGCGGGGTTAACTCTGTCACGCCAAAAAGGAAAGTAATACAAGATAAAACCATTTTTATTTTGCTATAAAAATCAAAAATAACTTAACTTTGGATGAACTAATCAATTAAAAAGGGACTCTGATACATTTCCGTCAAAAATAACCGGATACATGGTACGCGGACAGATTGCCTATAAAAGTCATCCAAGGGTTCTGTCCATACACCATTACCGTTTCCAATCAGAAAACCGGCAGAAGGGGAAACGCTGCCGAGTTTCTCAAAGTGGCCAGCTTCAGTTTGGCCTTTATACAGGCAATTGCTGTTACGACAGAATCCGTCTTACCTCTTTATTCAATCGAACTTTTTTGTTGCACGCTTGTGCGGTGGGAAAGGACGATATTTGATACAAGGAAATACGCTGATTATGTCACATAAACTTGCTCCTCTTGGCCGTACCCATATTCGTCACGGCTCCTCAACTCCTGAAACCACTTCCGAATCATCTTCTCCTCTAAAAGAATGGATACACACTCAAAATTGGGGGGATAGTCCGTCGGTTTTTCCAGAACCCAAGCAATTAAGCGGTAAAAATACTGTAACGAGAGAGGCGGTGCATGTAGCTGAGGCTGCAAGATTGGACAGCACTTCATCATCTTCAGACGGCCTTGTGACAAAAATGCATATCGCACGGGCCAGCGTTGCTTCTGCAAGCAGCGTTTCCAGTAAAAACACCATTGCGCCTAAAGTAACAAATAAACCTGCCGCTACCGATAAAGTAACGGCAGCCAAACCAGTCAATAAATCGATGGAAAAAGTCCTGGCTGAAAGGCAAAAAATTTACGAAGAGGCTAAAGCAAAAAAAATAGCCGAAGCCGCAGCAGCCAAAGCGCAGGCAGTTGAACGCGCAAAAGAAGCGCATAAAGCAGCAGTCGAAAAAGCGATTGCAGAGCGTAAAGCCAAACAAGAAGCTGCCCGCAAAGAGAAAGAGGCGGAAGACAGAATTGCCGAAGGAAAAGAAACCATCGAAATTGCGCATAAAAAGAATTTGAACGATTCAGACGGCCATAACAAAATCACGAGCGTTTCTGCCGGCAAAAAAAACTCCATGAGTCACGATATGAGTCACGATAGCCACCTCAGTTCGGGCAAAGAAAACAAAATTGACGATCATGCCGAAAGCAGGGCCGGTGTATCTGGAAAATACCGCGTGTATCAATCTAAAGAGTACGGTAATTATGTTCGTGTGAATGATTTTGGTGCCGATGCGCAGGGTAAAAAAGACAGCCTTCAGGCATTTAAAGCGGCTTTAGAGGCGGCTCATAAAGAAAAAGCCATGGTCTTTTTGGATGGTACTTACTATATTTCCAACCAGATTGTGATGGATAAAACTGTTTCCGGTGCGCGCGGTTTGTTTGGTTCGGGCATGGGCAAAACCAAAGTAACGTTTGATAAGGCGCAAACAGGCGTGTTCAATCCGGATACCAACCATGACGATATCCGCGAATTTGCCGGTATTTTGGTTGATGGACAAAACAATAAAACCATTGCCGACTTGTCGGTTCAATATACCAACCCTGATTTTTACCGCAAAGGCTTAAGCTATTTTGGCAAGGTAAACGGCATTTTGGTGAACGATGCGGACAATACTTTAATCAGCAAAGTAGAGGTTTCCGGAGCCAATCGTGCTGGTGTGATGTTTACGTCGACCGCTTCTTTGGAAACGGAAAACGGTCAAAAGCTGACCTTTAAAGCGCGCGTACAAAGCGGCGAAATTGATGAAAAATATGAAGCGCTGCCTTTGGGTGAAAACAACCGTATTGTTGATTCGTATCTGCACCACAACCGCGTTGCCGGTGCGCTGATCGGTTTCCAACAAAACTTTATCGGCGAGGGCAACCGTTTGGATTGGAACGGCCACGAAGCGGACGGCGGTACCGGCTACGGTATGGCTGTGGCTGCGGGTAGCTACAATTACGGCATCACATACCGTAAAAACACAACCGACCACAACTACCGCAAAGGCTTGGATGTGCATGATGGTACAGGCATTGTCATTGAAGACAATGTGTTAACGGGTGACCGGCTGTATGGCATCGTTGCCTACAACCGCCAGTTTTCTATGGATAAAGTCAAAATTACCGGCAATACCATTATCCAAGACCCGAGCTTCCGTTTGAATGTTGATGATGACTTAGGCAAGTACTACCACATGTATTCAGGGATTCAGGTGCAAACCAATACCCAATACAAAGATTTGCACTCGGCTGATAAAGGTTATTTCGATATTAGCGATAATGTCATTAAAAATCTGACGGTTTATCAAAACAATATTCAGACCTACGCGATTGAGTTCCGTAACCATGAAAGCAAAATGGATTACACGCTCAATATGGCAAACAACAAGATCAGCGGTGAATCCACCAAATATCTGATTGCCGTCATCAACGATACCTACGACCGCGTTTTATCTAAAAACGGCATTGGCAGCGGTACCATTACCATCAGCGGCAACGATGCCGATATTGGCAAGATTATGAAAGGCGCGGTACCGGTTTATGTGGAAGAACACCATGGCAATGTCGCGATGCATGGTGCGGTGACGATTCACGACAACAAAATTTCCGTACATGAAAAATCGGACGGCTATGTCGAATTTGCTTATTTGAAAAGCAATGCCAAAGAGTACAACATCACCAATAACACATTGAAACTTGGTGGTACTCTGAATGATGCTTTGGTAGACGTACACAGTACCAACCCTAAGGGCAAGGCATCTTTAAATGTAGCCAACAATAAAATCATGACGGACATCAAAGGCGAACTGTATGATTCATGGCTGCGCTTTGAAAACGACATCAAAACGTATTCTGAAGGCAATAGCCATAACGGCGAAGCACTGAAAAAGGTGAATACGACCGGCAGTAAAGTTGCATTGAGCGATATCTTGTCAGAAGCCAACCATATTGTTGAAACGACTAAAGAGACTGTGTATCACCATACTAAGAACGTTTATACATCAGGAGTGGAAGAACATCATACAACGACAGGGATTTTGTAAGTTGTTGAAGCCTTAATCTTTATGGTTTAAATATCGATAAATAAAAAAAGGCCGTCTGAAAATTTTCAGACGGCCTTTTCATCTAACTCACATTATTTAGCCAGTTCGGCACGCAGTTTGTGGGTTACGTTCATCATCACTTGGAGTTGTTCCAAAGTTTCTTTCCAGCCACGTGTTTTCAGGCCGCAGTCTGGGTTAACCCACAGACGTTCAACCGGTACAACCTCGATGGCTTTGCGCAACAGATGCTCAACTTCAGCTTCAGTCGGTACGCGTGGGCTGTGGATGTCGTAAACACCTGGGCCGATGTCGTTCGGGTATTTGAACTCGCCGAACGCAGTCAAGAGCTCCATGTCGGAACGTGAAGTTTCGATGGTAATGACGTCAGCGTCCATAGCGGCGATGGCTGGCAGGATGTCGTTGAACTCAGAGTAGCACATATGAGTGTGGATTTGAGTGCTGTCTTCGCAACCGGTAGAGGACAGGCGGAAAGATTCGCCGGCCCAGTTCAGGTAGGCATCCCAATCGGCACGTTTCAAAGGCAGACCTTCGCGGATGGCAGGTTCGTCGATTTGGATGACTTTGATGCCGGCTTTTTCCAGATCCAATACTTCGTCGTTCAGGGCCAGTGCGATTTGTTTGCACACGGTAGAACGAGGAATATCGTTGCGGACGAAAGACCATTGCAGAATGGTTACAGGTCCGGTCAACATACCTTTCATCGGGCGTTTGGTCAGGCTTTGTGCGTAAGTAGACCAAGCCACGGTCATGGCTTCAGGGCGGCTTACGTCACCGAAGATGATAGGTGGTTTAACGCAGCGTGAGCCGTAGCTTTGTACCCAGCCGTATTGGGTGAATGCAAAACCGCTCAACAATTCGCCGAAGTATTCAACCATGTCGTTACGCTCGGCTTCGCCGTGTACCAGTACGTCCAAGTCCAGTTTTT
>ERZ773013.2286-NODE-2286-length-10633-cov-10.202496_pt1 | contig 10633 bp, 8 predicted proteins | sample MGYA00511670_ERZ773013 | MGnify/ENA primary metagenome ERZ773013 (study PRJEB29015, sample SAMEA2738120) | human oral metagenome | biome: human oral; feature: human-associated habitat; material: saliva | place: China | collected 2257 ...
CATTCTTTACCCAAGCATAATTAAGAAATATCTCATCACCATACTCTTCCTTATATATAAACTTGCGTGTCGTTATACTATTACTCTGATTGAAAGCACCTGTCTCAATCACTTTATCGCCTGAGAAGATAGAATAAACAACATATTGATTCTCATCGCTTGAGCCTACCTGCATATAAATAGGACCTCCATCACGAGGGAATTGGTTCCCACTCAGATAGAACCAGTCATGTGTCTCAATAACAGGACGCTTATCGTCTAAAGAGAAGACAATAAAGTCCTGGTCTATTGTATCCGTCCCACAAATTGCATGTAGACGATAAGTTCCAGAAGACAAAGTCTTTATAGCAACCTCTTCATTAGCCTTCACGGTCGTGTAATTGCCATATACATACCTACTCTTATCCTTCTGCTGTGGTACTATCACATATTTCACGGTACCATCAAGAGTATTTCCTGCAACATTATAGTAACCGAACTTTATCGTTTTAAGGCTATTGCTCAGATTCTTATAAGGGAGATTACAAGACAAGAATGTGTCTTTTGTACCTATTGGTAACGACGCATAGCCCTCATGGGTCTCACCGGCAGCATCAGTCACCGACGCTTCCACACTAAAACGATAGAATAGTGAGCGAAAGTCTTTATTACCGGCTTCTATTTCCTTCTTGACCTTGTCAGAAAATACAAAAGGTACGGTAACAACGAACTCACCCTTATCATCTGTCATAACGTCCTGTTCGTTCACGCTTGCAACGTCTTCATAGAAGCTACACCAATAGCTTGTATTACGCGTGACAACGTAATGCACCTTTGCACCTTGTACTGGTACACCAGCATAACTCTTAGCATGTCCAATCAACTTGATAGTGTCACCGATAGCATACTTGTCCTTATATTCGTCAAAACTTACGTCAAACGTTGGTCGTTTATACTCATCTACCGAGAATGACTCATACCCTTTTGTACCGTAATCTGCCTTGATAGAGAATCGTCCAGTCAGTCCACTTGTAGGCAGCTCAAAGTCGGCTGCAGCAGTACCGAAGCTATCTGTAGTCACAGACTTACGCCCAATCTCCTTATAATTAGCGTCACGTAAGATCATATCGAAGGTTAGTCCGCCTGCAGCCTTCGTCTTATACCCTTGCTTTGTATTCTGATAAGCAATGACAGATGCGTGCACTGTCTGTCCAGGACGATAGATACTCCTATCCGTGAAGACCTCAGTTACCAAGTTGTCATAGTTTCTCCCGCTGTAATCATACGAACTTTCCAGTCTTACTTCCCTAAAGGCTTTATCCTTACTCGTAGCGACATAGATCTTTGGGGTATTGCTTTCCGTCTCAAACACAACCTCCCCTTTCTTGTTCGTCACCTGCTTCTTGACAACAGAAGGCTTACCATAATATTCTGCATAGGTAGCTCTAACCTTTACATCGGCTACTGGTTGCCCATCCACAACATTAACTACAACATACCGTGACAGCCCCTTCGGCTGCTGTTCAGACATGACATAGAGGTCACTAACATAGTAGAAAGCATACTCTGGCAGGACATCCTTATTAGAACTCTCTATCTTAATAAGGTAGACACCCAAAGGTAATGTAGGCATTAAGAAGGAGTCCTTCACCTCTTCATAGTCCTTATGACCAGTGTAAGTACGGTTGATTGTCTGCTTTGTTGCGGGCAACAGGCTTGCCATCAACTTGTCCCTATCCTCCTCATCATTGACACTAAGGCGGTGATCTCCAGCCAGTCTCGTACGCGTAACAGTTACGGTAACATTCGACAAATTGCGTGTATTCAGTCTAACCCAGTTATTCTTCTCCGACGAACTAACATTAGACTTATCAAAACGAGCCTCGAACATCGGTTCTGTCAGTGACATACGGATATTACGTAAACGCACGATTCGCTTCCATGAGGCCCATCGAACGAGAGCATCATCAATATATGCTATCTTCTTCTCAACGGGTGTGTCCTTGCCCATACATAGATAACGTTGTATTGCAACTTCCCCACCTATAGGTAAGTCGCTATACTCTTGCATGAGTGAGTCGAGCTTTGGAATACTCTCTTCCTTCTCCTCTATCCCCATCAAGGCCGTGTAGCAAGCTGCTTCTCGGTTTCCAACGCTTTTGTAATAACTATGTAGTTTATCGTAGTTACCCACCTGCATACCAATAACATGCAACAAGTCGCCCTTGAAGATATTATCGTCTTTACCGAGTTCTACCAACGGCTGAAAGTCAGCTGCTTTCTGGCTTGCCAACAGAGAAGGGTTGGCAAGTGCCTTCTTAAAGTAGTCGTCAGCATTACCATCATCTTCATTCCGACTTATCACACCCAAGACACAGTTATAGATAGCCGATAAGACCTCATCTTTCCCCTCTACCTTCTTTGCCTTTGCCTTCAATCGTTTCAGTTCCACCTCAGCAGAGTCTGGAGCTATCTCTGTCCGTAACCTTGATGCCATCAGACTTGCTGCCAACACCTGCCCATAGGCTTTCTCCTTCTGTGCCTTCCGTTCAATCTGCTGCAATAAGCTGATTTGTGTCTTTGGCAGGTCCATTCTCTCAGCTTGATTTACTTGTTGCCATAGGGCATCAAAACTCTGTGCTGTTACGCTGATAGGCAACAACAGAAATATAATTGATAAAATGATAAGGGATTTTCTCATACTCTCTTTCTTTTTATTAATTGCAAAGATAATGATTTCCAAGGATATTTCAAAAGGCAAGCTATGTATATTATAGAGTATTAATATTCCTACCTTATTATATAATTAAACGTATCGAAGCATGTAAAGCCCATCTTCTCCAACTGCTGCCGACTCTCTTGACGGTCTTTGTCTGTGTTATATTTGGGTATCAAGGGTAAGCGAATAATCACCTTATCAGCATACCCGTTCGCAGCTAACCACCGGAGGTTACTGATTACCAGAGCGTTGTCTTTACAAGTGTATGCCTTATAGATAGTAGGGTTCATATCCTTAATATCCACATACCACAGCTTTATCAAAGGGGCAACAGACTTGACCCTCTCAAGCTGTACATTGAGTGACGTCTCTATTGTCAACATCCATTCAGGGTTCATTATGCCTGCAAAGGCCTTGATGAAGTCTGAATGTAAGAGGGGTTCACCACCTCCAAAGCAGATGCCACCACCCGTTGCCATGAAGTAGAGGTCGTCTATCTCCACCTCACTATATAACTCTCCTGGCGTCATCCTGCACCACACCCCGTCAGCTTGTAAGCACTGAGGATTTAAGCAGTAGACGCAATGAAGCGGACAACCATGGAACCCTACCAATGTTGTTACGCCCTCCCCATCGGTAGAGAGCCTATGCCGATTGATGGCTATAAACGGTGATGTTAATTCTGACTGCATTTCTCTTGATGGGATTGTGGGGCTGTACTGTTTTCTAACTCTTTCTCTAAATACTCCCTGTCTATCTCTCCTACTTTGTCAAGAGAGGGTTCTAAACGGACAACCATATCATTAGGATTACGAATAGACTTCACTGCTATCACCTTATTTATATACCCATAAGATGAGAACACGAGCGTGTCATTGCGATTAACCTGCAAGGCAAACCTTCCATCCTCGCCCAAAGACACTCTCTTCTTACCACCTTGTATAATAATATTAACCTCAGAAGCTGCCTCACCAGATGACGCATTAAGCACTCGCCCACTAATAGCTATGGAGCACTTCAAATCTCTTGTGCGTGCTTCTGGCATAACTTCTGTCTCGCCCTGAACTAACATATCTATAGAATCCTGAGCTTTGCTCTCAACGTTGCAAGCTTTGGGAGTATTCTGACATGATGTAAGCGGGACCGTAGCAACGCATAGCCCTGCAGCCAGACCAGCCACCTTTATGCCCCATCCCTTGCGTTTCCGTTCTCTTAACTGTGTCTCTAAATAGCGTATCTCCGCCTCACAAGCAAGGCAAGTACCCGCACAATCCCCCTCATAGTGACATTCTTTGGGTTGATAGCTAATACCATTCGCATTTGCTATCTGCTGCCGAATACTCTTTAATAGCTTACAAGTACTCTTCCCTTTCACCATAACCTTAATCTTTACTTACACTTCTTCGTCTTCTCCTTATGCGACTTCACCTTATAAGTTCTACGACCATATACATCATCGCCATATATTGTCTTCGTAACTACAGCAAGGTCTCCAAGCATCACATTTCCATCGGTTTTAAGAATAATAACATTATTCTCTGAACGTAAAAGAGAACTTACACGAACCTTTTGCTTCTCATAACCGATATATGAAATAACCAACGACGTGGCTGATGGAACTTTCAAAGCAAACTGTCCATCTATATCTGTTGCAATGCCCTTGTTTGTTCCGTCTATAAAAACACCTGCCCCTATCACTGGTTCTTTATTTTCTGCGTCTATGACCATTCCACGTACAACCACAGGTGATGCACAACTATCAGAAAGGTCTACTACCTTTATAGGGGCTTTCTTGGTTGTTTGCACAGGAGGGTTAGCCGTACTATCAGACTTAACAGCTTGCGCAGCAGCGGTCATTGGCATTACCGTAGCGCAGATACCTGCTGCTATACCAGCTACCTTCATACCGAAGCCATTACCCTTACATGCCTTTAACTCACGTTCAAGGTAGCGTATCTCCTCCTCACAAGCAGGACAAGTACCTGCACAATCCCCCTCGTGCTGACACTCTTTAGGCTGATAACTAATACCATTGGCATCAGCTATCTGCTGCCGAATACTCTTTAGTAGCTTACAAGTACTCTTTCCTTTCGTCATGATACTAATCTTTACTTACACTTCTTTTTATTCTTCTCCTTATGTGACTTTGGTTTATAAGTCCTATGACCATACACATCATCAATATTACTTGCGTTCTCATCTCTGCCAGTGTCACTTGCTGCATTTACTGTTACTACTGCAAAAAAACCTTTCACCACCAGCTTTTTAAGCATAATAACATTATTGTCAGAACTTAAAAGAGAACTTACACGAACCTTCTTATTATTGTATCCTATAGATGATACAACCAACGACGTGTCTGACGGTACTTTCAGAGCAAACTGTCCATCTGCATTTGTAACCGTTTCCTTGGTTGTTCCGTCTATTAAGATAGAAGCCCCTATCAAAGGTTCTTTATCTTCACTGTCTATGACCATTCCACGTACAATCACAGGTGAGGCACAACCTTCAGAAAGGTCTACTACCTTTACATCGCCTTTCTTAGCTGTATGTACAGGAAAATTAGCCGTACTATCGGGCTTAACACCTTGTGCAGCAGCAGTCATCGGCATTACCGTAGCGCAGATACCTGCAGCAATACCAGCTACCTTCATACCGAAGCCATTACCCTTACGTGCCTTTAACTCACGTTCAAGATAACGTATCTCCTCCTCACAAGCAGGGCAAGTACCTGCACAATCCCCCTTGTGATGACACTCCTTAGGCTGATAGCTGATACCATTCGCATCCGCTATCTGCTGCCGAATATCCTTCAGCAACTTACAAGTACTCTTTCCTTTTACCATAATATTAATCCTTACTTACACTTCTTTTTATTCTTCTCCTTATGCGACTTAGGCTTATCAGTTCTACGACCACTCACGTCATCTTTATTATCTTTATTTTCACCTTTACAGGTAGGTCGTGTAGCTATTGTTACAATGCCATCTAACATTGCCTCTCTATCTTCCTCAAGCACTATAACATTATTATCAGAATGCAAAAGAGAGCTTACATGAACCTTCTTTGTCTTGTATCCGATATATGAAATACCCAAAGAAGTGTCTGGTGGTACTTTCAATACAAACTGTCCATCAATATTTGTTACATCACCCTTCTTTGTTCCGTCTATTACAATAGAAGCACCTATCAAAGGTTCTTTATCATCACCGCCTATTACCATTCCACGTACAACCACAGGTGATGCACAACCTTCAGAAAGGTCTACTACCTTTACATTGCCTTTCTTGGCTGTATGTACAGGACGATTAGCTGTACTATCAGACTTAACAACTTGCGCAGCAGCAGTCATCGGCATTACCGTAGCGCAGATACCAGCAGCGATACCAGCTACCTTCATACCAAAGCCATTACCTTTACGTGCCTTTAACTCACGTTCAAGATAACGTATCTCCTCCTCACAAGCAGGACAAGTACCCGAACAATCTCCCTTGTGGTGACACTCTTTAGGCTGATAACTGATACCATTGGCATCTGCTATCTTTTGTCGGATACCTTTTAGAATTAAACATACCTCTTTTCCTGTTCCCATCGTTACTACCGCAATATTAGGTTTAACTTGTGCCACTTTTACAAAAGTATAAAAAAATATTTAAATGATAGCTTTAAGGTGATTTTTTATCCCTATATGGCTTTAAATTTATCTTTAATATAAAGATCTATCAGCCCAATTACTTTAAATCCAACAAAAGGATATACAGCCTCACTATATCATAGACATTATACTCACTGCAAAAAACAATCCATTAAAAGGACTTTACAAAAGTACACATTAATCCTTCTCTCACCTTAGTGGAATACTCGAAAAAGCAAGTTTATAACAGACTGAAAACCAATAAATTAAAAAGAGGGTTCTAAAAGACGCCCTTTTACAATGCAAAAGATGCCCTTTTGAGGTATAAAAGAGCACCTTTTGAAGTATAAAACATGCCCTTTTACTAAACAAAAGACCATGTATAGAAACCCACCGGATGAAAAAACAGAACAAAAAAAGCTGAACTCCTTATTTGGAATTCAGCCTTTCTCTTGATAGACGAGTAGATTACCAAGCATAGGATACCTCACTATGATTATAATTTTGTCCCAAGGGACTTGGGAGAAGTATATAAAATATCAGCAAGCTCTCATACACTTGAATCTGAAACTGCCTCTTTTTAAACATAAAATAAAAATAAAGTACTCCTCAAATACGAACCTAATATAGGTATTATTCTTATAAGATTATATCTTTACGTTAATTTTCTACTACCTTAAACGCAGCAAAATCCGTCATTCGTAATAAAGTCTCATAACTAATATTAGGGTTTCGCTTCATATAAACATCTACGGCATCCTCGTATCTATTACGGTAAATACGCTTTGAAATCACTTGATTTACTATCCACTGAATCTTTCCTATTTGCAAATCACGTTCCAGTTGAGGTCTGGAATCAAAGTGATCCAATGGATATATGCTCATGAGATAAAACGTAAGACAATCTGGAAGTATATACTCTCTTGTCATCTGTTTACGCTGAGATGGCGAATAATATTTTATATACAATGGATAATTCGCGCCTAAATATTTATCAAGTGAAACACCTATTGCACCATTACCAACAATAATACTCTGATCCAAAGCCGAAATTTGAGCATATACTTTAGGCACCTCAATCCTTGGTAGCGCTTGCTTTAATCGACTAAAAGCAGTACTTAACTGTTGATCTATATCTTCTGTATTTGCATACTCAGATTCAACAGCTGCTATCAACGTCTGTAAAGTCGTATCTTGATAAAACTTCAAGAACTTACTATTGATATCAGGATCTGTCGTATCACCGATTTTTACGACATCTTCTATCAATGTTCGAGTCTCTATCGGATACTCCGTATTCATTTGTTGGAGTGCAGAAAAGTCGCCCGTCGTAAGGTAACGATACTCTAATCGGTCATAACGTTCAAGCTCTAACAGCAGAGAATTATCATTCTCACTATCAGAGGATAACTTGAACTGACACCCAACACAGGTAAACAGAACCAGTAACAATATATAATACGGATACTTCACTAACCCTTTTTACAATATTTGGATATTGTTTGCAAAATTAATAAAAAACATTTCTGCGCGCAAGTGTTTTGCTAAAAAAGTTAAAATATCAACCTTTATTTAACATCACACTCTGGTAAAGACGAGAATAGTTTACGTCCCTGCACATAATACTCCCACAAAACGGAATAGCGTTTGCGCCCATCTACCGTGCAATTAGCTAACATTGTTGGGGTATCATACACTGTTTTATTCACATTAATATCACGTGGAAAGTCTTTCTTCCATTGTTTAAACGCTCGTCTTGCGGAAACTATTGCCTTAAAATCACCCCAATTTCGATTAAGGACAAGAGTCTGAAAGGCTGCAAGGTAGTCCAAGAACCAACGAATACGCATAACATGACGTAAGTCATCCTCTGGAAGATTCTTCCAAAGCATCGTCAAATTATTGCGGAAATTAAGGAATGTTTTCCGAGGATTTGACTTAGGCAGTGTGCCACCTCCCAAATGATACACAACACTTTCGGGGAAACAGAAGATTCTTTTACCCATTCTGTGCAGGCGCCAGCATAGATCTATCTCTTCATTATGTGCAAAAAAACGTCCATCAAGCCCTCCTGCAGCCCAGTAATCACACGAACGTATCATCAGACAAGCACCTGTTGCCCAAAGAATCTCCTGTGTATTGTCATATTGCCCATTGTCTTCTTCTACTGTATCAAAGATTCGTCCACGGCAAAAAGGATAACCATAACGATCAATAAATCCGCCAGAGGCACCCGCATATTCAAAAGAATCACGGTTAACAACTGAAAGAATCTTAGGCTGACAAGCTGCTACGTCATCATGCGCATCCATCTCCTCAATCAGAGTGGTAAGCCAATGATGGGTAACCTCAACGTCACTGTTTAGCAAAAGATAATACTTGCTGTCAATTTGTCTAAGAGCTTGGTTATAACCTTCTGCAAAACCATAGTTTTGATCTAATTGAATTACACGCACATGTGGGTAGGACTCTCTAAGCCAAGACACAGAATCGTCTGTTGAGGCATTATCTGCTACGATTACCTCTGCTTCACGACAGGAATAGTTCAATACTGACGGGAGATACTTCTCCATCATTTTCCGGCCATTCCAGTTCAAGATAACAATAGCTACATTCATAGGATTTCAGCTTTTAAAGAACTCTGGTCGAAGTTAAAACCTCCTAAACGAACACGTAGTATCTGATTATCATATTCCTCTTTTGCCTGAGTTGGTGATAACTCAACACGAATGTAATTATCTGTAAAACCATGCATTGCTTTTCCACGCGCAGCTTTCTCAAAGAGAACATCTGCTTCCTGACCGATATGGGCAGCATAAAATGCACGTGTCTTTTCATCAGATAGCTTCAGAAGTCGGTGTGCCCGATGTTTTTTCTCACGGTCTTCGACAACGTAAGGGATAGACAAGGCCGATGTGCCGGGACGTTCAGAATAAGGAAAGACGTGAAGTTGAGTAACAGGAAGAGCATCTAAGAAGTTATAACATTCCTCAAAATATTCAGGCTTTTCACCACGTGATCCTACCATGACATCCACTCCGATGAAGGCATCAGGCATCTTTTCTTTGATAAGATTTATTTTATGTGTGAAAAGCGAAGTATCATAACGACGATGCATAAGCTTCAAGACTTCATCTGAACCACTCTGTAATGGGATATGAAAATGAGGCATAAAAGCACGTGAATGTGCACAGTACTCTATAAGCTCATCGTCTATCAAATCTGGTTCTAATGAACTAATACGGTAACGTTGGATACCCTCTACTTTGTCAAGAGCCTTTACCAAATCTAAGAAACTCTCCCCTGTTGTTTCTCCAAAATCACCAATATTCACACCAGTTAGCACAATTTCCTTGCCGCCTTCCTGTGCTGCATCCTTCGCTTGCTGGACAAGTGATGCTATAGAAGGGTTACGTGAAAAGCCACGAGCATAAGGTATCGTACAATAGGTACAGAAATAATTACATCCATCCTGTACCTTCAGGAAATAACGTGTACGATTACCACGTGAGCAACTTGCCTGGAAACTTTTGATATCTTTAGTCTTAACAGAATGGTACTCACCCTGAGGTTCTGTACCATGAGGATCAGTTCCTACTTTATTCCACGCATCACTCAAATACTGGACTAGGTCAGCTTTTTCATTACTACCCAATACTAAGTCCACACCTTCAATCTTTGCAACTGTCGCACTCTCTAACTGAGCATAGCAACCTGTAACGATAACAAAAGCACCAGGATTTTGACGAACCATACGATGGATAATCTGCCGGCATTTATGATCAGCCACTTCAGTAACTGAACAAGTATTGATCAGACAAATATCTGCCTGCTCATTCTTCTTCGCTTCACGAACTCCCATATTATATAAGGTACGCGCGAAAGTACTCGTCTCCGAAAAGTTGAGCTTACAACCTAACGTATAGAATCTGGCCTTTTTGCCTTGAAAAGCTGCTGTATCTATCATATGGCTTGCAAAGTTACTGTAAAATGAAGATAAAACCAAAAAAACGCATCTTTTACTTCTTTACTTACTACAACATACAACAAGATGAAAAGAAAACTTTACCACCATTTATCATAAGAAAGAAAAGAATATGAAGTTCAAAAGAAGACTGTGTAGGGACACATTAAATAATTAACATTTATTTAATATTTGTATCTAACTGATAATCAATACATTACAAATTAGTTACAAAATGAGTTCAAAAAAGTACTTAAAAAATGATTGCCAAATGAAAAAAGTTACTTACCTTTGCATCGTTTTAACAAACAAATGATTGTTTTACAGATTTAAAAAG
>ERZ773013.2287-NODE-2287-length-10632-cov-48.118559_pt1 | contig 10632 bp, 7 predicted proteins | sample MGYA00511670_ERZ773013 | MGnify/ENA primary metagenome ERZ773013 (study PRJEB29015, sample SAMEA2738120) | human oral metagenome | biome: human oral; feature: human-associated habitat; material: saliva | place: China | collected 2257 ...
TGAGCCAGCGCTCGCCCGGGCCGAGGGTGGTCAGACCGCGCAGCAGCTTCTCTTCGGGCTTCTGAACGACGGGGCCCATCTGGGACTCGATGTCCTGCGGGTGTGCCACGTGCAGGGAGTTGACCGAGTCGAGCAGCTGACGGCGGAAACGCTCGGAGTGTGCAACGGAGCCCACCAGGATAACGGTGGAGCCTGCGGAGCACTTCTGGCCTGCGTGGCCGAATGCCGAGTAGACGACGTCCTTGACGGCCAGGTCGATGTCAGCGTTCGGGGTGACGATAATCGAGTTCTTACCCGAGGTCTCACCGAACAGCGGCAGGTCATCACGCCAGGAGCGGAAGAGCTCAGCGGTCTCGTAACCACCGGTCAGGATCAGGCGGTCCACCTCGGGGTGCGAGATGAGGACCTTACCGGCCTCGCGGTCGACAACCTTGACCAGCTTCAGAACTTCCTTGGGGACGCCTGCATCCCACATAATCTCTGCGATCAGGGCACCGGTGCGAGCGGTGATGGTTGCGGGCTTGAAGATAACAGCAGAACCTGCTGCCAGACCTGCCAGAACACCACCGGCGGGAATAGCGGTCGGGAAGTTCCACGGGGGAACAACCAGGGTCAGGTCCACAGACTTGGGCTTTGCGCCATCAATCTTCTCGAGGTCCTCGGCCAGCATTGCGTAGTAGTATGCGAAGTCGATTGCCTCGGAGACCTCGGTGTCGCCCTGCTCCAGGGTCTTGCCAGCCTCAGCTGCCATAACCTCCAGCAGGTCACCGCGGCGCAGTGCGATAGCCTTACCGACCTTGCGCAGAATCTCTGCACGCTCGTGGCCGGAGAGCTTGCCCCATGCCTTGCCTGCTTCTTCGGTTTCCTTGATCAGCTTCTCAGCCTCAGCCTCGCTGGTCAGCTCGTTAGCCTTGAGAGTGTCGATGCCCAGCTTGGTGGTCTTGGAACGCTCGAGGATTGCGCGGCCCCACTCACGGTTACCGGCCAGTGCGGGGTCGGTGTCGGGGGTGTTCTCGAAGCGGCCTGCCGGTACGAAGACGTTGTCCTCGTTCTCGGTCAGACGGTTCTGGGTGCGCTTGGGTGCGGGAACCTCGTCGGTGACGGAGTTCAGTGCACGCATGAAGCGGTCCTCTTCGCGCTTGAAGATGGACTCGTCGGTTGCCAGGTCGAAGATACCGGACATGAAGTTCTCGGAGGAAGCGTTCTCCTCGAGACGACGGATCAGGTATGCGATTGCAACGTCGAATTCCTTGGGGTTCACGACGGGCACGTACAGCAGCAGGTGGCCAACGCGGCGGCGGATAATCTCTGCCTGCTGCTCAGCCATACCAATCAGCATCTCGAACTCGACGCGATCCTTAACACCGCGGTCCTCGGACAGCAGCAGTGCGAAAGCAACGTCGAAGAGGTTGTGGCCTGCAATACCGAGGCGGAGGCTCTTCACGTGCTCGGGGCGCAGTGCGTAGTCCAGAACGCGCTTGTAGTTGGTGTCAGCAGCCTGCTTGGTGTCCCAGGTGGTCAGCGGCCAGCCGTGCATAACAGCTTCCACGATTTCCATGGAGAGGTTTGCACCCTTAACCAGGCGGACCTTGATGCCTGCGCCGCCAGCAGCAACGCGCTTTGCGGACCATTCCTGCAGGTGCTGCATTGCAGCCAGGGTGTCGGGCAGGTATGCCTGGAGCACGATACCGGCTTCCAGGTCCTTCAGGTGGGGCTGGTCCAGGATCTTGGTGAACACCTCAATGGTGAGGTCCAGGTCCTTGTACTCCTCCATGTCCAGGTTGATGAACTTCTTGGGGGAGGTGGATGCAGCCAGCTCGTACAGCGGGGTCAGGCGGCGAACAGCGGTCTCAACGACCTCGTCGAATGCCCAGTGCTGGTGGGGGCCGGAAACAGCGGACACCTTAATGGAGACGTAGTCAACGTCGTCACGTGCCAGCAGGCGCTTGGTCTCAGCCAGGCGGTGCTCTGCTTCCTTGTCACCCAGAACTGCCTCACCGAGCAGGTTGACGTTCAGGCGGTTACCGGTCTTGGTCAGCTCTGCAATTGCGTCGCCCAGCTTCTCCTCGGAAGCGTCGACAATCAGGTGACCGACCATCTCGCGCAGCACGCGGCGTGCAACGGGAACGGTGGGCCATGCGACCTTACCAGCCAGCTTGCCACCGAAGCCAACAGCGGACTTCATGTACCAGGGCAGGAAGGAAGGTGCCAGGCCGGAAATACGAGCAAGGTTGCGGCCGGAGACGTTGTCGTCCTCGGGGCGAATAACGCCATCAACAAAGCCGACGGTGAAGGGAAGACCATTGGGGTCCTTCAGAACACCGGCGAGCTGCTCAGCTGCGAAGGTGGGCTTGATCGACTGGGACTCATTTACCCACTGACGAACAAGCTGACGAGCTTCCAGAGCCATCTTCTGGTAGTGCTCAGATGCGAAAGGATGGGTCATCCTTGACTCCTAACTATCTTACTGTGTGCGGTGCACACCACGTTTGGCGATGTCTCTATTTCACCACAAAAGGGTAATAAATACCTCATTAGAAAAACTGAATGTTTTTTCCAAAATTCATTTAGATTTTCTTAATGATTGTGCGGTGAGGTTTTCGCCCCGCGCCCCCTCCGAACCTCCTGCTCGAAGAGACAAGGTGAAGTTTGTAGCGACATCGCTATCCATCCCTCTCAGGCTAGCACTTTCAGAACGCAAATATCGAACCCATTTCGTAACAAACGAACACCTCAAAATCATTCCCAGAAGCATCTTCACCCCCAAGAACCATCACATCAGCGCGGAAATACTCGCTACACAAGCCAACATGTCGGCACCCCACTTCAGACGTCTCAAAAAGAGCCAGCCGGAAGCCCGCGCGGTACCATATACAAGAGTCCACGATGAGAGACGCACCATGGAATACGGTGGCAACCACAGCCAGCGCAATGCCGAGTGCACCAGGGAGGAAAATATGTCCATCTACGACATCCGACGTATGCAAATGCTCCTCGAAATCCAAGAACGCGGCACCGTCATCGCTGCCGCAGAAGCGCTCAGCCTCACCCCCTCCGCCGTCTCCCAGCAGATTGCCACCCTCGAAAAAGAAACCGGCACCCCGCTTCTGCAGCGCATCGGCAGGCGCGTACAGCTCACCAGCGCCGGACTCATCATCGTCGACAGCGCCCGCAGCATCCTGCGCGAACTCGACCGCATGCAAACCTCCGTCGCCAACCTCACCGGCGAACCCGCAGGCATGGTCCGCCTCGCCATCTTCCAGTCCGCGGCCTTCGCACTGCTACCGGAAACCCTCAGCTACCTTGCCGAACACGCGCCATCACTCACGCTGCAAGTACTGCAAATCGACCCCGAAACCGGCACCTCACTCACCCGAAGCCGCGAATACGACATGGTGCTCTCCGAAGCCTACCCACACCATCACATCCCCGAATACCCCGAACTGCATTCCGAGCTACTCACCGAAGACCCGCTCAGCCTGATTGTGCCCAGCACCTCCACCATCACCTCGATTGAGGAAGCGCACGCACTGCCCTGGGTTCTCGAAATGGAACAGAACACCTCCCGCAGCTGGGCGCTCAACCAGTGCCGCACCGCAGGATTCGAGCCGGTCATCCGCTATAGCGCCAATGACATGATTACGAACTCCAACCTCGTCAAAGCAGGATTCGCCGTCACCATCGTGCCCGGCTTCATCCTCTCCTCCCTATCCACCACCGAGGGGCTACGCATCGTGGAGCTGCCCGGCAAGCCCTGCCGCAAAATCTTTACCGCCGTACGCCGAGAGTCCGCCGCCAACCCCGCCATCGCCATGGTGCGCGAAGCACTGCACCACGCGGTCAAGGTAGCATTCGGCGAGCATGAAAAGACCGAAACCGCATAAGAAAAACCAGCTGCCACCCATGCCGGCAGACTAGACAATGCAAAGGTCGGGGCCGTTCCCACGAACGACCCCGACCTTTCAATATGCCTTTTTGAACAGGCGCCTATATATACGAGGTATAAAAACACACAACGGAGCTACTCCCCCGCCGTGCCATCCCTCACAGGAGCCAGCTCCAGGTACCAGCGCAACCGCTAGTTCAGCGAAGCAACCACAGCCGAGCTCTGCACCTCGTAGAACGACGACGACAAACCAGCCGCCGCCATATCCAGCACAGCGCTCACATGAACCTGCTTCAATGCAGAACCGGCAACACCCGAAGCCACCTGATAATTCAGCTGAACATCCAAGCGGTGACCGCGAGGAATAGCAGTACGCAACTCCAGAACATTCTCGCTACCAGCACCAGCCTGACCGGTCTGCTCGCTACGGCGCACCGCATCAAGATTCAGAGCATCCACAGGAGCCACCAGAGCCGAAGCGCCCAGGCTACCCGACGGCAACACCGCCTGACCCGAGGTCACACGAAGCGTCACCGCGGGATTCAACAACAAACCGGTCTTCGGATCCTGCGCGCGAGCACGCACCATCAGCCGAGTACCCACCGGCAGGGTCGAATTACCCTCATTAATAATGCTCAGGCGAATCGGCAGATTCCGGAAAGCAACAGTACGCGCCGGCTGGCTCTGCATAGACACAGCCTGCACACCAGAGGCAGCCTTCAACTCCAGGCGGATGCATGACTCGTTATAGCGCATCGGCACCTGCACCAGCGCAGAGCTCGCCGCGCCGCCATGCTGCCCGCCGCGCTGTCCACCAGGACGCTGGGTCACAGGGGTCACGCGAGCGCGCTTACCGCCCGAACGAGTTGCCGCCTCCGCAGCGCTCACGCCACCAGCCACCAGGGCAGCCGAAGCGCCCGCAACCTTCAACGCGGTACGGCGAGAAGCGTTCATCAGATTATTCTTAGTCATTTTCTACTCCTCTAAGCCTTCGCGATACGGTACACGCCGCTAATCGTGCCCTGCCACCAGGTGCCGTAGCGGTCAATAGTGCCCACCATCTGCAGGGTGTCACCACCGCCGAGCAGCAGGCTCACATGCTGAGGCAGGCGCTGCTCGTGCATCGTCTTGCCGGTTTCCATGTCCAGCGCGACAGCCCACGCGTAGGCGCCATTCGCCAAACCAGCCGGGCCGCGGCGACGCTCACAGGTGTAAATCAGGCCGTCAGCGGCGGAATAGCGAGGAACAGCCGAAGAGTACACGTCCTTGCGGTCCCACATCTTACGCAGACCGCGGTCGGTAATATCCCAACGCTCCATACCGGGAGCAAAAAGCGCGTTCGCAGGAACCGACGGGCCGGCACCCTCCGGGTACTTCGGGTAGGGGTAACCGTAGGTGCTTGCACCAACCATCGTGTTACCCACACCGATCATGGAGTTCTCAGTGCCAGAGGTACCGGCGGTAAACAGGCCGGCACTACCGACCTTCGCGCCATTATCGGTGCGGTACACAATGACCGACTCCTGAATATCAGAGTTATCGGTCAGCATCACATAATCCGAACCATTCGGGCCAAAGAACGTCGGGGAGGCGCCGGAACCCCATGCGAGCTTACCGGGTTTGCGGGCGCTACCTCGATCGTACGCATGCCACCACTTGAGGGTGGGCGCACCGGTTGCGGTAGCGTTCAGCATATAAATAGCGTGGGAGGTCACTACGCTCACGCCCTGCGGGCACGCCGAAATCGAGTTATCGATACGTTCACCCGCAATCGACGCCTTATTCAGGCGCATCGAACGAATCGTGCCGCGGGCAGAATCAATCACCGCAATGTAGCCGTTCTTCGTCGCAACCCAAATGCGACCGGACCAGTCGGGCACCAGACCAACCACAGCGTCGTTGGCGCTCTGTGCGAGCATACGGCTCAGGTCAATACGCTCATCAACTCGGATGCCGCGTCCGTCAGCAGAGTGGGAGAGGCGCAGCAGGCACTGAGAGCCATCCACCAGAACCATGCGGTCCTGCGCGTCAAGGTAGGCGTACACGCCACCGAGCAGTGCGCCCTTCGGAATGTCCAGGTGCGAAAGTTCACGACCGGTATGCGGATCAAGGATGGAGAGCTTCGGGGTGATGAACTCACCGTGGGCGAAGACCTGGGTGCAGAGCACCTGAATGAAGCCGTCGCGTCCAGCAAGAATCGTCGGGCAGGCGCCGCCGAGCTTCGTGCCGGTAATCTTCCAATTGCCAGCGCCGGGGCCGGCAAGAGGAGTAGCGTCGGAAGACTGGGCATCACCGTGCATGGTGGTAATGCCGGGGGCGCCCAGGTGCGGATTCGCCTGGGCGTTATAGGTAGGGGTCATGGTTGGTTCTTTCTAACGGTGAGTGGCGCACACCTTCAATGGAGTGCAGTAATATGCGCTTTCACATGCGCAAACGTTTCACATTGTAGGGTTAGAAAGCAGTTTTTGACGACACTCAAGGGCACCTTGAAACATTGTTCAGGCGGCGCTTGAGAGCTTCACCCAGAAAGCCCTCAGCACTACCCTTTCAGATTCACCCTTCCAGATTCAAAGCGCCCTTTAACCCATAACCACGGACCTTCATGCCCGTGGACCTCAAGCCTGCGAATCTCATGCCCGCGGCGATAATTTCAGCTACTTCTCCATGAGCGCCTTTGCCAACGCATCATCAAGAACCAAATCGGTAATCGCACCCGTACGCAACGCACCACGCAAAGCACGCACACGGTGAGTACCGGAGGCAACGCAAATACGGCGCGGAATACGAGCCAGCTCCTTCGGGGTCGGACCGGACGCGCGCTTATTCAGCTCCAAATCAGCCCACGAGCCATCCTCACGCAGAAGAATCGTGCACATATCCCCCACAACGCCCAGCTCACGCAGTTGACGCTGCTCCTGCGCCTCAAAATAGCCACCCGAATACACGTGAGAAGGAATAGGACCACCAAAAGCGCCCACACCAAAAATAGCGAGGTCAACGTTCTGCTGGGCATGCAGATTCTTCTGCACGCTACGCTCACGCCACATGGCGGTCTTCGTCTCCGCATAGTCAAAGAACGCGGGAACCGGAAAATGGATAACCTGCGCATCATAGGCATTCACCAGCTGCCCCAGCAGCGAACCCAGGTATGGAATACCCGAATGGTGCGCGTTACCGGCACCGTTCAGCTGCACGACCGTTACACCCTTCAGAGGGCGGCGCGGCAGATGACGAGAAATCTCAGTCATGGTTGAACCCCACGCCACGCCCAGGCTCGTTCCGTTATCAACCAGGGAATCTAGTAGCGCCGCCGCAGTGCGAGACACCTGGCTCATGCGAGCAATCGGGGTGGCATCCGAACGCACATTCACGAGGGTGACGCGCACCTTATAGCGCTCGCCGATGCGTCGCTCCAGCTCACTGCGGGTACGGAAGGAATCATCCAGACGAATCTGCACCATGCCACTTTCACGAGCACTTTTAAGGAGGCGCGATACGGTGGCGCGGGAGACTCCCAGACGGGCCGCGATAGCGTCCATCGTCATGTTGTGGATGTAGTACAGCTGCGCCGCCTCGTAGGTGTGGTTAGCGCGTTCGTTCATCGGTCACAGACCCCCAGTGAAAATCCGTTCAAGCTACTTGGTTATTATTTCACCATTGGGTTTTACTAAATGCAAGATGAAACCCCACGCCGCGCACGCGGCACGAGAAGAAAGAGCACTACATGAGCTCCCAGCACATTGCACAGCAGTCCCAGCTGACCGCTGAGTCCCGCGCCAAGGCACTCAAGAGCATGGTCAACGAAGAACTCGACATCCTGGTCGTCGGCGGCGGCATCACCGGTGCAGGTATCGCCCTTGACGCAGCAACCCGCGGTCTGCGCACCGGCATCGTCGAAGCAGGTGACTGGGCTGCAGGCACCAGTGCATGGTCCTCCAAGCTCGTCCACGGCGGCCTGCGCTACCTCTACAACCTCGACTTCAAGCTCGTGACCGAAGCTCTCACCGAGCGCGGCCTGTTGCTGAACAAGATTGCACCCCACCTCGTGCACGCACAGCCCTTCCTGTGGCCCCTGAAGATGCCCGTCATCGAGCGCGCATACTCCGCAATCGGCATCGGCATGTACGACACCCTCGCATTCCTCGGCTCCCGCGGCAACAAGGGCGTCCCCTCCCAGCGTCACTTCACCAAGACCGGCACCAAGACCGTCTTCCCCGACATCAAGGACTCCGCATTCAGCGGCGCAATCCAGTTCTACGATGCACGCGTTGACGACGCACGCCTCGTGATCGACGTCGTCCGCACCGCTGCAGGCTACGGCGCACTGGCTGCATCCCGCACCCAGGTTGTCGGCTTCACCAAGGACGCATCCGGCCGCGTCATCGGCGCAGAGCTGGCAGACCTGGAGACCGGCGAGCGCCTGAACGTGCGCGCAAAGCACATCATCAACGCAACCGGCGTGTGGACCGAAGAGTCCGAGTCCCTCGCTAACCCCGAGGGTGGCCTGGAGGTTCTGGCTTCCAAGGGTATCCACATCGTGGTTCCCCGCGACCGCATCAACGCAACCAGCGGTATCTTCACCAAGACCGAGAAGTCCGTTCTCTTCATCATCCCCTGGCAGCGTTACTGGATCATCGGCACCACCGACACCCCCTACACCGAGGACCGCGAGCGCCCCGTCGCAACCAGCAAGGACATCGACTACGTCCTGATGCAGGCTAACAAGCTGCTCGCTAACCCGCTGACCCGCGAAGACATCATCGGCACCTACACCGGTCTGCGCCCGCTGCTGCAGCCCAAGGTCAAGGACGGCGCAGCATCCACCAAGGTTTCCCGCGAGCACACCGTGACCGAGGTTGCACCCGGCATGAGCGCAATCGCAGGCGGCAAGCTCACCACCTACCGCGTCATGGCAGAAGATGCCGTTGACTTCGCACTGGGCGAGCAGGCTAAGCAGAACCCCTCCGTAACCGCAACCATCGGCCTGGTCGGTGCAGACGGCTACCACGCAATCGCTGCTAACCGTGCACGCTACGCAGAGCGTTACGGCTGGGATGAGGACCGTATCACCCACCTGCTCGAGCGTTACGGCGCGCAGATTGAGGACCTCGGCGCTCTCATCGACGCTGACCCCTCCCTCGGTGCTCCCCTGGCTAAGGCACCCCAGTTCCTGCGTGCAGACGTCGTCTTCGCTGTCCGCTACGAGGGCGCCCTGCACCTGGAGGACGTTCTGGTCCGCCGCGTACGCCTCGACCTCGAGCAGCGCGACCGCGGCTTGGCAGCAGCAGACGAGATCCTCGATATCCTGCGTGCCGAGCTCGGCTGGGACGATAAGAAGGTCAAGGAGGAACTCGACCTCTACGCCGCACGCGTACAGGCTATCCGCGAGGCAGAGTCCACCTCCACCGACGCTGAGGCATCGGCAAAGATTGAGGCTGTCACCCCCGTGGCACCCCGTGTGAAGCTCTAATCCGTAGAGATTCCACGCACCTTTCGTGACCGGTTATCCGGTACGAACCGACCGTTCACCCCTCACCGAGCATGGATTATCTCATATTTTCGGTGAGGGGTGGACGGACGGTTAAATAACCGTTTACGATAAACCCCTGCACAAGAAGCAGAGCGCTAAATACGGAGCTAACCCACAGTGCAATCTGCTTCCCACTCAGACGTTCAACCAACATTTTCGTAGCAACCGCTACACATTTCAGCACAGCGTTGTGCCCCGATCCGCCCGTGCGGTGAGGACGCACGGGAATGCGCGAGCAAAGGTTCGCTTGCCTTCCAGACGCTTCGTCTTCAAGGAGCATCAATGTCTCTTCTTGCTTCCGCAGGAACTGTACTTGCAGCCGGTTCATCCGCTCTCGTGGATGCATCCGGTGCCCCCACCACTCTTGGTTTTGTACTTTCCGAGTTCTTCGGTACCTTCATCCTGATTCTGCTCGGTGCCGGCGTATGCGCCGCAGTGACCCTCAAGAAGTCCTACGCTAAGGACGCAGGCTGGGGTGTTATCACCTTCGGATGGGGTCTGGCAGTGTTCACCGCCGTGTACCTCTCCTTCCATTCCGGTGCACACCTGAACCCCGCTGTGACCGTTGGCCTGGCAACCGCAGGCAAGGACCTGGCAACCGGCGTTCCCGCAACCCCCGGCAACATTGCCCTGTACATCGTCGCTCAGATGCTCGGCGCAATGGCCGGCGCAACCGGAGCGTACCTCACCTACAAGAAGCACTTCGATGAGGACCCGGGCGACCGCCTCGGCATCTTCGCAACCGGCCCCGCCATCAAGTCCTACGGCTGGAACTTGCTCACCGAGATTATCGGCACCTTCGTCCTGATTGGCTGGATCATCGCATCCGGTAAGACCCCCGCCCAGACTGGCCCCTTGGCTGTTGCCCTGGTCGTTGTTTCTATCAGTATGAGCCTCGGTGGCGCAACCGGTTCCGCTATCAACCCCGCCCGTGACCTCGGCCCCCGTATCGCCTACACCTTCCTGCCCATCCCCGGTAAGACCGGTTCCAACTGGGCTTACGCATGGGTTCCGGTTGTTGGCCCGATCATCGGCGCTATCCTCGCAGGCCTGATCGTTCCGGCAGTTCTGCCCCTCTAAACCTCTCTAATACCCCCGTTCTTTTGTTCTAAGGAAAAATCAATGACGACTTCTCTGCACTCCGCAACCCTCAACGTCGAACGCAAGTACATCCTCTCCATCGACCAGGGCACCACCAGCTCCCGCGCGATCCTGT
>ERZ773013.2291-NODE-2291-length-10626-cov-3.987324_pt1 | contig 10626 bp, 6 predicted proteins | sample MGYA00511670_ERZ773013 | MGnify/ENA primary metagenome ERZ773013 (study PRJEB29015, sample SAMEA2738120) | human oral metagenome | biome: human oral; feature: human-associated habitat; material: saliva | place: China | collected 2257 ...
TAAAACGACGACGGCGGCGACCTTTTCTTTCTTTCTTTTCGTCGTTCTTGTTCTTTGTTCTTGTTCTTAGTTCTTAGGTAACCTAACTCCCTGATTATCAATAGTTCCATTTGTTAATTTATCTAAACCTTTGAACGTTCGATGAGAAATGAGAGAAAATTGGAGTGAAAACCGAGCAAGAATTAAGGAAAATTACACCACGAAAAAGGTGAGATTAGACTGCCAAATGATTCGGCTGAGCCCCTCCCACCTTTTTATATATAATGCAAAGTCAGAGTTTACGACTTAAACACACTATCCAAGAATGTTTCCATCTCACTCGCTTTTGCAGCCGGAAGACTATCAGCGAAACGCAAATGATGTTCATTTTCTGCAATATGAATCGTGTCATCGAAGCCCAGAATATAACGCAAAGCAATGCGATAGATACACTCCGTCGGTGCAAGTCCATAGACCTGATGTTTGAAAATATGGCGCAATCGCTCTTCATCATTTGGAAAAGCACGGCGCATACCTTTGCTATTATACAGCCGTTTCACGATTTCCGTAATGTATTGTCCTGATTTCATATACAAATCGGCAAACGTTTTATCAGGGTCATCAAAGCAACCGGGATTCTCTTCTTCCAGTAAATCCACCATCTTTCTTACCACTTTTTTCGGTGTAAAAATCTGATTTGTCTTCTGTGGAGGAATATAATTAAAGATATCTTCATCTGATGTAGCCTCAAAATAGTTTGCCAACCGCCGCAGAAGTTTCATAAACTCTTTCACCGAATCATTGAAAACTACCTCATCAAAGAAATGACTACTCACGTGATCAATCAGCTGTTCTTCGGCACTCTTTCCTTGTTTTTCTTTCTTTTCACTATATTTTTCTATACTATGGGCTATCAAATCACCGAGTTCCGCCTCCTTATCTCCATAGATTTTTGGGCCAAACAACGCCGCCTGTACCTCTTTAACCATAGCTTGATTGGGCCGAGTGTTGCCGTCTTCATCAACAACTCCCGACAATTCTTCAACGCTTTCAGCATCTACCATGCCGTTTTTCGGAGCCGACACTGCATCAAATTGATTGATGATATTGATGATTCCAGCCGAACAACCATAAATACTACTGATGTTAGCGAAAAGGAAATTGCTCATAAACCCACTACGAACCACCTCTTGAGATCGAATCTTTCGCGGAATCAACATCACCTGTTCAGCATCAAGTTCCATCATTTCTCCGTCCTCATCTTCGCCAATAACAGGAAAGAAATTCAGCAGTTCGCGAACATGTTGCTTGCGCATGTCAGCGTCACCTCCGCCCGAAGCCGTATCAGCCGAAAGCCCATTGGCCATTTCTTCATAATTGGTCAACGTGCGTGCCGGGTCAAAATCAAAGATATAGGCATTCTCTTTACGATGAAACTGCCCATCTCTCCCTTTATATAAATAAGGTGTTTGTGCACGAAAAGCAGCCTGCATATACTGCGCTGGACTCTTCATGTTACTCAAAATCAGCACGCCTGTCCACTCCCGAACACTCACTCCGGTGGTGAGTTGACCAACAGATAGCGTTATCGTTCCTTGCGGATGGTCGGCTATAGCCTTACGAATGCGACGCAAAGCTCCCTCATCTTCTATCACCTCATCATTGTCGGTCTTACCATCTCCGGCTGCAACCACAATCTCAAAGTCGGCAAATTCGGGATGACGTTGCATGTCTCTGAGTTTCTCTGCAAGTTTCTTTGCAGCATCAACACGATTCAACAACCAAAACGTGTGACGCAATTCATGTCGCAATTCGGGCGTAGAAAAGGGATAACGTGGCTGCCGCGACAACGCATCCAACCATTTATCAATGGCCTCATCGTGTACAAACTTACCCCGATCAACACGAAAAAACTCATTCAAGTCAAAGGCATAGGCTTCTGTATCGCCATCAATCTCAACGCCTTCTCTCACCTTTGCCATGACGATATCACCCATTCGATAGGTAAACATGTTGAGTTTCGGCATCTCTTCATAAGGATTTAGCCCCCTTTCTTCATCCCATTCATCCTTTGCCTTGCATTCATCGGCATAGGTCCAATTAAAGATTGCCTCGTCAGGAAACTTCTCATTGGCCAACGCTTTGAACGGCGTGCCACTCAAATGCAGCGTAACCAGGCGTTTGATATTGCTGAAAGCCTGGTCTGTTTTAAATGTGTCTACCCCCTCATGTGCCTCGTCTATCACGAGTAAATCCCACTGAAGCTTAGCCACTTCGTGCAATTTACATCGCCATGTTCACCCGTAATGGCGGCTACAGTGATACTATCGTGCCACCTAAAACCGTCACCCAACTCGGCATAACTATCCGTTGCCCAGAAGATATTCTGTTGTGTGGTGTGGTCTTTCAATAGTACTTCGAGCAGGCCTGGCGTCTCTTTAAGCACTCTATTCTCAAGAATATCTATTGGTTCTGACATGATTTAATCGGGTTAGTGAATGCAAAGTAACAAAAAAATAATGAACAAAAGGAATGAATCTCTAAGAAAAAGTGATTTGTTTATTGATTCTTTGCATCGCCAAGCCCCTTGTTTGGTTTCATTTTCTCACAGCCTGTTTCTTTCAAATAAGGTTTCCATAGCCTATGCTTTATCTCAACACAACCGACAATCCGCTTACAATGCTCCCTCACCCCATGATGTCTTCAATAGAAAGAATTTAAAGATTACTAAACAAAGGACAAAAAATGGCATTACATTTGTAAGGAGACAAAGAAAGAAGTAAATTTGCAAAGTGCTGTAAGAGAATGTTATGCAATGGCGCGCGACCTTCGATTTGCACCACAAACACAAACAAAATTATTATTAAACAAAGAGAATATGGATTTCAAAGAATTTAATGACAGAGTGCGAGACATAGAATATGGCAACTCTGGACCGTCTTATTCAGCTGCCTTTCCGGCACTGATTCGCAAAGTATATCTATGGATGACCTTTGCATTGGCTATCAGTGGCATCGTTGCTTACGGCGTAGCGACATCACCCAATCTATTGATGCTCATCTATTCTAACAAGCTTGTATTCTGGGGTATCATAGCCGTTAATTTCCTATTGGTATGGAAGATTAGTGGAAGTACAATGAAACCCAACCGCTCATTGGCTACCACGACGTTGATGTTTGCCCTTTATTCGGTACTCACGGGTGCCATATTGTCGTTCATCTTCGTTGTCTATGCACCGACCGCCATCATCAAAACATTCTTTATTACGGCTGGAATGTTTGTATCAACTGCGGCTTATGGCTACTTCACAAAGAAGGACTTGTCTAACTGGGGCGGTTTCCTCATGATGGCTTTGCTTGGTCTTATCCTTGCACTTGTAGTCAATATCTTCTTAAAGAGCAGTTCATTAGACTTTATTATCAGTATTGTTGGCGTGATTGTTTTCGTGGGACTGACCATCTGGGACAGCCAAACCATCAAACGCGAACTGGCAGAAATGCCCGACGTTAGTGAGGCTTCACAGAAGCTTGCCGTATGCGGTGCACTCAGTTTGTACTTGGATTTCATCAACTTGTTCCTCTACTTGCTGCGCATTTTCAGTCGCGACAGATAATCATTAATTATATTCTACATCGTAATGAAGAAAAGAAACTTGGTGGCAGCAGGTGTGCTGACCACCCCCTCGTGCTGAGTAGCTGTGGCATTACAGCCAATGGCTCGGGCAATAACAATGGAGGTAACATCTTAAGTGAAGTACTTGGCAACATGGGAAACGTCGGTACGGTGGGCAATGTGTTAGGCAGTGTGCTTGGTATTGACAAGCCTTCGGAACGCGATATCATTGGAAGCTGGCACTATAGTGAACCAGGTGTGGCCTTCACCAGTAAGAATGCCTTGGCCAAAGCAGGTGGCGAAGTCGCTGCAGCTCAGGCAAAAGCAAAGTTGGAAGAAAGCTATCGGTCGGTTGGTTTCAGGCGCGATAACACGCAACTAACGTTCAACAGCAACAAAACTTTCAATGCTCGACTGCTTGGAAAGACCTTTAATGGCACATGGACTTACGACAATAATGAGCAGAAAATCACACTAAAGACGCTGCTCTTCACTATCCCCGTCTATGCAAAGCGCACCACTTCGGGAATGAGTTACCTCATGGAGTCCAAGAAACTATTAACCATTCTGCAGACGGTTTCAGCCCTCAGTGGCAACAACACCTTGCAAACGGTTGGCGACTTGAGCAAAAACTATGACGGAATACGCATGGGATTTGAAATGAAGAAATAAGCTTTTGTGCTTTCATCACGTGGACATCAGCCGATTGAAACGTGATAACAATCATAAACTGAAATGGAGAATATCAAAGACTTTGGCTGAGATATTCTCCATTTTGTTTTCAATCAGCGTTATAAATAGCCTCTAACGCCTCAACTTCTCACCTCGTTTTTCTCAAGAAAGAAGAAAGAAACATAAGGTAACAAACTACTCCCTGCTATGGCTTTAGAAACTTATTGTCTTTGATAGTCACCCTACTACATCCTTCAAGAATCCTCCATTTATTCCCAACCCATGAGGAAGGCGCTTCTACTTTCACCTCATTTCCCTTGAAAACCAACTGCGATGTGCTCTTGGCATAAAGCAAAGGATTCCCCAAAGTGACAAAGAAGTTATTGAGGATACGCACATTTTGATGCACAGGTCGACGTGCATCAACCTCCGTGTTCGAAGGATTTAAGGCAATAACGGCATGCGAAGGACCACCATTATAGGCACAATCTATAAACTTGTTGTTCTCTATCAGCACATCCTTTACTGGCCCAGATTCATACCATCCGGCAGCATCGCCCTCAATAAGAATGGCACTCATGCCCGTATAACAATAGGTGTTGTCACGGATAATCACTCTCCGCGGTGTGGTAACAAGCGTGCCACGCGTGCTGGTTCGGGAGAAAAAACAATGCCGAATGTCTACTTCGGGCGTACAACTAAGGTTCTCTACGCAATCGCTTTGCAAGCGAACATCGCTCGGAATGGGCCGCATGAACGTCACTTCTACTATCCGCGGTGACTCCATTCGCACTGCTTTTATGGTGTTTTCTGCATAGCGTTGCATGGTAGAAGGACGCACAAAAGCCACTGTATCGCCAATAAAATAGGCACGAAAGCCATAGCTTTGAGGGTGCATGAAGCGTAATTTGAGCGTATAATCATCAACCTTTTCTACGGCTTGTAAATTGGTTCCATGCACATTAATGCAATCATCTTGCGCACCAAGAAACCTACAACTGTCAATCACAACCTTGCCACTACAACCCGAAAAATGCATAAAGTCGGCCGAAGAAGCCAATATTCGTGTGCTGTTTTCACGCGGTTCGCATCTCACCCGAAGCATCTTGACGTTTCGACAATACTGACTCACAATGCCTAATCCGTGCATATAGTGCACGCCTACATTGTAAAACGTGATATTTTGGCTTTCAAACAAGAACATTCCCACCTGATCTCGGATGATATCGCGCACCGTAATGGTATGGTTTTCCTTAAAATCCGTCGCTAAATCTGTTGCAAAATGTACCACATTTGACGCCACTTCAACAGCCTTAGCCTGTGAGAGAATGTCCCAACCACGGCTATAATAAAAGTGCTTATTAGTGGGATCATACTCTATGCAATGCGGTTTGTTCGTCCGCCAACCCTCTCCTATCCACATCATCTTCCCTTCGACAATCGCAAATTTGGAGTCGGGATGCACACGAGCCGTTACTCCATGCGCATCAACTTTAAGGTAAGTGAGTTCCGAACCGCCAGGTCTTTCAAAGTCAAAATGAATATTTTGCAGCCTCATCTCCTTGCAATGGGCAAAAGAAAGCATTGTCATCTTGCCATGAAACATCAGCGTTGCCTCATTTCCTTCAATGGTTAGACCGCTCATCTCTTCGAACAAAAGGCCTATTGTCTTTACTTTTGAGGGACATTCTGTTTCAGACGAGGTGTTGGAAATATAGTATTCACGCCGCGAAGCATCAGTAGGCCACAGGTCATAACGCCCAGATTGAAACACAATAACCTTGCTTTTCCAACGCTTGCAGTCGGCAATCAAGGTTTGCAAACGAGCCGTTTGGTCTTCGTAAGTGTTGGGGTGCACCCCATAGTCGGCCACAAACAGCGTATCATGGAGGGCTGCCTGTGCAGACAGCGCTACAAAAAACAAGCATACATTCAGCAATAACCGCAATTTATTTTCTTTCATCATTTGTGAATTTTCATATCTACATGTAAGGTGCATCGCCCCAAAAAACGCAACGATATTTGGCAAAGGTAAGCATTATCTCCGATAACTCACCCCCTTTAGTGAGATATATTCCACGAAAAACAAATCTCTTGTGGTGAAGAACATCCGCCGAATGAAACCCCAACAGCCATTAACCCACTTTTCCATTGCCCATCCATCTGATTGAAAGGCACTTAACTCGGGAAAACAATTGGGCTGAGAAGACACGGTAAAGGCAGTCAGATGGTGGCACCATCTGAGTCAAATGGGCTGACAATTTGACGCTGTTTACAAGCCTTTTTCTACACACAAAACTTGACTGTTTCTAAAAGAACATTTTAAAAGAGAAGTCGCTTCTCTACATGCCCTGGGTTTAGTTGGTTTGCAAGCCACCACCCACCATGACTTAATTCAACAAGACATTTACTCCTTTTGACGATAGAAATAACACTCATTTCATTAAATCGGGTGGACAATATTCAGCTCTGCTCCCCCAGGTTTTATTCGGTTCTGGTCCCATTTGAAAAGTCAACACGCCATCTTCTGTCAGCATAGAATGGGTGATATAATTGCGCGTATAGGGTTTTCCATTATATATTGCCGACTGAATATAATAGTTTTTGCGCGAAACATCTTTTGCCTTAATAACCAACTTACCGATATGCACCTCCTCAAATGTCGGTGTCCCTATAATATAATAAGGTGAAACTGGACATACGGGATAACATCCCACAGCCGAAAACACGTACCATGCACTCATCTGTCCAGCGTCGTCATTGCCACAAAGGCCTCCCGGCACATCAAGATATTCGTTATCAAGAATCGTTCTTACAGCTTGTTGGGTCTTCCACGGCTGGCCAACGTAGGCATAAAGATAAGGTATTTGCTGACATGGTTCATTGCCATGCCAATACATGCTGTCTCTAAACATGCGATCGAGCCGTGCTGTGAACGTTGCCTTTCCACCCATTACATCAATCAACCCATAGACATCATGCGGTACATACCAAGTGTATTGTGCGGGTGTTCCTTCTGTAATGAAAGACTCACGCGTATCAATATTGCTATTGTTTAACCATCTTCCATTGGCCCATCTGCCGTCAGCCCATCCTGTTTTTGGATTGATAACATTGCGCCAATTGCGTGCACGTACCATCAAACGCCTATAATCTTCTGTCTTTCCTAAAGCCTTGGCAGCCTGTGCAACAGCGTAATCATCGTAGGCATATTCAAGCGTTCGACTCACTTGTTCACGCGTATGAAAAGCCTCTTTAACACTATCATTCAATGGGATATAGCCATATTTCAGATAACTTTGCAACGCCCGACGTCCTTTTCCGTCTTTATAATCCTTTGAATTTGCTATTTCAAAGGCGTTTTTGCGCATGGCTTCATAAGCCTTTTCCTTATTCAGATTGTGCCCACCCTTTACAATTGATTCGGCCAAAGCCGCCGCTGCATGGTCTCCTATCATTGCAGCGGTATAACTATTCCAGCAAGGAAATATAGGAAGCCACCCCCCTTCCTCATACATATCTACCAAACTCTGTAACATTTCATTGGCCTTTGGTTCGATAATCATGTTGAGTGGCAGCAATGTTCGATAGATGTCCCACATCGAGAAGTCCATATATGAATGTCGAAAAAGAGGAGTATTCCCGAGCTTCCCTATGGAATGTTGCATGATTTGTGTTCCTCCGGCAAACGAAGGATAACGCCCATCCGCGTCACTAAAGTTACGTGGCAGGAAACTGGCACGATAAAGTGCACCATAAAACTTGGCTACTGCAGCCGTATCAGAAGAAGAAACACGTAGCTGATTGACTTTTGCTTTCCAACTATCTATTGTTTGTGAACGGGCGTTATTAAACTCCCAATGCGGCATTTCTTGTTGAATATTGTTGAAAACACCGTTCATATCAACAAAACTACTGGCCATTTTAACCAAGATTCTATCACCCTTTGACACATCAAAGGCTGCCCATGCCACCCCATCCTTTATGCCATAATCACGCAAGGGCTTTTGAAATACCACGGCAAACCAGCCTTTAAAGCCAGCCTTCTCGCCCCATCCCTGATAGATTCTGTGTACAGGATTATAGCCATAAATGCAATTTCGTGAAGTATCAACAGCCACAAAGCCCTCTCCATAGTCGCTGTTGGGATTGACAACAATATAGGTACGTCCTCCCTTCTGATAGCAGAAACGAAGCATAGCCACATGACTTCTCCCTGTCATTTCAGCCTTTAAATGCTCGTTGGGCAATGAAACAGCATAGTAATCAGGGTGAGCTTGCTCACTTATATGACTGAAACGCGAGGCTCGCTCAACAGGTTTTAAGCGCAGACTATCCATTAATGGCATCACCGTAAACGAGCCATAATCCTGTGTGCAGCCTCCCACGAGCCAATGACTTCCACGAAAGCCCTGCAGCTTTTCATCGCGATAGTAATATGGTGCGATGCATTTCTGCTCTCCATCTTGTGTCTGTGGTGTCCAGAAAGTCATGCCATTAGGTTCTAATACAGCGGGAAGCGTCTGCCCATGTTCTTCACTTCCTTTGCCATAACGACTCAACGAGGGCGTAACAGCATAGTCAGTACCCACGAAAGTATTGATAGTTGCCATATTTTTCAAAGCCTCTGCATTGGCAATACGATTTTCCACATAGTTCAACACATGGTCCCAACGATAATAATAGCCCGTTTTTCCATCAGGCCCTACATCCAAAGAACGCACCTTGGAAAGTCGGATTTCACGCTCGTTGAGCATGAATTTCACAATAACCTGCTGTGGCTTTAATGGCTTCTGTGCCTTATCCGGGTTATAATAAAAGACGATTTGCAAGTTAGCCGCCATAGGAATAAGCTGATCCATCTGGTCTTTTTGCTCATCAGAAAGGTTATCTGGCCCCAACAAAGCCAGTAAACGATAAAGTGGAGTGTCGTGACCAAAGCGCAATGTGGCTGTCAGTTCGCTCTGCAAGGCATGGTTAACTTCGGCCACAATATTATGCCAAAGGCTCACGGCCGAACGCTGAGTAACTCCATAATTGTCGGGAGCCAGTCCATTACAAAGCCACATCCGCTCATTGTTCTGCTCGTAAATATCACGCAATTCCGCTTCCGTAAAAAACTGATAAAAATTGAGTTTCAGTCCCACATCTTGCATATCTGAGGCAACAGCGTGCAACTCCGTCATCAATTTTTCGGCATTTTCAACCTTTGTTGGGTCTTTGAAAAGAGCAGAAATAAATCGTTCATTACCCAAATGACGTTGTGGATTGACCATCTTCTGCCATGCATCGAGTTCAGAACTCTTATAAGCTATCCACGCCATATCTGCCGAATCAGAATGCTGTTCCACCTTTTCTTTCCGCACATTCCTATTTTCAAGTACACTGCAAAAAGCCTGCATGCTCTTCACACAGCGGTCTGAAACACTGGAAAAAGCCTCAATACTGCCACCAGGAGAAAACAATTCAGGAAAGCGAAGCACCATATTTTTGGCGATTTTTTCATGCTGATGTACACCTATCGGAGAGAGTTTTCCACCATTTCCACGTGCCTGTTTCCACACAATCCGCATCATCTTTTCAGCCTTTTTACCCAATTTCGTAAGGTTTTCTTTGTCGGCAAACTGGCTAATTATCCATTCATAACGGGCATCAGAGGTCATCCATCGGCTACCATGTCGCCCGTAATGACTCATGTAAAACGGTATAAAGTCCTCGGGAACAGCCGTATATTTCGCAGCCTTATATTCTGGATAGGCATAATAAATGCCCCCCATCTGCTCATTACTCTTTTGTGCAAAGGATGTAAGAACAAGAGAAAGGAGAAGTGTAAGGAAGGATATCTTCTTTTTCATAACTTAATTTTAAGAGAAGATCAAACATCAAATGGCAAATGGCCAAAAAAGAAAGGATCTTCATGCACAAAAGAGGCATCCTCCAAATTCTGCAAGTCTACAATATGATGTATGTAGTTTTCTCTGATTTCAACATGTTCAAGTTCTTCCCTCCGAGCTTTTGCCATTCGACAAAAGTCCTCCTCTTTCTCAATCCCCGCATATCTTCGGCCACAAAGATTTGCTGCGATTCCTGTCGTACTGGAACCACTAAAGGGGTCGAGAACCCAGTCACCAGGGTCTGTAGAAGCAAGAATGATGCGGGTGAGCACACTCAAAGGCTTCTGTGTAGGATGCTTTCCCTGCGACTTTTCCCATCGTCCGATAGCAGGAAATCGCCACACATCTGTCATCTGCTTATCGCCATTGAGATGTTTCATCAGTTGGTAATTGAACTTATGTGGCACTCGTAGCAATTTCCGAGCCCAGATAATAAACTCTGTTGAATAGGTAAAGAACCTACAAGAGA
>ERZ773013.2294-NODE-2294-length-10617-cov-6.158493_pt1 | contig 10617 bp, 11 predicted proteins | sample MGYA00511670_ERZ773013 | MGnify/ENA primary metagenome ERZ773013 (study PRJEB29015, sample SAMEA2738120) | human oral metagenome | biome: human oral; feature: human-associated habitat; material: saliva | place: China | collected 2257 ...
AGGTCGGGGCCGTTGCCGGTGGGCACCTGGGTGGTGAACTCGGTGTCCATGTCGGATTCAGACTTCTGCACGACGTTGACCTTCACACCGGTGTTGGTGGTGAAGTCCTCGGCGAGGTGCTCGACCTGGGAGAAGCGGGTGTCGTCCGCCCAGATCGTCAGCGTTGCCGCGGCATCGCCGCTGTTGTCAGAGGACGAGGAAGAGGTCGTCGTGCCGTTGTTGCAGGCGGCCAGGGCGGTAGCCGCCGCGAAGACGCCGAGTGCTGCGATGCCACGTCGCATTATTTCTCCTGTGTTGGTCGGGCTGGTCGCCTCCGTCAGCGACCCGCTAGTGCCACTGTAATACCTCCGTTTTTGTTTCTGCAACAATTTTCCGAATTGTGAGCTTCCTGTTACATTTGTACAGAAGCGTCGAGCGGACACACCCAAAGGAGAGATGAGTCGATGACGAAAAACCGTACCAGCATGGCTGATATTGCCGTGCACGCCGGCGTCTCGACAGCCACCGTCTCTCGCGTCTTCAACGGCGTCGGACAGGTCTCCGACGAGACGCGACGCAAGGTACTGACGGCTATCGACGAGCTGGGATACGACCGACCGGCCCCCGAGCGCACCCCCGACACCCCGACGATCGGCATCATCCTCCCCGAGCTCACGAATCCGATCTTCGCCGCCTTCGCCCATCACCTTCAGGAGGAGGTCGCGCGGGCTGGGGGTATCGCGATGATCCGTTCTCAGACGCCGGGCGCCACCTCCGAATTCGATCACCTCTCCTCGCTCTTGGAGCATCGCGTCAGCGGCTTGATCTTCGTCTCGGGCAGGCACGCGGACCTGCTGGCGGACCTCGGCCCCTATCACGAGGTCGTGGCTCGTTCGATCCCGCTCGTGACCATCAACGGGACGCGAGCGGAGATTCCCGCCCCTGATTTTTCGACGGATGACACTCTGGGCATTCGCGCGGCCGTTACGCACCTGCATGAACTCGGCCATTCGCGCATCGCGCTGTTGACGGGGCGCACACACATCGTCCCGGCACTGCGCAAGGCCGAGGCCTTCACCCAGGTCATGGAGGAACTGGTCGGCGACCGCTCCCCCATCATCGAGGAGACCTTCTATACGTACGAGGCCGCGGCGGCTCACACGAACGGCCTGATCGAGCGCGGCGCGACGGCGATCGTGACGGGCTCCGACCTGCAGGCCCTCGGCGCGATCCGCACGATCACCTCCCTGGGCCTGTCCGTCCCGGAGGACATATCGGTCATCGGGTTCGATGATTCTTTCCTCATGTCGCATCTGAGCCCGGGGCTGACGACGGTCCACCAGCCTGTGCCCGCGATCGTCGCGGCGGCGGTGCGCAATCTCTTCGAGGCCTTGGCCACACCCGACTACACCCCTAAGCACGCCGATTACGTCTTTTCGCCCGATTTGGTCGTGCGGGCGACGACTGCGCGCGCGAAGTAACGCCCCCTGCCTGACGGGGTCCGCACCCTGGGAATGATTTGACAATGATTCTCAGAGCGCCAGAGAATGATTTTCATGTCGAAGAGAATCCTCGCCGCCGCATGCGCGGCCGCCACAGCGCTCGCATTGTCCGCCTGCTCCTCCGCCCCCTCCTCGGAAGGAAACGCCAGCAAGGACGGGACTCTGACCGTCATGGCGTCCTTCTACCCCCTGCAGTACCTGGCTGAGAAGATCGGCGGCGAGCACGTCACCGTCACATCCCTGACCCCCGCGGGCGCCGAGCCCCACGACCTGGAGCTCTCCCCCAAGACGGTCGACGCCCTGGCCTCCGCGGACGCCGTCGTCTACCTCGCGGGCTTCCAGGCCGCGGTAGACGAGGCCATCGAGCAGCAGGCCCCCAAGACGGTCATTGACGTCTCCCCCGCCGCCGAACTGGTCGAGGCCAACTCCTCCGCCAACCATCCGAGCGAGGACGAGGACGAGGACGCCGACGAGGCCCAGTCCGGCGAGAGCGCCACCGAGGAGCACGCCGACCACGATCACGAGGGCCACGATCACGAGGGTCACCACCACGATATGAGCGCCGACCCTCACTTCTGGCTGGACCCGGTGCGCATGGCGAGCGCCGCGACCCTGGTGGGCGACAAGCTCGCCGAGGCCGACCCGGCCAACGCCGACACCTACAAGGCCAACGCCAAGGCCCTGAACGAGGAACTCAGCGCGCTGGGTGACGACCTCGTCGCGAAGACCGCGACCTGCCAGATCAAGACCTTCGTCACCGCGCACACCGCGTTCGGCTACCTCGCCGACCGCACCGGCCTGACCCAGGTGGGCATCTCGGGCCTCGACCCCGACTCTTCCCCCTCGCCCGCGCGACTCGCCGAGATCGGCCAGATCGCCAAGGACCAGGGCGTGACCACCATCTTCACCGAGGCGCTCATCGACCCCAAGGTCGCGCAGACCCTGGCCGACGACCTCGGCATCTCCACGGCCGTCCTGGACCCGATCGAGTCCCAGACCGACTCCTCCAAGGACTACGCGGCCGTCATGAAGGACAACATCACCGCCCTGACGACAGCAAACAACTGCCAGTGATGACGACTGACACCACCACGACGGCGGGCACCTCCCACGCGGAGGCTCCCGCCGTCGTGCGGCTTGACAACCTGCACGTCGCCTGGGACACGGACCTGATCCTCCACGGGATTACCCTGTCCATCCCCGCCGGGCAGACCGTGGCCATCACCGGATCGAATGGATCGGGCAAGTCCACGACCCTCAAGGCACTGCTCGGCACCGCCCCCATCACCAGCGGCGACGCCCTGCTCTTCGGCCGCTCGATCACCGCTCGACGCCGCGTACCCTGGCAGAAAATCGGATACGTGCCCCAGCGCATCTCGTCGGGAGGAGCCGTCAGCTCAAGCGCCATCGAGGTCGTGCGCTCGGGCTTGCTCGGGCCTCGTCGCCTGTGGGCGATGCCCGGGGACACGGCCCGCGCGATGGACGCCCTCGAGCGCGTCGGCATGGCCCACCGCGCCCACTCCCCCATGAACATCCTCTCGGGTGGCCAGGCCCAGCGCGTCCTCATCGCGCGCGCCCTCGTGCGCCGCCCCGAGCTGCTCATCATGGACGAGCCGATGGCCGGAATCGACGCCGCCTCCCGGGCGCGCCTGGCGGACATCGTCGCCGACGCAAAGGCCGAAGGCACGACCATCCTCATCGTCTTGCACGAACTCGGCGAACTCGGCCCCCTCCTGGACCGCGAGCTCCACATCAGCGCCGGCCACGTGTCCTACGACGGCGCCCCCCACATCGACGACGACCACGAGCAGCACCACGGCGGCGGCGACCACTGCCACCCCCAAGGGGCCACCGCACCCTCCCAGGGCGACCACGGCCTCGTCAGCGGAATCTGGACGGGAACAGACAATGATTGACGCCCTGACCACCCTCCTGTCCTCCCAGATGATGCAGCGCTCCCTCCTGGCAGCGCTCATCGTCGGGCTGACGGCTCCGATCATCGGGACCTACCTGGTCCACCGCAGGCTCGCGATGCTCGGAGACGGGATCGGGCACATTTCGCTGACCGGCGTGGCCCTGGGCTGGCTGGCCGGCACCTTCGCGAACGTGACCCCCGCCGATTCGTGGGCGATCCCCGGAGCCGTCGTCGTCTCCCTGCTCGGGGCGGTCACCATCGAGCTGGTCCGTCAGAGCGGCCGCACGTCGGGCGACACCGCGCTGGCCATGCTCTTTTACGGAGGCATCGCGGGCGGCGTCTTGCTCATCGGCCTGGCGGGGGGCACATCCGCGCAGCTCAACTCCTACCTCTTCGGCTCCATCTCGACCGTTCGTTGGAGCGACATCACGCTCATCACGATCCTGGGCGTGGCCATCGTGGCGCTCGGCGTCGGCCTGGCGCCCGCGCTCTTCTCGGTCACCAACGACGAGGACTTCGCGCACTCGACGGGGCTGCCCGTGCGCACGCTCTCCCTCCTCATCGCCATCCTGTCGGCCCTCACGGTCGCGGTCGCGATGCGCGTCGTCGGCTCGCTGCTGGTCAGCGCCCTCATGGTGATCCCCGTCGCCATCGCGCAGCTGGGCGCCCGCTCCTTCCGATCCACGATGGGCATCGCTATGGGCCTGGGCGTCCTGATCTGCACGTGCGGCCTGTCCCTGACCTATTTCGTCGACCTGTCGCCGGGCGCGACGATCGTTGTGGGCGCTATCGGCCTCTACGCGATCGGGTTTATGATCAGGGCAGCGCTGGACCGCATCCGCCGGGTGCGCAGGCTGCGCGTGGCGCGCACGTACAACCAGCACCCCGAGCGTTCCGCCGCCCGCTGACACGCCCCACGGAAGGACCAACCATGCAGCGCATGACCAAGCAACGCCAGGCCGTCTTGGACGAGCTGACGCGCGTCAGCGACTTCCGTAGCGCCCAGCAGATTTTCGAGGACCTGCATTCCCAGGGGCAGCGCGTCGGCCTGGCGACCGTGTACCGCTCGCTGCAGGGGCTCGCCGAGGACGGGCGCGTGGACACGCTGCGTTCCTCCGAGGGCGAGGTCCTGTATCGCAGTTGCGCGAGCGAACACCATCACCATCACCTGGTGTGCCGCGAGTGTGGCTTCACCGAGGAAATCGAGCAGTCCCAGATCGAGTCGTGGGTGTCTGCCGTCGCGGCCGACCATGGGTTTTCCGATGTTGAACATTCCCTCGAGCTGTTCGGGCTGTGTGCGTCGTGCCGGGAGAAGGAGAGCGCGCGCTAAGGAAAGCCCGAGCGTCGCACGGTCGGGTACCTACCTCCCCGACGATAGGTTAGGATAGGCTTCGTTTGGTTAACCGTCTGCGGAGGGTGTTGTGTTCAGCGCAGGAATCAACAGCATGGTCCCCGCCTTTGCTCGCGAGGGCATCTGGCTCTTCGTGTTCCTCTTCGTGGTTGTCCTCGTGCGCGCGCAACTGACCTACTGGCTCGCGCGCGGGGCCGCCTCTGGCGCGGTCTTGGCCAGCGGCCGCAAGGGATTCCTGGGCTCCGTCGCACGCTGGTTCGATGGCCCCATCCCGCGCAAGGGCGCGGCGATGCTGGACAAGTGGGGAATCATCGTCATCCCCCTGTGCTTCCTGACGGTGGGCATCCAGACGGCGGTGAACGCGGGAGCGGGCCTGGTGCGGATGCGTTGGAGCACCTACACCATCGCGATGATCCCGGGCTGCATCCTGTGGGCCCTCCTGTACGGCCTCGGTATGCTGGCGGTCTTCACCGCGGCCATCCGTGCGATTGCCGGGTCCCCGTGGGGCTGGGCGGGCCTGGGCGCGATCGTCTGCCTGATCGCCGCCAAGGTGTGGTGGGGCCGCCGTAAGCGCCGCGCGGTCGACGCCGCTCTCGAGGAGGGGGCGGCCTAGGCCTGCGAGACGCGGTCGATTGCTCCGCCGAAGCGGCGGTCCCGTCCCGCGTATTCCTCCAGGCACCCCCACAGCTCCTCGCGGTCGAACGCGGGCCAGGGGGTGTCGACGAACATCATTTCGGCGTAGGCCATCTGCCAGAGCAGGTAGTTGGACAGGCGTTGCTCCCCCGACGTGCGGATCATCAGGTCGACGTCGGGCACGTCGGGCAGGTAGAGGTGGCGCGCCAGGGTTTTTTCGGTGATGCCGCGCGGGCTCAGCCGCCCGGACGCGACCCCCTCGGCGATCGATCGCGCAGCATCGGCCAGCTCGGCGCGCCCCCCGTAGTTGACGCACATGACCAGGTCGAGGGTGTTGCAGTGGGAGGTCGCGCGGTCGGCCTTTTCGAGGGCCTTGATGACGCTGGTCCACAGGCGGGGGCGCCGCCCGCTCCAGCGCACGTGCACTCCCCACTGCGCCAACTGGTCGGTGCGCCGGGCGAGGACGTCGGAGGCGTAGTTCATGATGAAGGAGACTTCGGCGGGCGAGCGCTTCCAGTTTTCGGTGGAGAAGGTGTAGACGCTCAGGTAGCGCACGCCCGCGTCGATGGCTCCGGCGATGGTGTCCATGAGGGCGTACTCCCCCGCGCGGTGCCCCTCGGTTCGGGCGAGCCCGCGGGCGTTGGCCCATCGCCCGTTGCCGTCCATGATGAGGGCGACGTGCGCGGGGGCTTCGCCCTTGCGAAAGACGGGGGCGGGGACGTGCCACTGGCCGGGGCCGAGGAGCGGGGCGGCGGGGTCGGAGGGGGCTCGGTCCATGGGGGTGGGTCGGTGGGTGGTCATGGGTGACTCCTGTCGATGACGGTCAGTGAGCGCAGGCGCCTCTCGAGGTGCCATTGGGTATAGGAGGAGATGAGTCCCGAGGCCTCGGTGCGCGCGTAGGCTTCGCAGTGGTCGGCTCGCGCCCAGTCGCCGCTGAGGAGCTGGCCGAGGAGGGCGAGTGTGTCGGGGGCGGGCGAGGAGGCCCCGGGCGGACGGCAGGTGTCGCAGACGGCGCCTCCGTCGGGGATGGAGAACGAGGAGTGGGGCCCAGTCGCACCGCACACGGCGCAGTCGAAGCAGGAGGGGGCCCAGCCGGCCAGGGCGAGGGCGCGCAGTGTGTAGGAGGTGCGGATGAGGGTGGGGTGGTGGCGTCCGCGCGCGAGCGCGTTGAGGGCGCCGAGGAGGAGCAGGTATTGGGAGTGGGTGCCGTCGTGGGCGTCGGTGGTGAGTCGCTGCGCGGTTTCGACGACGACGGTGGCCGCGAGGTAGAGGTCGTAGTCGGCGGCGATGGCGTCGCCGTATTGGGCGATGGAGGCGACCTGAGTGAGGGTGTCGAGGGTGCGTCCGCGGTGCAGCTGGGCGTCGATGACGGAGAAGGGTTCGACGCGCGCCCCGAACTTGGAGGTCGTCTTGCGCACTCCCTTTGCGACGGCTCGAACCTGACCGTGTTCGGCGGTGAGCAGGGTGATGATGCGGTCGGCTTCGCCCAGCTTGTGGGTGCGTAGGACGATCGCCTCGTCTCGGTAGGACTTCATCACGAGGCCATTGTGTCACGGGGTCGAGGCCCAGGTGGCGTGGGGTGCGGGGCGTCGCGCGTGGCGAAATTTCATGTGAAGTGCACTGTCACATTCACCGACAAGTCCAGCTGTGGGCGTTGTCAACAAAGTGTGGGAAACTGACAGCGTGGTCGGTCTAACAGCCCGCAAAGAGTTTTCGAGTAGATAGTTTTCTCGTAACTGGTTATGGTTTACTCGTAACCGTCGAAGGAAGGAAACAAATGGCTCCCCCGATTGATGCTCGCGAAAAGCTTGGCACAGCCCTGCGCCAGGCCCTGACGCAGACCCCGCTGTCAAAGATCTCTGTCAGCGCACTGACACGCGCCGCAGGAGTCACCCGACAAGCGTTCTACTACCACTTCAGCTCCCTCAACGACCTCAATGCATGGGTTTTCCGCGAGGAAGTCACATCTCGCCTGACCACCAGTTCGGGAGAATGGCTCGACGCGGTCGAAGCGACCATGATGTGGATGCACGAGCACCGCGACGAGACCGCCGCCGCCATGAAGACGATCGAGGCCAACGACCTGTGGGCCTTCCTGGTCTCGAACGCGCAGGAACTCATCGAATCCCGCCTGCCCGGCTCCGCCTCGGCCACCGCGCGCGACGTCGTCGCCCAGCACTTCGCCCTGGCAACCTGCGCCCACATGGCGCAGTGGATGCTCTCCGGCCTGGAGGTGAACCCCTCACTGGCGATCGCGCGCATGCGCGTCCTCATGACTGACCAGACCACCCCGGCTCTGGCGCGCCTGGCACAGTAACGCGGCCTTCCCACCAGCCGCGCGAGGGTGCACAACGCAGCCCACCCCGGCCTCGTCCCACTCGACGAGGCCGGGGTTCTTCACACCGCACAACACCAACCCCCTGTGACGACGAACCACGAACGACAACCTGACCATCGGCTCACTCTCGACCGACCAACGACGCCCACGAAGCTCACGCAGCACAGCCCCAAATGCCCACAGCGCGCCTGTTTATAACTTTTTGATTGCGGTCAGCCCGAGGTGTCAAGACGCAATATGGTCAGAGTATTCACGTGTGACTAGGGGCGCGCTGTACAATTGGTCAGTTGTGTCTAGGCGCGGGATTAAGCGGTTCCGCATTCTGACATGTATAGTTCGCACGTAACCTCTCTCTGACCGTTGACGAGGACCTCCGATGCCCCACCCCGATGCGAAAACGGCGCTCGCGCTCGCGCTGCGCGACGCACTCACGACTACGCCACTGTCTAAGGTGACAGTCTCCGGGCTCACGCGCACTGCCGGCGTGACCCGTCAGGCGTTCTACTATCATTTTTCCGACATTCGTGACCTGACCGTGTGGGTCTTCAAACGCGAGGTCGCGGACCAGATCATCTCCCACGCCACCTACGACGACTGGTCAGAGGGACTGCTCGCGATGCTCGTGTGGATGCAGTCCCACCCGGAGGAGACGCGCTCGGCCATCTCCTCCCTCGGCATGGAAGAACTGCAGGTTTTCCTCCACAAGCAGCTGCGAGCCGTCATGGAGCCCATCGTCGACCAGCTCGGCGCCGACCTGACCGTCACCGAGGGCGACCGCATGTTCATCACCGACCACTTCACGCTCGCTGTCCTCGGCCACATCTCCCAGTGGATCGCGACCGGCATGAGCGCCGACCCCTACATCCTCACCGAACGGATCGCCCGCATCCTCGACGGGCAGGTGTTGCGGGCGCTCACGCTCTTCTCCGAGAAGCCCACTGCGGCCCCGGGACGCGCCTGAGAACGCGAAGGACCCCGGCCTCGTTCCAACGCATGGACGAGGTCGGGGTCCTTTTGTCGCCGAGGCACGCTCAGCGCAGCGCGCGGTTAACCGCCGAGATGACAGCCTTGTACGAGGCGCGCGTGATCGAGGAGTCGATGCCGACGCCCCAGACGATCTGACCGTCCACCGCGGCCTCCACGTAGGCGGCGGCGCGCGCGTCGCGGCCCTGGCTCATCGCATGCTCGGAGTAGTCGAGGACGCGCACGTCCAGATCGAACTCGTGCAGCGCCGACACGAAAGCGTCGATCGGACCCGTGCCCGTGGCACGCACCTTGACCGGCTCGCCGTTGTCGACGAGCGTCGCGTTCAGCTCGACGTGCTCGTCGTCGATCGAGGAGACCTGCGAGGAACGCATCTCGAAGCGACCCCACGGCTCCAGCCCGGGAGCGGCGCTCGTGGGCAGATACTCGTCCGCGAAGATCTGCCACAGGGTGGCCGCGTTGATCTCCCCACCGTAGGTGTCCGTGTGACGCTGGACGATGCGCGAGAACTCCACCTGGAGGCGGCGCGGCAGCTCCAGGGCGTGCGCGGTCGACATCAGGTAGGCGACGCCACCCTTGCCGGACTGCGAGTTCACGCGCACCACGGCCTCGTACGAGCGGCCCACGTCGTGCGGGTCGATCGGCAGGTAGGGCAGCTCCCACACGACGGCGTTCTCGTCGCCGCCGGCCGCATCCACCTTGGCCTTGCGGGCCGTAAAGCCCTTCTTGATCGCGTCCTGGTGGGAGCCGGAGAAGGACGTGTAGACGAGGTCGCCTCCGTAGGGCGTGCGCGCCGGGACCTCCATCTGCGTGCAGTGCTCGACCACGCGGCGGACCTCGTCGATGTCCGACAGGTCGAGCTCCGGGTCGATCCCCTGGCTGAAGAGGTTCAGCGCCAGGGTGACGAGGTCCACGTTGCCGGTGCGCTCGCCCTGTCCGAAGAGGCAGCCCTCCACGCGGTCGATGCCCGCGAGCATGGCGAGCTCGGCCGTGGCGATGCCGGTTCCGCGGTCGTTGTGGTTGTGGGCTGAGAGCGCGACGAACTCGCGCCGGGAGAGGTTGCGGCTGACGTATTCGATCTGGTCGGCGTACACGTTGGGGGTGCAGCGCTCGACCGTGGTGGGGAGGTTGACGACGATCTCCCGGCCCGGGCCGGGCTGCCAGACGTCCATGACGGCCTCGCACACCTCGAGCGCGAAGTCGAGTTCGGTGTCCACGAAGATCTCCGGCGAGTACTCGAATCCGGCGACCGTGTCGTCCCCCAGCGTCTTCTCCATGTAGGCGACGAGCTCCTGCGCGCCGGAGACCGCCAGCTGCTTGGTCGCCTCGCGGTCGTTGTGGAACACGACGCGCCGGAACACGGGCGCCGTGGCGTTGTACAGGTGTACCGTGGCGCGCGGCAGCCCGTCGAGGGCGTCGACCGTCGCGTGGATGATCTCCGGGCGCGACTGGGTGAGCACGGAGATGGTCACGTCCTCGGGCACGAGCCCCCCGTCGGCGAGGGACCGGCAGAACTCCAGGTCCGCGGCCGAGGCCGCCGGGGATCCGATCTCGATCTCCTTGACGCCCAGCCGGACGAGCAGGTCGAAGAGCATCCGCTTGCGCGCCGGGTCCATGGGCTCGATGAGGGCCTGGTTGCCGTCGCGCAGGTCCGTCGAGAGCCATCGCGGCGCCTTGTCGATGCGGCGGTCGGGCCATCGGCGGTCGGGCAGACGGACGGGGTTGACGTCGAGGAAGTGCCGGTATTTCGCGGTCGGCATCCCGGACGGCTGTTGGCGGCTTGAAATTCCCTGTGTTCGCATGGCGTTCGGCGTTCTCCTAATCGACGGTGAGGCGACCGGCGGAATCGACTCCGCGGCGGGGCAGCCGGTCTAGCCGACCCCGACGCGGCACGTAAGCAGCGAGAACGCGGACA
>ERZ773013.2295-NODE-2295-length-10616-cov-4.326200_pt1 | contig 10616 bp, 6 predicted proteins | sample MGYA00511670_ERZ773013 | MGnify/ENA primary metagenome ERZ773013 (study PRJEB29015, sample SAMEA2738120) | human oral metagenome | biome: human oral; feature: human-associated habitat; material: saliva | place: China | collected 2257 ...
GGAAATTCGTCGTCCGATTACCGATCTCAATATGGTTGATGAGGTCGTGATCGATGGCTCTACCGTCGCGGTAACAATCCTTCTGACGACTGCAGGATGTCCGCTGCGAAACACAATTTCTGAGGACGTTCACAGGGTCCTTGGTGCCCTCGATGGCGTCACCGATGTCAAGGTGACCATGGATGTCATGAATGATGAGCAGAAGAAGGCTCTGCGCGAAAAGCTCAACGGCGGACGCCCCGAGCGCGAAATTCTCTTCGCGCGTCCCGATTCACTGACGCGTGTTATTGCGGTGACCTCCGGTAAGGGCGGTGTCGGCAAATCTTCAATGACGGCGAATCTTGCAGCCGCACTGGCTCGTTCGGGCCTGAAGGTCGGCGTCATGGACGCGGACATCTACGGCTTCTCGATTCCCCGCATGCTGGGTGTCGCCCACGATCCCCAGGTGATTGACGGAATGATCATTCCTCCGCTTGGCGCTCAAGGCGTGAAGGTCGTCTCCATTGGCATGTTCGTTCCCGACGGTCAGCCCGTGATTTGGCGCGGCCCGATGCTCCACCGTGCACTTCAGCAGTTCTTGGCAGATGTTTTCTGGGGAGATCTGGACGTTCTGCTCATCGATATGCCTCCCGGAACCGGAGACGTTGCAATCTCAATTTCTCAGCTCCTCCCCAATGCTGAAATTCTTGTCGTGACAACCCCGCAGGTCGCTGCAGCCGAAGTCGCTGAGCGTGCGGGTTCGATCGCGTCGCAGACCAACCAGAAGGTCATCGGCGTCATCGAGAACATGTCCTATCTACCTCAGGAGGACGGCTCAAAGCTTGAGATTTTCGGCAGCGGCGGCGGGCAATCTGTCTCAGATCGCCTGAGCGCTCAGCTTGGCTACGATGTTCCACTCCTCGCCCAAGTTCCTTTGGATATTGCCCTGCGCGAAGGCGGAGACGCAGGAGATCCTGTTTCCGTGCACGAAGGAGATGCTGCTCAAGTTCTCCAGAAACTTGCCCGCACTCTCTCTCACGCCTCGCGAGGCCTCGCCGGGCGTCCCCTGGGTGTCGCTCCCCTGAATAAGACCATCTAATTCAGCGAATAAAACCCCGTCATTGGGCGCGTAGTCGCCCCAGTGGCGGGGGTTTTGCGTAACCTTGAAGCAAAGGCTTACTACCGCGGAGGACATAATGGCATCAGATAAGGCTCTGAGCTGGGTATTTGCAGAAGAGTTTGTCGAGGAAAACGACATCCTCGCCCAAGCTCGCGAGACTGCCGCCGATTTAGGGGCTGAGCCCGGTTCGACCGGAGTCGGCGCTACCCTCCGTCTCCTTGCCGCAACCTGCGGGGCAAAAGCCGTCCTTGAAATCGGAACCGGAGCGGGAGTATCTGGCCTGTGGCTCCTCCAGGGCATGTCGGCCGACGGTGTCTTGACCACGATCGACCACGAGGTCGAGTTCCACAAGTACGCACGTCGCGCATTCACAGCAGCAGGCATTCCCTCTCAACGCACCCGCCTCATCGCGGGTCGAGCTTTGGATGTTCTTCCCCGCATGGCCGCACGCGGCTATGACATGATGGTGATCGATGCTCCTGCAGATGAAATTCCGGACTACCTCGATCATGCACTCCGAGTCCTGCGCCCCGGCGGACTCATTGTGGTCGTTCATGCTCTGTGGCACGACCAAGTTGCGGACCCTGCCCAGCGCGATGAACAGACGGTCATGATGCGGGAGCTGGCAAAGGTTCTTGCGTCTTCGGAGCAGTTTGTTCCGGCAATGCTTCCCGTCGGCGATGGACTGCTTGCAGCAGTTAAGCGCATCTGAGTCTTACTCGCTAAGTCTCATTGGGTGACATCTTTCGCGCATATGCGGGTTGTGACGCTAGTATGAAAAACATGTTCGGTACTTCAGCAAACCAGATGTGGTGGTGGCTCTCCTAAGGGTGAGCCTCCGTTGATGTACCTTAAAACTCATCAGGCTCGCCCATGCGGCGGGCCTTTTTCTTTGTCTTGTGGGCCCACCGGGGGCAAGAGATAAGGACGGAAATGACACACGCGGACACGCCACACGTGATCACACGTGAGGTGCGCTATCACAGCGACGGCGGCAAGCTTCTTGCTGATCTATGCAACCAGGGCTTGCTTCCTCGCGCAGCCTCGGGGAACCCGACGAAGGTTGTCTTACTCGACAGTGCTGACATCGCCTCCAAGCAGCATTTGACAACGATCGCTCTACTTGAAGCCAGCGCGTCTATCCAATGCGATGGCGATCAGGTCCGCGTGACATCGACGCATCCTGTCGACGGCCCCGCTGCAATCCAAAGCGTATGCGAGGCTCTCCCCCACGCGCTTCTCGAACGCACCGAGACCAACGCCTTGTTGAGCTTGCCTTCTCTTCGTGAAGACGAGGCCGACGAGGAGACCCGCCTCAAGCAGCGCGCAACCATGGAACCCTTGCGTATCCTGACCGATACTCCCATCGATCATCCGCACCTTCCTTTGGTCGCGGGGGCTGTCGCCTTTGATTACCTGGCAACCTACGAGTCCTTGCCCGAGGTCGCCCACGGTTTCAACTCCTGCCCCGACTATCTCTTCTACTTAGCGCGCATCATTTTGGTGGTTGATCACCCCTCTCAAAGTGCCCAGCTAGTTGGTGCTTCCCTCGATCCCATTTCCCTTGAGCAGCGTATGAACGCGCTTGCTGAGGCGATCGACGCCGCACCCGAAAGCGCGATGGAATCCACGGCCTCGGAAATTGAGAAACAAGAAGGCGCACAGCCCCTCATTGCCCGCCCAACCATCTCCGATAGCGACTTCGCCGAGCTCGTCACCGTGATGCAAGAACATATTGCCGCAGGCGATATCTATCAGGTCGTTCCCTCGCGCGGTTTCATCGCTGAATGCGCCGATGCACTGACCAGCTACCGTTTCTTGCGCGATGAGAACCCCAGTCCTTACATGTTCTACGTCGGGACTGAAGACTTCGAACTTTTCGGAGCTTCCCCCGAGTCCTCGCTCCTGCATTCGGCAAAGACCCACACCGTCGCCATTCGCCCAATCGCAGGCACACGTCCGCGTGGTTTCGCTCCCGATGGCAGCATCGATCACGAACTCGATATCCGACTGGAACTTGAGCTTCGATCGGACGCAAAAGAAGTTGCAGAGCACGTCATGTTGGTCGATCTTGCACGAAATGACGTTGCCCGAGTTTCCAAGCGCGGGAGCCGTAGGGTTGAACAGCTTCTGCGCGTGGACCGATACTCGCGCGTCATGCATTTGGTTTCCGAAGTGAGCGGCACCTTGGCCGAGGATCTTCATCCCCTCGATGCTTTCCGTGCGTCCATGACCATGGGAACGCTAACCGGTGCCCCCAAGCTTCGCGCTGCTGAGCTTATTCGCACCTACGAAGGACTGAGGCGAGGTTCTTACGGCGGGGCAGTCGGGTATCTTCGCGGCGACGGCGAACTCGATACCTGCATCGTCATCCGTTCGGCTTTCGTCAAAGACGGACACGCGATCGTGCAGGCCGGCGCCGGTGTTGTTGCAGATTCCGTCCCTGCTCGCGAGGCCGAAGAAACCGTCCACAAGGCAAGCGCAGTTTTGCGCGCTCTAGCTGCCTCGGCACACCGTCCGCTGGTGATTGCAGCGAGCGCAGAAGAAGGTGAGTTCTAAAGTGCGCGTCATTTTCGTCGATAACCGCGATTCTTTCGTCTACAACTTGGTTGACCTGACGGCTCGCGAGGCCGGAGTACAGGTCTTCCGCAATACAACTCCTGTAGGCACGCTGCGTGATGCTCTTGAGCCGACAGCCGCAGAACGCGCTGCGGGCGAACGCCCGCTTTTGATCCTCTCCCCCGGACCGGGACACCCGCGCCAGGCCGGCCACATGATGGCAATCCTAGACGTGGCTCTGCAAGAGAAAATCCCAACCCTGGGCATTTGCTTGGGATTCCAGGCAATGGTCGAGGCCTGTGGCGGAGTTGTCGCGCCGGTTGGCGCAACCCACGGGCGCACTGACCGCGTTGAACTGACCGAGGCCGGAATCAAAGATCCGTCATTTTCTGCTATCGCTGAAGCACCTCGCCCCGGAGACGAGGCCGCGCACGGCTACATCTCGATTGCCCGCTATCACTCCCTGGGAACCAGGAGCCTTCCCGAATCTTTGATTTCACTGGCTCATACCCACGATGGAATCGTCATGGCCGCGCGTCACCGCAGTGCTCCGTGCATCGGCCTGCAATTCCACCCCGAATCTATTCTGACCCCCGCCGGACCGCTCCTTTTGCGCGGGCTCTTGGCTGATTTGACACTTTCCCCCTCGATTTCAAGGAGTTCTCATGAGTGAGTCTTACCTGCACCACGCGCTCAATGGTGCTGTTTTGGACCAAGAACAGGCTCGAAGCGTATTCGAGCAGATGTCACGCGGCGAGCTCAGTGATATTGAAATCGCGGCTTTCCTTGGGGCACTTCACGCTCATGGCGAGCAGCCCAGCGAAATCGCGGGTGCCGCCGAGGCATTCCGACAAGCAGCACAGAGCTTCTCCACCGATGCCACCGGCATTATCGACGTGGTGGGCACGGGCGGCGACGGCGTGGGCACGATCAACGTCTCCACGGCCTCGGCCTTCGTCGCAGCATCCATGGGATTGAAGGTTGCCAAGCACGGAAACCGTGCGGTGTCCTCAAAGGCGGGAGCAGCCGACCTCATTGAGGCTGCAGGAATTCCTCTGGATCTCTCCCCCACTTCTTCTGCGCAGCTCCTTGAGCGCACTGGCTTCTGCTTCCTCTTCGCACAGAAGTACCACCCCGCAATGCGTTTCGTCGCACCGGTGCGTGCAGCGCTCAAGAACCCGACGATCTTTAATCTCATCGGTCCCTTGGTGAACCCCGCCCACCTGTCCTATCAGGTTCTGGGCGTTGGCAAGCGCGAGCTGTTTGGCGGGGAACTTGGTTTCATCGACTTCGACATCGGCGGCAAAGGTATCGAAAGTCGGCGTCAAATCTACACTCATCCCGCTGACGTTCGGGAATGCCTGCTCCAATCGGCGGATATGTTCCTGCGCGCGGCTGACTTGGTCGGCTTTTTGGCGGATGGGCATTTCAAGCAGAAGGACTTTCAACCCCGTCCGTGCCGCGATGGCGGAAACGACTGCGGAATCGATACCGCCGGAAACGCCGACGACAAACCCCTTGGCGTGTGCGGCGGCGGCATAGTTTTTCAGCCAGTCGGCAATATGGCGGATAACGGCTTGGGTCTGCATAGTCAGGCTCCTGATTTGAAAGAGGGAATCATACCCGATTTTGAAAGGCAGCGGCATATGGACCGGACAGGTCATCTGAAAATCAACTTCACAGCTTTCAGACGACCTTCTCCCCGTTTTTATCGGCAATATAATCTTACTGAGATTTCGCACAACCTTTCCCAATTTGAAACAATCCCCTGATTTTGTTATTATTCCTTCAAACAAAGAAATAATCATCATCAATTTTGTCTCACTCAGCCCTCATTACGGCCGATTCATCTGTGCGTTTTTACTCTCTTTTTCCCTTGTTTTTCATCCGGCAGGACGGTTTAAACGCCATTCGTTTTTTGTCTGCGTTTTATAGTGGATTACCAAAAATCGGGAAAGTCTCGGACCCTGTCCGACAGACCATGTTTTATTCCTAGTTTTTGTTAATCAACCATATACAGCCTTGCGCCCGTATCCGCCTGCCTCACCATCCCAAAGGAGGTCAAGGTTTGTCTTTATTTCATTTCTTACGCAACCGCTCTTCGTTCAATCCCTTCGTCGTTTCCGTTACGCTGTCCTTCGTGCTGCTGGTCATCGGCATCGCGCTTTTGATTCCGCAGCAGGCAGAAACCGTCCTAAATGCCGCTAAAACAGGCATTTTCAAAAACTTCAGTTGGTTTTACATCTTGGCGTTTTCAGCCTTCTTCTTCTTCCTGCTCGCACTTTCGGTCAGCAGCTTCGGCAACATCAAACTGGGCAGCAACGAAGAAGAGCCTGAATTTAGCTTTTGGTCTTGGCTCGCCATGCTGTTCGCGGCGGGTATGGGCGTCGGGTTGATGTTTTTCGGTGTCGCCGAACCACTCACCCACTATCTGTCCCCCATTACCGAAGGCGGCAGCGGCGCAAGGCAGCAGGATGCGTTGCTCCACACCCTCTTCCACTGGGGCGTACATGCCTGGTCGGTTTACGCCGTCATGGCGTTGGCGCTCGCCTATTTCGCCTTCCGCTACAAACTCCCGCTTTCCCTGCGTTCCTGCTTTTATCCGCTGTTGAAAGAGAAAATCGACGGTAAGGCAGGCGACATCATCGACATACTCGCGCTGGTCGCCACCCTGTTCGGCATCATCACCACGCTTGGTTTCGGCGCGGCGCAGTTGGGTGCGGGCTTGGCACAAATCGGCTGGATAAGCGAAAACACCTTTTCCGTACAAACCATCGTGATTTTCGCCGTCATGGGTTTGGCAGTCGCCTCCGCCGCCTCCGGCATAGGCAAAGGCGTCAAAATGTTGAGTGAGATGAACTTGACCCTTGCTTTTGTACTGATGGTCTTCGTCCTCGCCACCGGCCCGACCCTCCATCTGCTCTCCGCCTTCAACGACAACCTCGGCACTTACCTGAGCAACCTCGTACAACTCAGTTTCAAAACATACAGCTACGAACAAAACCATACCGAATGGTTCGGCGGCTGGACCATCTTATACTGGGCATGGTGGTGTTCTTGGGCGCCTTTCGTCGGACTCTTCATCGCCCGCATCTCGCGCGGACGCACCATACGCGAATTCATTTTCGGCGTTTTGGCGGTTCCCTCCCTGTTCTGCGTCATCTGGTTCACCATCTTCGGCGATACCGCCATCTGGATTAACGACCACACCGCAGCAGGCGCATTGGGCGAATTGACCGGCACACCCGAAAAACTCCTCTTCCGCTTCCTCGAATACCTCCCCCTGCCGACCCTCACAGGGCTTGTCAGCCTCATGGTGATCGCCCTCTTCTTCATCACCTCCGCCGACTCCGGCATTTACGTTCTCAACAACATCGCCTCCCGCGACAAAAGCGTGGCCGCCCCGCGCTGGCAGGCAGTGATGTGGGGGCTGTTGATGTCTGCCGCCGCCATTGTCCTTTTGCGCTTCGGCGGACTGCCCACCCTGCAAACCATGACCCTCATCGTCGCCCTGCCTTTCGCCATGCTCATGCTGATTATGTGTTTCAGCCTCTGGCGCGGATTAAACGCCGACCACAAATACTTCACGACCGCCGTCACCCCCTCCAGCGTCTATTGGAGCGGCGACAACTGGCAGGACAGGCTTGAACGCATGCTGAACCAAACGCAGGAACAAGACATCCTCAAATTCCTCAAAACCACCGCCCTGCCCGCCATGCGCGAACTGGGCGAGGAGCTGTCCGACAAATACAGCCTGAGCGTCGACATCCAAACCCACTTCGACCGCGAAGAGCCTGCCGTCGAATTCACCATCCACAAAGAGTCCCTGCGCGACTTCATGTACGGCATTAAAACCATCAAGCGCGAAGTGTCCGAACAGCTTATCAAAGACGGCCACCTCCCGCACATCCGCCACAACGTAACCTACGAGCCCTACACCTACTTCTTCGACGGCCGCAGCGGCTACGACGTGCAATACATGAACCGCCGCGAACTCATCGCCGACATCCTCAAGCAGTACGAGCGTTACCTCAACCTCCTGACCGATGTCGGACAAGAACTCATGTCGCACCAGCAAACCGAATTGGCAGAATAAGTTTTTGTTAAACAGGTGGTAACCAAGGTCGTCTGAAAACGGGTTTCCCATTTTCAGACGACCTTTTGTCATGTATCTGCAACCCAGCCGTAGCGTGGGCTTTGCCCACGAAAAAACTACCGCCCAATCCATCTTTTAAAAACTCAAATAAAACGTCGTCTGAAAACCCAAAATCCGGTTTTTCAGACGACCTTTCCCTTCTCTACACTACCTATTTCCTCTTCTTCAGCAGCCTCAACGCATTGCCCACTACAAACAGGGAACTGAGGCTCATGCCCAATGCGGCGATCCAGGGTTTGACGTAGCCCAGGACGGCAAGCGGGACGGCGATGATGTTGTATGCGCTTGCCCAGGCGAGGTTTTGGCGGATGATTTCGCGTGTGCAGCGGGCTTGGGCGATGGTGGCGGGCAGGATGTTCAAATCGTCGTTGAGCAAGACCAGATCGGCGCCGTCGCGTGCGACATCGGCGCCTGCTGCGACGGCGGCGGATACGTCGGCTTGGGCGAGGACGGGGGCGTCGTTGATGCCGTCGCCGACCATCAAGACTTTTCTGCCCTGTTTCTGCAAGTCTTCAACATAGGTGAGTTTGTCTTCGGGCGTGGCTTCGGCGCGGTAGGTGTCTAAACCGAGTGTCTGCGCGACTTGTGCAACGGCATTGGTGCGGTCGCCGCTGAGCAGGTGGGTGCGGATGCCTTGTTGTTTGAGGATGTCGAGCATGGCGGCGGCGCTGTCTTTGATTTGGTCTTCGAGCAGGAAGACGGCTTGGAAACCGCTTTGGTTGCCGAGGAATACCATGCTGCCTGCGTGCTCGATGTTGGCAGCTTCGTCAGGCAACACGCCGGCTATTCCGGCGACGAAATCGGCGCGTCCCAATGCCCAAACTTGGGTTTCGTCTTTATAAGTCATTTGCGCGCTGACTCCTTGTCCGATGCGGTTGACGCGTTGGGAAACTGTGTATTCGGGCGCATGGGCGGGGTCGTCTGAAAGCGTGTGGTTCAAGATGGCGCGGGCAATGGGGTGTTCGGATTGATATTCTAGGGCTTGTGCGGCGGCGAGCGCTTCTTCTGTTTTCAGACGACCTAAGGGGATGATTCGGCTGACGGAAAGCTGTCCTTTGGTCAGCGTGCCGGTTTTGTCGAACACGACATCGTCGATTTGGGCGAGCGTTTCAAGGCTTTGTTTGCCGCTGATTAACACGCCGTCGTCGGCAAGTGCGCCTGTGGAGGCGGCAAGCGCGGTCGGCGTGGCAAGCGATAGTGCGCACGGGCAGGTAATGACCAGCAGCGCGACGGTAATCCACAAGGCAGTTTGCGCGTCGGCATACCATGTCCAGCCGATGAAGACAGGGATAGCAAGCAGCAGCTCGCCAAACACGAAGCTGGAGGCGTATTTCTCGGCAAGCTCGGCGGCGCGCGGTTTTTGGGCGAGCGCGCGGTCGAGCAGTTTGACGATGTGCGACAGACGCGTGTTGTTGCCGGTTCGGTCGGTTCGGATAACAAGCGGGCTGCCTGTATTGAGCGTGCCTGCGGTAACGTTTTCAGACGACCTTTTAACCACGGGCAGGCTCTCGCCCGTCAACATGGCTTCGTCCACTTCGCTCTCGCCGGACAACACCGTACCGTCCACAGGAATGACTTCGCCGGGTTTGACGACGATGACGTCGCCCGCCTGAAGCTGTACAACCGCCGCTTCTTCGATTTCCTCGCTGTCGGGATAAGACGGAAGGCGGTGGCAGAACGCGGGAACGAGTTTCACCAGCCGTTCCGCCGCATCCCCTGCCCTGCGCCTTGCGATTTGTTCCATAAACCGCCCGCCCAACAGGAAAAACAGCAACATGGCGATGGACTCGAAATACATCCCCTGCCCCGCATTGACGGCAAGGCTGTAAATGCCCGCGACAAAGGTCATCACGACGGCAATCGCAATCGGCGTATCCATGCCGACGCGGCGGTTTTTCCAATCGCGCCACGCGCCGCGGTAAAACGGCAACGCGCTGTAAAACACGACGGGCAGCACCATCAAAAAGCCGCCCCAGTGCAGAATTTCCAAAAACAGCGGCTCGATGTCGCCACCGTAAAGATAAGTCGGCACAGCAAACATCATCGTCTGCATCATGCCCAAACCCGCGACCGCCAGCCTGACGATAAACTGTTTGCGCTCTTTTTGCGCCTGCGCCTCGACTTTTTGCGCATCGTAAGGCGCGGCGGTATAACCCGTTTTGCGGATTTTCAAAAGAATGTCCGACAGCGCGATTTTGCCCTCGTCCCACACCACGCGGCAGCGGTGCGTACTGTAATTCAAATCCACGCGCACCACGCCCGCCGTCCGCAAAAGCTGCTGCTCAATCAGCCATACGCACGCCGCGCATGTAATACCGCCCAGCATCAACACTGCCTCGCGCTTATTTCCTTCCCCGACCTCGACAAAATCCGCCTGCACTTCGGGCAAATCGTACAATTTCAGTTGCGACAACACTTCCGGCGGCGGCAGTTCGGATTTTTCCGCGTCGGCGGTACGCTGTTTGTAATAATTGCCCAAACCTGCATCAATAATGCTCTGCGCCACCGCCTGACAACCCGCGCAGCAGGTTTCATGGTCTTCATTTTCGTAGCGGACGGTCAGATGGAGGTGTTCGGGGACTTCCAGACCGCAATGGAAACAGGTTCTTTCCGTTTGATTCATAATATGTGCCTGATGGTGTATGCCGGCAGATGGTTTGCCGTTTCAAACTTGGATTTGAAATGTTTAAAAATGTAAACTTTATTAAAGTGTCGCTTTTTAGCAGATTTTTAAAATTTTTTTACAAAACGTTTATTTTAAAACAATTTGCATATTTTTATATTATTTATTTATATTTTTCA
>ERZ773013.2296-NODE-2296-length-10613-cov-7.028699_pt1 | contig 10613 bp, 9 predicted proteins | sample MGYA00511670_ERZ773013 | MGnify/ENA primary metagenome ERZ773013 (study PRJEB29015, sample SAMEA2738120) | human oral metagenome | biome: human oral; feature: human-associated habitat; material: saliva | place: China | collected 2257 ...
ATTTTCTCTTCCTGATTAGTAATGACAACTTCCACCACCTTGGTCGTCTTGCCATTATGAACACACAATCCCTCAATCTTGAGTTGGTCAGACAAATGACCTGCCTTGAGATAATTGATATTAGACTGAAGCGTCACCGCATAGTCACCTGTTGAAATGGCCACAAGCCCTGCGACCTGGTCACAAAGCGTAAACAAATACCCCCCGTGAGCATTACCAAAATAATTCAGGGACTTCTCGACTACCTTAGTTGTCACGATGACATGTCCCGTTTCAAATAGTTCTTCTTGAAAATTCTCAAACACACGGATTTCATGTAGTTTGTCTTGCATAGCAAGCCCTCCTATTGTTGCTCATTCCACACCTAGTGAAATGACACGTCTTTATCTACTAGTATAACACGAAGTTCATAAAGGATAGTAAGCTTATTTGGCTAAGCTAATATCAACCTGAATATCTTCACGAAAAAGCTTCTTCACTCGGCAAAAATTATCCACAAAAGCCAAGAGTTCTTGCTCATTTTCCAAAATCAGATCCTCAGGTAAATGAATGGCAAGGGTGAAATGTCCTTCTTCATAGTTGGAATCAACCTGAATAGCAAGCTCCTCAATTCCCTGATACTTGGCAAAATAACTCTGTAGACACATGGTCACGCAGGAAGCCAAAGCAATATTGACCAAGCTCATCGGTGTTTCCCCATCTTCTGTGTAGCCAAAAAGTTCCACCGGTGCTCCATAGCCCTCTGAAAGCGAATGGAATCGTTTATCACCTTTAACTGTCGTTTGATACATGATGTCACCTCATTCTGTTTTCTATTATTATAACAAAGAGAGGCCTTACAACCTGACTGAACGATTTGAAATATCTATCAAACCTACTAAAAGCGTAAGGGCTTTTAGCTCTTATTTTCCAATAGATTAGCCTTGTACAACACTGATATTACCAAGGGATTACAGTTGCGTAAAAACAACTGGAAGCGCTTTTAAATCTTTCTTTTTCCATTTAAAATAAATTTACTAAGAAAAAAGGGAGACTATTATGAAAACATTTTCTAAATTAACTTTAGCCTCTGTCTCAGTTCTTGCCTTGTTGACCTTAGCAGCATGTGGCAACTCTAAAGACAAAACTGACTCATCATCTTCAGCACCATCATCAAGCAAGGTGACCAAAGAATCTTCTTCAACTGATTCAAGTGCTTCAGTAAAAGTCAACAAAGATGGATCATCTGAAGTCAGCGACGGAAACGCTAACTCAGCAAAAACAAACGGCAATAACACTGTAGAAGCTAACGATAGCGAAGGTAACAACGCAACAGTTGGTCAAGATGGTTCAGTCGATGTTAATAGCCAAGACGGTACAAACGTCAAAGTCGGATCAGACGGAACTGTCTCAATTGGTAACTAAATAAGATAAAAAAGGCTAGCTATTCTGCTAGTCTATTTTTTAGATTTAGATTGATGTAAACGCTTCCTGAAAGTGTTATAATAGGCGTGGAAATCCAAATTCAGGAGGTGAGACAATGAAAAATAAAATCGTCTTGGGATGTTTGGCTGCAGCGACTTGTGAGATTCTCTTTGGGCTCAGTTTTATCTTTACCAAATCTATTACAGCACAGGTCAGTGACCTGGCTTTAATATCTTGGCGCTTTGTCACCGCCTTCCTTTTTATCAACCTTTATTTCCTATTCAGCCGACGTCGGCTAAAAATTAACGGTAGAAATCTCAAACCACTGACACGTATTGCCATTCTCAATCCGATTATCTATTTTATTTGCGAAACAATTGGCATTCGTATGACGACCGCTTCTGAAAGCGGAGCCTTCCTCGCCTGTATCCCAGTTGTTGCCCTTATCATGTCCAGCCTAATTTTAAAAGAATGGCCTAGCCGTTGGCAAGTGGTCGGTGTCATCACAACCCTTGTCGGTATCATCATGGCTGTCTTTGCTGCTGGCGGTTCTACACACTTCTCCCTTGTTGGCTACTTGATTCTAGGGCTAGCAGTCATCTCCTACGCCCTGTATTGCGTTGATGTTGAAAGGGCTAGTCAATTCAGTAGCCTTGAGATTACTTATTTTATGCTTGCCAGTGGTTGCCTGACATTTGGACTCTTTGCTCTCAGCCAAGGCTTTCTAGCAGGCGATTTGAAAGAGCTCTTGCTACTCCCTGTGACCAATCCAAAATTCACTATCACCATCCTTTATCAAGGCTTGGGATGCAGTGTTCTGGGCTATCTTCTATCAAATTTTGCCATCGCAACTATCGGGGTTAACCGAACAGCATCCTTTATTGGGATTTCGACTATTATCTCAATTCTAGCTGCTGTTGTCGTCTTAGGAGAACCCTTCTCGCAGCTACAAATTTTTGCAGGCATTTTAGTCGTCCTGGGCGTCTATGTGGCCAATAAAACCTAAAACTCTCGGGAATTAATCTTCCGAGAGTTTTTTAGTCTTAATCAAGCTCTGTTTGAATCAAAACGACGAGTTCTTCCTCATTAGGAATACTGCTAACCGCAGTCGGCACAGGTAAATCCTTATCTCCATAGCCCTTTATAATATGTGATAAAAACACAGATGCTTTCGTCATGGCAAGAGGCAAAGAATCTGCCCTAATGCTACGACCAAAGTCAGGAAAACTAATTTGATAACCTTCCTCAATCGTGTGAAAAATCGCTGGATATTCGTATAACATGTCTCTTCCCCCATTTCAATACTAGACTCCTCTATGATAGGATGTGTTTGAGGAGAAGTCAAATGAAAATCGTTATATTGGGAAATCAAACCATTCGAAACAAGACAGCTCTAAAACGTCCGCTTGTTAAGGTAAACAATATTAAAAGTTTTGGAACCATTCGAAACAAGGCAGCTCTAAAACTCTTTCTTATTGATATCTTGCATTACAAAAGTTTTGGAACCATTCGAAACAACACAGCTCTAAAACTCATGCGTTGGATATTGCCGTCGGAAACTGGTTTTGGAACCATTCGAAACAACACAGCTCTAAAACTTGCTTGCAGTAGTCTTCATGGGGTTGCCAGTTTTGGAACCATTCGAAACAACACAGCTCTAAAACAAGCCTCAAACAAGACCACGATTCAGCAAAGTTTTGGAACCATTCGAAACAACACAGCTCTAAAACAGGTCTCCAGGGTGACTGGCAACTCCTGGGGGTTTTGGAACCATTCGAAACAACACAGCTCTAAAACCACTAACATGGGATTCAGGAGATAATTCAGGTTTTGGAACCATTCGAAACAACACAGCTCTAAAACCATTCCTTCTCTATTCACGATTTAAGAAATGTTTTGGAACCATTCGAAACAACACAGCTCTAAAACCGAGATTTTGAAATACTTGTGATAGGGTGTGTTTTGGAACCATTCGAAACAACACAGCTCTAAAACATCACTCCCCATAGATATCAACCTCATCGCGTTTTGGAACCATTCGAAACAACACAGCTCTAAAACTAAGCCCTTGACACGTCTACGTTTTCGCCAGTTTTGGAACCATTCGAAACAACACAGCTCTAAAACTAACTGTAAGTTGTCGATACCCTTGGATGAGTTTTGGAACCATTCGAAACAACACAGCTCTAAAACCATAAAGAAGCACAAGCTGAAAGCGTTGCAGTTTTGGAACCATTCGAAACAACACAGCTCTAAAACTACTTAACGGAAATTTTAAGGGTTGCTAAGTTTTGGAACCATTCGAAACAACACAGCTCTAAAACTCCCTTTAGGGTCTAACACCTTAAACCCACGTTTTGGAACCATTCGAAACAACACAGCTCTAAAACGCCTTAATGGTAATTACTCTTATCGAAAATGTTTTGGAACCATTCGAAACAACACAGCTCTAAAACACGAGCCTTAACGACTTCCATGTTGGTATTGTTTTGGAACCATTCGAAACAACACAGCTCTAAAACATGGCTAAGCTCATGACCTCTATCAACCAAGTTTTGGAACCATTCGAAACAACACAGCTCTAAAACAAAGAAGTTGATTGAGATAGAGTTAGGCAAGTTTTGGAACCATTCGAAACAACACAGCTCTAAAACCTCGTAGGTCATTTTTCTCTACCAGATTTCGTAATCGCGCTATTCATCTCAGCCTGACTTCAGCTTCAAAATGATTCCATTTTTTATGTTTATTATACCTTAAAAAGCCTTATATAACAACGTTTTAACAAATAGAGCTGTCGCTATATCGAAAAAATTTTAGAAATCTTATTCCAATCAACTTACCTTCTCACCTATCAGATAGCTTATAATCTACACTCTAACAAAATGATTCTTCCACTCAACTTCATGTAGAAACTACTAAATACTAAAAGATAGTCTTGAAATAACTCAAGACTATCTATACTTATTACCAAATTACTAGTTATTATAAGGCATCAAAATGTAATCCTTATCCAAAATAAATTGTTGAATACCTTTAATCTTTCTAGGTTCCAAAAATAATACATCAGCTTGTAATAACTTTGTATATTCCAAGATTTGATAAATTTCATCATTAGAAAAATACGACAAACTATTGACGAACACCAAAATTCTCTTTTTAACTAAATATTTGAAAATCTGTAAAATCTCAAATATTTTTTCAAAAACCGTACAAGACGTAGTTTCGATTCTGATACCTAACGATTTAATTAGTTCTAAAAGTGTAATCTCATCATACTCTATATCTAGTTCATTTTCTAAACACTCTGCCATGATAATATCAGTAATTAATGATACCAAAGAATCTATTTCTGATCTAACTTCTGGTTTATCATTCAACTGGCTTACAATATCTGTGTGAAGCAACTTTAATACCTGAGAAGTATTAATATCGTAACCTAAAATATCTGTTATTAAAAGTAATTCAGAGGACTTTATACTCCTTATTTTACTATCAAATATTGTTAAATTCGATTGTTCATCATACTGATAGAATTCCTTAACTATTTGAGCAAACACACTCACATCCTCAATTACGAGAACTGTCCCCTGGCTAATCTCCATAGGCTCATCCAAAAGCGAAAAATTAATCTTCATCACAATAATCTTCTCCTAAGAACACTAACCTTTCGTCTGAATTGGCAACACTGGTGTTCTTATCTCCGTACAAATAAATCATACGAGCAAATTGCTTTTCAGTAACTGTTAATATTGTTATATTTCCTTTTTTAGGATTATTAGCCTTAAGTCGTCCAATCATTGCTGTATTTGCGGTATTGTTTAACAAAAGTTTACTATAAACCGAATACTGGTGCATAATAAAACCTTCACTTAATAGGAACTTCCTAAACTTACGATACGCTTTCCTCTCTTCAGCAGTATCTGTTGGCATATCAAACATTAATATCATTCGCATATATCTATAACTCATATTCTAAATTCAGGAATTTCCTCACCTAACTGATTTAACACTTTTATAACTTTTTTTGTATAATCACTAACAATGTTTGATAAATACATCTCTTTTCCATTGTAGAGATAGGTTTCTGAAAAAATCAGAAAGAGTTCTTTCTTGATTTTGACAAAATTCTTATGTCGATTTTGATAAACAATTCTATCTATAATTGGTCTAAATGGTTCCATAATATCACTAGCAAGGTTAAATTGATTAAACTGATTAGCATGCTTTAAACCAATTTGTGTCATACAACCACAGACGACAACCTCACGTGCAAACATACTCAATAATAAAGTATAACCATAATCTAGCGCTGCATTGATATCATTATCACTTTCCCTAGTAAAGTCATTACCGAAAAGTGTATTAAAATAAATTCTGGCAGAGTGACCCTCACGATTACTAGGATCAAACTGTTCTAAACCATGATATAACTCCATAATTGATTGAGATTTCTCAAAGAAAGAACATTCTCCCAAATAGTAGGACTGATTCAATATCTTTTGTGCAATAATAGCAGTCCATACTTCACATTTTACATCTTCTTTCCAAGAAATTTGTCTAGCTATTTGTAGACTAGAATCATGACGCGCATAATACGGTGTAAGAAAAGCTGTCGGCAATCGTTTATCATCACAGAAAATAACAAGAATATTTTCATCAACTAATCTCTTCACTAACATAGTAGTCAGTACAATATCAGTTGTTTCCAATAAAAGTATATCAATCTCAGAAAGATGAATCATCTCAGTTTTATATGAGTTTCTAAAAATAAGATGATTATTCTTATATGACAGTTTAGAATGTGTGTTTACGACTACAGTTCTCCACCCCGCCATTAATCCTCTCCTAGTTTGACAAGGTCGATTCGTGTTTCATAGAGACCTGTAACAGATTGGTGAATAAGTGTGGCGTTTAGAATTTCAGCAACAGATGAATATCGTTTTCTTTCAATATTATGTCCAAAGAATTTAAAAGTGGCTGGTGCCCCAATCGAAGTAAATGTCAACAAATTGATAAAGGAAATAACCAACTCATCAATCTCAGCATCCATATTTGTATGATAGATTTCTCTTATCTTTTTCAAATTTTTTTCTGCCAAAATATATTTTTCAGAAAAAACTGATACAACATCAAGGATTTTCCCAAAATCTGCCCGATGAGTTTCTACATATTCTAGATGTTCTGGTTCTAGAGTATTATGGATATTTTTTGCATGATAAAGTAGTTTAACCAATTTGTTAGGCAGAATAAACTCATTACCCTTTTGTAGCTCTTTAGCACTTGCTAATAATCTACGTCTTCCATTCTCTAATTCAAATAGACTGAACTTAGGTAATGGTATGATATTTTCATCTTGGATATTTCGGAGTCCTCTTCTTTCAAGAAAATCTATTGTGTTCTTTTCGAAAGACTCTTTTTCCATAATAGTTATACCAACTAACTCCTTAACTGGTTTTAACTTCTTAGACTTTCCTTTCTCTCTTTCTGCCATAACCAATACAGAATAAGCAACAATAGGACTATCAAATCCACCATATTTTTTTGTATCCCAAATCATTTTCTTCGTTTTTCTAGGAATCAACTTGTCAGAATTACCATGTGGCTGTACTAACTCTTTAGAAAATCCTCCTGACTGTACTTCAACTTTCTTCACAACATTTACTTGCGGATAAGAAAGTACTCTCCTTACAGTTGCTAAATCAGATTCTTTATTCCAAACGGATTCACCTGTCTCTTCATTTACTTCAATAATTGGTCTGTCAATAACTGTGCCATCAGCTAAAGGAATAGATTTTTTAAAGATATTCATGATATTTGAATAGAAATATACCTTTTCTGTAGCTGACTTTCTTTCTCTAAAACTATTGTATTTTGGGTAGTCACCATACACAAATTCTGGCTCTAGTTTAGGGTATTTCTTCAGTAAAGCACTTGCCACAACAGCATTCAAATAGGCATCATGAGCATGATGAAAATCATTGATTTCACGAACTTTATAAAGTTCAAAATCCTTACGAAATTGAGAAACTAAGGTAGATTTCAAGGTAATGATTTTTACTGTTCGTAACGTTTTATTATCTTCATCTTTTTTATTATTAAATCTCTCATCAAGTAAACGAGCTACATGTTTTGTTATTTGACGTGTTTCTACCAACTGGCGTTGAATAAAACCAGCTTTGTCCTCAGGTGACAATCCTCCCCGTTCAGCTTTTGTCAGATTATCAAATTTTCGTTGAGAAATTAATTTTGATTTCAATAATTGATACCAAAGTGTCTTTCTTTTTTTGACAACCTCTAAGCTAGGAACATCATCTGATTTACCACGGTTGCTAGCAGATGAAACAAGTACTTTATTGTCAATAGAATTATCTTTCAAAAAGGCTTGAGGAATAATATGATCAATATCATAATTACTTAATCTATCAATATCTAATTCTTCTCCGGTATACATATCTTTTCCGTTTTGAAGATAATACAAATAAAGTCGATCATTTTGAAGTACGTTATTGTCTATTTTAGAAAGTTTTGCAGGAATATTTTCCTTAAGTATCTTACTACCTAAGTCTTTGAGAGATTCTTCTAAACGTTTCAAGCGTTGTTGAGAATTAGATTTACCTTGGTTGGTATATTGGTTTTCACGAGCCATCTCAACAACAATTGACTCAGGTCTTCTTCCCATAACTTTAACTAATTCATCTACAATTTTTATGCTTTGTAAAATCCCTTTTTTAATCGCAGGACTTCCTGGCAAAGCCTGAACGACCTGTTTAATATTATCTTTGTCACCAATAATTTGTGCTTTCTTTATCTTCTTTTTAAAAGAAAGAGCATCATCGTGAATAAGTTGCATGAAATTACGGTTAGAAACACCATCATCAATTAAGTAATCAAGAATAGTATTACCAGATTTTTCATCTCGAATACCATTAATAAGCTTAGCAGATAACTTACCCCAGCCAGTATAATGTCTACGAGATAACTTTTTCAAAACGGATTTATCGAATATATTCTCAAATTTTGAAAGACGTTGTTTTATCATCTCTCTATCTTCAAAAATTGTCAAAGTATGGATAATTTCTTCGATAATCGCTTCATTTGAACTATCATCCAAAAACTCTTTATCATTAATAATATTTAAAAGATCGTGATAAGTAGATAAACTAGAATTAAACTGTTTCTCTATGCCTTTTAATTCAATTCCATCATATCCATCAATTGCATGTAAATATTCAATAATATCCTTATCAGTAACTTTCCTTTTATTTTTAAAATAAAGTCGGACAATATCTTTCTTCTGCTTACTATCTAAAAATTGATAATCTCTCATACTTTCGGCAATAAATCTAACTTTTGTTAATTCATTATATACAGTAAAAGTTTCGTATAAGAGACTATGCTTTGGAAGTACCTTCTCTTCTGGCAAATACAAATCAAAACTAGTCATTCGATTAATAAAAGCCTCTGCCGAAGATTCTTTGTCAATAACGTCCTCAAAATTCCAAGGTGTAATTTTTTCATTTCGTTTTCTTATTGACCAAGCGAAGTCACTATTCCCTCTCGCAAGTGGACCTACATAATAAGGAATTCGGAAGGTTAAAATCTTCTCGATTCTTTCTTTATTTTTAGCCAAGAAAGGATAAAATTTAGCTTGCTTATCGAGAATTGCTCTCATTTCTTGAAGATGAATCTGATATGGTATTGAACCATTATCAAATGTGCGTTGCTTTCTTAAAAAGTCTTCTCGATCAATTTTTTCAAGAAAATAGTCCGCACCTTCAAGACCAGCCAATAGTTTTTTTAGATGTACATAGAAATCTTCCTGACTTGTTTTTCCATCAATATAACCAGCATAACCGTTTTTGGTGTCGTCTTTAAATACTTCATTATAAGTTTCTAGCGAAATATTTCTTATGTATGCCTTTAGTAACGCTAAATCTTCTTCGTGTTCTTTATATCGCATTATCATAGCAGAAGAAAGAGGTGCTTCTGTCCCATTATCAGTTACAGTCAGAATACCTGATAAAAGAATAGCATCATAAAGTTTCTTTGCTTTGAGAAAGACATCACTATAATCATCTCCAATATAACCTAACAAAGTCTCTAAATCTTCATCATAGCTTTCTTTAGAAAAATGTAAAGGGGCTTTTTCGTCTAAATTAAAATATTTCTTAAAGTCAGCTTGATTTCCTACAATCAACTTTAGAAACTCTGAAAAAATACCCGAATTCTTCTCCCCAGGAAAGAGTTTTAAAATACGATCTTTCTTTGCTGATTTACTAATCTTATCTTTAACAATTTCCTCAAGTTGTTTACTATTCTCAAGTGATAAATCCGATTCAAAAATAGCATTATAAGTGTCCAAAAAGTCTTGAAAATTCTTCTGAATATCATTATTTTTTGAATTAAACTCTCCTTCAATTAAGAAGTGACCTCTATATTTAATCATATGAGCCAATGCAAGATAAACTAGACGCAAATCTGCTTTTTTAGTACTATCTGCTAAATATTTCCTCAAATGATAGATAGTTGGAAATTCATCATGATAGGCTTTTTCTTCTACTAAATTTCCAAATATCGGATACTTACTATCACGTTTATCATCAGGAACTAAAAATGAATCGTCAAGTCTTTGAAAGAAAGCATCATCTAATGTAACCATCTCTGTGCTAAAAATTTCCTGCAAATAAAGGATACGATTACGTCGTCTAGTATAACGTCTTCTTGCAGTACGCTTCAATCTTCTTCCCTCTGCTGTGATTCCAGAGTCAAAGAGTAATGCACCTAACAGGTTCTTTTTGATATACTTTTTACTCGTATTTCCTAAGACTTTCATTTTTTTAGATGGAACCTTGTAATCATCAGTTATTACAGCCCATCCAACACTATTCGTCCCAATATCAAGTCCAATTGAGTATGGCTTAGTCATGCTTTTCTCCTTATTTGAAAAATCTTAATTTATAGAAAATATTATACACTTATTAAAGAACATTTCAACACCTGATAGAACTACTTATTTAATAGTACAGAGTTAAAGTCTTATGATTAAGAAAATAATTTTTTATTACCTTACTCTGTAGTATATTGACATATTGGTTACAAAGCTATATAATAAAAACGGTTTGAAACCATTCGAAACAATACAGCAAAGTTAAAATAAGGCTTAGTCCGTATTCAACTTGAGAAAGTGGCACCGATTCGGTGCTTTTTTG
>ERZ773013.2299-NODE-2299-length-10612-cov-2.988065_pt1 | contig 10612 bp, 10 predicted proteins | sample MGYA00511670_ERZ773013 | MGnify/ENA primary metagenome ERZ773013 (study PRJEB29015, sample SAMEA2738120) | human oral metagenome | biome: human oral; feature: human-associated habitat; material: saliva | place: China | collected 2257 ...
CTACCAAATCCTTCAGCGGTGAAGCGAATGATTTGTCGTTAGGCTTAACACTAACTCGCTGATTTTCAAGACGTAGGGAAGTCAGGGATGTTAATCCAGCTAGCGGACTTATATCGGCGAAGCAGTTATTTCTTAAGGATAGAATTTTTAGAGAAGTTAGACCAGATAGTGGGCTTAGGTCTGAGATATAGTTGTTGTTTAACAACAAGTTCTGAAGATTCTTAGCAGCTTCTATTCCGGTTAGGTCGTAAATGTTTGAGTAACTTAGGTTAAGATCTGTCAATCTTTCCAACTCTACGTCAGTAATTTTTTGATCGTCTTTACGATTAGTGTTGAGTGCTGTTGACAATTTTTTATTAAGTTGGGTGCGCAAATTGTTATCTGGCACGTTGATTTCCTTAACTGTTCGTCTTTCGTATACGCGGACATAGTCGATTGACATAGTTGCCGGGAATGACTTTGGATATTTAGCTAGGGCGTTGTAGGCGTTTGACCATTTGCTGCCTTTACCGTCAATGTAGTCACCGCCGATTGCCAAGTTAAGACGCAAGAAGAATGGCTTGTCGAATGGGCCGTAAGGTGTGTTTGCTGCGTTTGGTTGACTGAACCCGTTGACGGTGTGGAACTTTACGCCATCAATGTAATATTCCAATTTTCCCTCAGTCCATTTTACGCCGTATGTGTGCCATTGAGTGGTGTCTTTAAATCCAGCTGGCAAATCTCTACCTTGAGCATGTTTTTTATTGCCTGTTGAAAGTCCCCAGTGAGCGTCTGCCGCCGCGTAATTTAAGTTAGAACCTTTAGTCTCTACGATGTCAATTTCACCGCTGCGAGGCCAACTGCCATATGTAGGTTTATCAGGACTCATCCAAAAACCAGGCCAGGTGCTCTTATTATTTGGCATTTTTATGCGAGCCTCAATATAGCCGTAAGTCCAAAATTTTTTGCCCTTCGTTTCTACGAATCCAGAGGTGAAGTTGCCGCTTTTTTCATTTCCTGTGCAGCGCGCGCCAGGCTTGTATAGTCCGACTAAGTTTAGACTGCCGTTTTTAACATTCACATTCTCTTCGCTCCTACTGTAGCAGCTTTGGACGTTATTAGCGCCCCATCCGCTGGTGTATATATTCCAAGAATCTTTATCTAATGACGCGCCGTTAAATTCATCACGCCAAACAGGATTTAAATTCCAGTTAATACTATCGTTCAACGGATAATCATCGCTAACGACACTCTTAGCTTGTGCAGTTGGTAAGGTAAGTAGTGATCCACCAATGAATAGTCCAGTAGCCATTACTCCAGTTAATATTTTAACTTTTGTATTTAAAAAGCGTTTCTTTATTAACATACACCCTCCTAAAATTAATGGTAAAAGTCATTATAACAATAAGCATTGTAAAAATAAAAGTAGAATAGTTAATTTTACAGCAAAATTAAAGAATGCTCGTTTATCATAATAACTATCACTAACCAGATAAAGGAATATTATGAATAAAGCTCAATCAAAAGAAGTTAATTTAACAACGAATGAGGCGTTAATTTTACAACAAATCTATGAAGATGGCGGCGATGACGTCGTAGTTTTAGCCGGGCAAGTTGGATTATCGCGTCGAACAGTAATGAATATTTTGGCGGATTTGCGTCGTAAAGGTTTGATGGCGATTGATCAAATATATGGTGACGCGTGGGTACGATTAACGGCACGCGGCAAACGGTTAGTTCAGAAAATTTGGCCAGAAGCACAAATGATAGCGATGTATTAGTATGTGAAATTGTTGAGATATAAAGGTATAATATATCTGTGAGAGTTTTACTGATTGAAGATGACGTTACGATTACTCGACTATTAAAAGAAGGGTTGGAAGACGAGTCATATGCAGTTGATGTGGCGAATGATGGCAGCGAAGGCTATCGGACCGCTGCGGCTGATGATTATGATGTTATTATTTTGGACATAATGCTACCAGGAATGAACGGCTATGAAGTTTGTCGAACCCTGAGAAATGATGGTAATAAAACGCCGATTTTAATGTTGACCGCGCGCGATGCGGAGCGTGATATTGTTGAAGGATTGGACACTGGCGCTGATGATTATTTAGCTAAGCCATTTAGCTTTGACGTGCTATTGGCTCGCATAAGGGCGTTACTTCGTAGGCCGAATGAGAAATTGGAGGAAATTCTTCAGGTGGGCGATTTGAAACTTGATCCAAGCTCAAAAAAAGTAACGCGAGCTTCGCAGGAGATTAACTTGACCGCTAAGGAATATGGTGTTCTGGAATATTTGATGCGAAATAAAGGTAAGGTTTTATCAAAAGAACAGATTATATCGCACGTTTGGGATTTTGACGCGGACGTATTACCGAATAATGTTGAGCTATTTATTATGTTTTTGCGCCGAAAAATTGATAAGCCATTTAAATCGAAATTAATTCACACGGTTTCGGGTTTTGGCTATAAATTAGAGGAAAAATCATGAAACAGCAACGCGTCAGACGACTAGCACTGAGTTATTTGGCTGTGATTATGACGTTGTCACTGGTGTTTAGCGTGATTATTTATGCTGTTACCTCGACCCAACTTAACCGAGAATTGCCGCCTGATGACCATATTAAGCAATCAGCGGATATCGAAGATCAATTTCATCATCGATTAGAGCGACGTGACAATGAAACGCGCGAAATGGTGGTGATATCTTTAATTGTGTTAAATGGTGCGATGTTGGTGTTTGGTTATTGGTTGAGTCTAGTGTTGGCGCGAAGAACGCTGGCGCCAATTGAACAGTCAATTGAGCAGCAAGCCCAATTTGTGTCTAATGCTAGCCACGAGCTAAGAACTCCGTTGGCGGCGTTGCTTTTGAGTAATGAAATAGCGATGCGTAAGCGTGTGCTGACCGATGAAAAAGCTCGTCAGGTTTTGAGCCAAAACGTTGAGGAAATTAAAAAACTGACTAAACTTAGCAATTCGTTGCTGGATTTGGCGAAGTCGGAAAATGCTTTGAATGATCCAGAGTCAATTGATATTTCTGAAATTATTAAAGAGGTTATAAGACAGTATTCTCAGGTTGCAAAAGCGAAGCAGGTTAAAATTTTACAGAACGCTCCATATGGTCAAAAGGTAGTTTTACGAGTAAATGCGGTTCGTCAGATTTTATCAATTTTGGTGGACAATGCTATTAAATACGCGCCGCAAAAGGTTAGTGAAGTGAAGATTTGGGTCAGGCTGAATAAAAATTCTGTGGAATTTATAGTTAAAGATAACGGACCGGGCATTTCGTCAAATGATCAAAAACACATTTTCGAGAGATTTTATCGTGCAGACGCAGCACGGACTCGAACCGACGCGTCGGGCTATGGTTTGGGGCTGGCAATTGCTAAAACCTTGGCGGATCGCTGTGGTTATACTATTCGCATCAAAAGTAAACCGTCAGCTGGCGCGGAATTTATACTAGTCATTCCAAATTAATAACAGATAGAATATGCTATAATTTACGCATGGAAACATTGCCAGATCACGATAAATTATTAACCAACAGAGCCTTGCGGTGTGCGGCGGCGGAGCTAAACGTTGATTCATCTGAATTACGGATCACGCCGGTAAGCGGCGGCTTTTCGCTTAATCGTCGAGCGCTGGTGTCGTCTGGTGGTCGAACGATTTTCGTTAAAGAAGTTGATACTAATTTATTGTCGGATGAGGGTGAGCGGGAACTAGGCTGGCTAAAAAAAGATTATGCAGTAACGCGTTTGTTACAGAAAACTTATCCGCAATATGTTGCTGATTGGACTGAATTGGCTGATGACGGTTACGTGTTGATGACGAGCAGTTACGCTTCGTCAGATGGGTGGTTGTGGCAACCTCCGACGGATAACTATGTCGCGGAACGTTATATTTCGACGGTGATAACCGCGGTTCGAGAGCTGGAAAAAATAAAATTGCCGCAGGAGCTGATTGAAGAACTGCAATTACAACCGTTTGCGACGGAAAAGCTTGGCTTAGATGATGGAATTGATCAGGTTATTGCTGATGCTGATATTCGTCGTCGGTTGATTGATAACTATCAAAAACTATTGCCGAGTCAGTTGGAGATTAATCAGCGGCGTTGTCAGGCTATAATTGAGCTGTTAGAAAAGCGCGATGAGTTGATTGATATTTCGGCGCGCGCTAAAGAATTTGCCAAGCAGACGGAAGATTGCTTTAATCATTCGGATGTTCGTAGTGACAATTTGGCATTTAATCCGCAAACTGGCGAGTTGAAGTTGGTTGACTGGAACTGGGCTTCCTATGCACCTAAAGGATCTGGTGCGACAGAATTTCTGGTTGATATGGCGCGCCATGGTCGTGACGTAACGCCGTGGTTGGGTGAAGTCAACGCGGAAATGCTGGCATCATTTGTCGGATTTTTCCTTATACGTAGCCTCAAGCCACCGCTTAAGCCGGGTGATAATCTTCGTCAAATGCAGGCGTTATCAGCGGCTGTTGCTTATGATTTACTGGAGCGTATGTGATGGCCTCTCATCCGCTAATCATTCTCCGCGGTAATTCTGGTTGCGGCAAAACCAGCACGGCGCGCTTACTCCAGCGTCAACTAGGCTACGGCACGATGTTGGTGTCACAGGATGTGGTGCGCCGGGAAATACTGCGCGTGAAAGATAGCGAAAGCAATCCGGCGATTCAGCTGATTTACGATCTATGCATGTATGGCAATAATGTTGACTATACGGTGATTTTGGAGGGTATTTTGAGCAATAAAAAATACGGCGCGATGCTGCGCCGGCTGCTGGATGATTTTCAGGGTGAAAAACTGATTTATTATTTTGACGTATCGTTTGAGGAAACGGTGCGCCGCCACGCTACCAAGCCAAGCGCTCATGAATTTGGCGAATCGGAGATGCGCCAGTGGTGGAAAGATCAAGATGTTTTGAATGTACCAGGCGAGCAGCGAATCGGTGAACAGCTGTCTCAGGCAGAAATTGTCGATCTGATTCACCGCGACGTTTTGGCATCATCAGAGGGAGCAAATACTTCCGCATCTCGTATGTAAATAATACAATGTACTTTCATTGACAGACGCTATATATCGCGTGTATATTCAATATTAAGCACTACATATGGTGTTTTAGAAAATAAATAACGTTTTTTGCAACATGCGCCCACTGGAGAGGTTGGGCTGGTTTGCTATTTTTATAAACAAGGAGGGGGAATGTATAAATCAATTAAAAAACGCGATGGTCGAACTGCTAAATTTGATCGGAAAAAAATTGAAAAAGCAATTGAAAAGGCAGGACTGGAAACTGGTGAATTTGACGCCGCTCAAGCAGTTGAATTGACCGACAAGGTTTTGGGTGTTTTGGAAACTCGTAACCAAAAGCGTCTACCAAGCGTTGAAGATATTCAGGATATTGTTGAGGATGCGTTGATTGACTCTAAGTTTAAGAAGACTGCAAAGGCGTACATTATTTACCGCGATCAGCATAAAAAATTGCGCGAAATTACCTCTAACGCACACGTTGATTTGATTGATAAATATCTGGAAAATTTGGACTGGAAAGTTAATGAAAACTCTAATATGGGCTACAGTCTTCAGGGTTTGAATAACTATGTTTCAGCAGAAATTACGAAGACTTACTGGCTGGATAAGATTTATACATCGAAGATTGGGCAAGCTCACAAAGAAGGCGACTTGCATATTCACGACCTTAACTTGTTAAGCGTTTATTGTGTTGGTTGGGATTTGACTGACTTATTACAAGAAGGATTTACTGGCGTGGCTGGTAAGGTTGCCTCTAAGCCAGCTAAGCATTTCCGATCAGCGCTTGGTCAAGTCGTAAACTTCTTTTATACGTTGCAGGGCGAAGCGGCTGGTGCGCAGGCTTTCTCTGATTTTGACACATTATTAGCACCGTTTATTCGTGCCGACAAATTGAGCTATAAAGAAGTAAAACAGGCTATTCAAGAATTCGTCTTTAATGTTAATGTGCCGACTCGTGTTGGTTTCCAGACACCGTTTACCAACATTACACTTGACCTTGAATGTCCAAAACACATGGCAGATAATCCAGTGATTATTGGTGGCGAAATGCAGGACACGACTTATGGCGAATATCAAGAAGAAATGAATATGCTAAACAAGGCGCTGCTGGAGGTTCTTTCTGAGGGCGACGCTAATGGTCGAGTCTTTACGTTCCCAATCCCAACGGTTAATATCACTAAGGATTTCAATTGGGATAATCCAGTGATTGAAAGTTTGTGGGAAGCTAGCGCTAAATACGGCATTCCATACTTCTCAAACTTCATTAATTCCGACATGGATCCAGAAGATGCGCGCTCGATGTGCTGTCGATTGCGTATTGATAATCGTCAATTGGAATATCGTGGCGGCGGCTTGTTCGGCTCAAATCCAATGACTGGCTCGGTTGGCGTAGTGACAATAAACTTGCCACGACTGGCTCTAAAGTCTAAGAACGAAAAAGAATTCTTTAAGGGGTTGGCTGAACTTATGGATATGGCAAAGGACAGTTTGGAGACCAAGCGTAAAGTTTTGGAGCGATTGACCGACGCTAATTTGTATCCGTACACCAAGTTTTATTTGCGAAACATTAAACAGCGTTTCAATCAATATTGGAAGAACCATTTTTCAACCATTGGTTTGATCGGTACGAACGAGGCGGCGCTTAATTTACTAGGCGTTGATATTGGCACGGAAAAAGGTAAGGCTTTTGCTGAGAAGACGCTTGATTTTATGCGCGATCGTTTGGTGGAATATCAGAAGGAAACTGGCAATAATTACAACCTCGAGGCAACGCCAGCTGAAGGCACGACGTATCGATTGGCACAACTTGATAAAGCTAGCTTCCCAGATCGAGCGCATTTTGCCAACGGAATTGGCGCGGAAGTTAAATGTCCGTTTTATACCAACTCTAGCCATTTGCCGGTTAACTACACGGACGATTTGTTTGAATTGATGGATCTTCAGGACAATTTGCAAACCAAGTACACGGGCGGCACGGTGATTCACTTCTTCTTAGGTGAGCGCATGGACGATCCGCAAACTTTGAAAAAATTAGTAAAAACGATTTGCGAAAATTACAAATTGCCATACTTCACGTTCAGTCCAAGCTTCTCAATTTGTAAGAATCACGGTTATATTGTTGGTGAGCATCCAGAATGTCCAAAGTGTGGTGAAGCGACTGAAGTTTACTCACGCGTGGTTGGTTTCTTGCGTCCAGTTTCTCAATGGAATAAGGGTAAGCAAGCGGAATTTGAAATGAGGGAGCATTATGACGATGCCGCCGAACACCAGCGACTTAGCGCCGTCGCGGCAGCTTAAAGTGTCAATTGGTGGAATTCAGAAACTGTCGCTCGTGGATTATCCAGGGCACGTGGCGGCAGCTCTGTTTCTCTCTGGTTGCAATATGCGCTGTGGTTATTGTCATAATCCTGAATTGGTATTACCTGAACGGTTAGCGCCGAGCCTTCCAGTTGATGAAGTGATGATATTTCTAAAGTCGCGAGTTGGTCGACTGGATGGCGTGGTGATTTCTGGCGGTGAGCCAACGGTAAATGAAGATTTGCCGGAATTATGTCGGATGATTAAGAAACTTGGTTTTGATATTAAATTGGATACCAACGGCACGCATCCAGATATAGTTCGCGGAATGGTTGAAGAAGGGCTGATTGACTTTATTGCGATGGATGTAAAAGGTCCGCTGGAAAAATATGTTGAGATTGCGGCGCGACCGATTGATTTGGAGGCGATTAAGGAGAATGTTCGGTTGATGATTGATTCGGGAATTGATCACGAATTCCGTACGACGATTGTCCGCGAGCAATTAGAAGTTAGCGATTTTGAGAAGATTGGCGAGCTAGTTAAGGGCGCGAAGAGATTTGCCTTGCAACATTTTCGCACTGGCACGACAATTAGTCCGAAGTTTGCGAATTACCACACTTTTACTGACGAAGAATTTAGAGAAGCTCAGAAAATAATGGAAAGGTATGTTGGAGAATGCGTGATTCATTAGAGGTTGAAATTTTGCGCGTTCGTCAGGAAAATCCTGAGGTAAAGACGTTATATTTTGCGCGACCGTTCGACTTTACCGCCGGACAATATATTACGGTTTTTATTGATGGTAGTAGCGTGCGTGAAGGGAAGGCTTATAGTATTTCTTCTACTCCTGATGATGAGCTAATGTCGATTACCGTGAAGAATGTTGGCGGTGAATTTTCTAGCTATTTATGTTCACGGAATGTTGGCGATAAATTACAAATTAGCCACGCTTATGGCGATTTTAATCCGCAAACAGAAAGTCCTTTGGTCGGAATTGCTGCAGGTTGCGGACTTAGTCCAATTTGGAGCGTTATGGCAAGTTCTAGCCAGCCGACGTTTTTATATTTTAGCCAAAAATCGCCAGAATATATGGTTTTTGAAAATGAGCTAGCGGCGTCAAATATTAAAGTGAAGAAGTTCAGTACTCGCCAGCAGATCGAGGAAAAAGATGGTTGGTTTAACGGTCGATTTGATGTAGAAAAAATTGTTCATGAAACGCCAGAAGATGCGCATTTTTTGGTCTGTGGCAGTTTGCCGTTCGTTAGAGATGTTTGGCAAAAATTATCCGCTGCCGGCGTAAGTGAATTGAAAATTTCAACGGAGACGTTTTTTGAGCAATGAACGAAGGTTTGGCAGATGGAGCGGGCGATTTTAATGTTTTCTCGGCGTTGAATGGCGATGTTAATTTTCAGGATCTATCTTCAGAAATTGATGATGATGCGACTGAATTAAATTTGGTAGAAGCGGTTGCTAGCGGTGATAAAATTGATACGTCATTTGCCGAAGAAAATGAAGCGGAAACAACAGAAGAATATTTGAGTGACGAAAGGCGATCGGAAATTTGCCAAAACGTAGCCAGTGCAGCGTGCGCCAGTTGCGCTGCGGCGGGAACTTGCCCAATACTAAGAATGCGAAATTTTGCGGAAGAGAATTTGCGTCCGGCGACAGAAGAGCCAGAGAGTTATTTGTCTGCCTTAATGGATGATGGTTGTGATTTTGTTGTTGCTGGATATGTCAGTGCTGATAATGAAGAGAAGGCATCCGAGTCAATTGAAAAAGATAGTCCATCAGAAAATGAAAAACCTGAATCCGTAACAGAAAAACCTGCGGTTAAGTCGGAAGCGAGCGATGATGATGCGTCGATGCGCGTGTCGGCGGAAAGTAATGAGGCGAACGAACCGACGGACGATGAATGTTTGGACGATAAAAGTGGAAGATATTCCGAGCGTGAAAATAGTCAAAGAAAATATCCCGCCGAAAATTAACGAAGAGTCGGACGAGACTGAGGCGATTAATCAAATTAACTTGGTGGATTCGGAAGACATCGATGAAAAAGTAGATGTGTCTTCTGAGAATCAAGCTCCGGCTATTGATAAAGAGGATGAATTGCCGAGAGAATTACCTATAAAGAAAGATAGCCATGTAGGAGATGAAAATAATATAAACTCTGCACCGATTTTGGAAGATTCTACTCCAATGGAAGGTTTGGCTGAGAAAGTTATTTCTAATGAGACAAACTCCTCGCCCGTGCGTGATCTTATTCAAGTCAATAATGCAATTGATGTGGCGATGGATGACAATAATAATGCGCCAGCTGAGACAGAGTTTAACGATGAGGCTGTGCGTAAAAGAATTAAATCTGTTGAATTGACAGAAAATAAGAAGGATTTGCCAACTTTAACGCAACGTGATTTTGAAGAGCGTAAAGTATATTTCGAAGATTCAAAGAATGTTGCTGCGGCTGAGATTTCTGATGATAGTGCGGTTGTGAACAAAACGGATAACGTGGTGGATGATTTGGGTGATCGTGTAGAGTTGGATGAAGAAGGTGTGTGTGAATTGGAAGAATTGCCGACTAATAAGTCTGAAATAATAGGACAGTTTATTCCCGATTTGAAATTAGCCGATGATGAAATTAGTCAGAATAATATTGTCGATGAGGCTGCAAAAAAAGTTGCGAAAAAAACTGAATTGACTGAAGAATGTAGAGGATTGGTTACTACGGATGATTGTGATGAGTCAAAATGCTCTGTAAAAATTGAAGAATCGAGCGATTATTGTGATGACACCGATAATGTTTTGAACAGGGAATTAAATATTCCAGTTTTTCAGGAAATTCCTACTCTACCAGATAATTCATCGGAGGAAAAAGCTAGTTATAATTGTGACGAAGACGTCGTCAATAATACAAATATATCTGGCGTTTATTCGGGGGTTTGGGCTGATGATAGTCCGTTGAATCCAGAAGATGATACGACTTCGAACGTTAGTTATAATTCTAGTGTGCTTTATCAGCTAATAGCATTAGTTGGCTCGTTGGCGGTTAGGATTGTTCTCAAAAAACAAGAAGTATTGTGTAAATAGATATATAATAAGCGTATGAATGATAAAGAAAATACTATTAATGTCGCGCGTGCCATTATTCGCATTGGTGACGCCGCTGAAAAAGCCAAAGATTATGGTTTGTTGAAATCGCTAGAGGAAATGGTTGGTCAATTAGCTCGACATAACGTTAAAGACGCTGAGGTTGATATGCGGCTGCTGTTGGAATATGTTAAGTCATTGAACGATTGT
>ERZ773013.2302-NODE-2302-length-10605-cov-2.904550_pt1 | contig 10605 bp, 8 predicted proteins | sample MGYA00511670_ERZ773013 | MGnify/ENA primary metagenome ERZ773013 (study PRJEB29015, sample SAMEA2738120) | human oral metagenome | biome: human oral; feature: human-associated habitat; material: saliva | place: China | collected 2257 ...
TGTTTGTGCCGTTGAACAAGACGATGCCTTCGCCCCATCCGGCTTCGGTCAAAGATTCCGCTAGGTAGCTTTGGGTAACAGCTGATTCCGTAAAGATGATCGCTTTTTCGGGCGCGCCGATTTCTCGAAGCTTCGCGAAACCTTGTTCCAGTGCGTGAACAAGCTTGACGGCTTTTTGGTTGACGGTGATCGAACGGGCAAGTGCTGCGTATTCCCGAAGTTCGGCGACCTCGTCGAGGACTTCCGCTTGCTGACTACCATCGAGTACTTCGGTAGCAGCGACGCTTTCAACGGCTTCACGGATTTCTGTGGTGACATCTGGGTCGCTGATAAATCCACCAGCATCATTGCGTCGTCGCCCCGCGAGTGCTTCAGCTTCCAAGCGGCCCGCTGTCTTTTCCAGAGTGCTTGCGACGGCGTAGGAGGATGACCCCAACCGCTTACGCAGGATCAGTGCCGAAAGGTGCCGTTGGGATTTTGCGAATGCCCACAGAAAGGGGCGTTGAAGGTAAGCGTTGATCCGCTCGTATAGTTCCTGTTCTTCTTCACTGGGAGTAAACGCCACGGTGAGCGGCATGCGGGTAGTGAAGCGAATGTATTTGTCTGTGTCTTTGCGGAGAGTCCGTTTGGCTAACTTGGCGACGCGCGCTGCGAGGTCATCATTGCCGACGCCGTCGGGGTCATCGATGTAGCGTGCGCGGAACGCATCCAGTGAGTGGAAGTAATCCGGTGCGAAAATGCTTACTAAACCGTAGAGCTCTTCAAGTCGGTTTTGTAGTGGGGTGGCGGTGAGCATGACGGTTTTGTCAGCGGCTCGGCACACACGGGCTACGTTAGTTGCGATCTTCGCCTGGCCGGTCCAAAAGGATCGGAGCCTGTGCGCTTCATCGCAAACAACCAGGTCCCAGTGGCGGATCAGTTTGGAGCATTGGGAGTTTGCAAATTCGTAGGAGCAAATCACAATGGCGTTGTGGGCACCGGGTACAACAAACTGGTCGATGTTCGTGCGGTCTAGAAGTATCGCCGGCAGAGCGAATTTTTCGTCGAGTTCTTGCTTCCACTGCTGGCGCAGCGACGAGGGGGCAATGATCAAAATGTTGCGTTGTTTTTGTGCCCAGTATTGGCTGATCACAATGCCCGCTTCAATGGTTTTGCCCAGGCCTACCTCGTCAGCCAAGATTACCCCGTCAAGGAAGGGCGTTTGCAGCGCGAACAGCGCAGCATCGACCTGGTGTGGTTTTGGTTCCACCCGGGCATCGAACAGCAATCCGGCGAGCTTGCCGACATGATCGGAGGCATAGCAACGGTCGAGCTCGTAGGCATAGAGCTTGGCCTGGTAGTCACTGAGTTGCTGCACTGGATACTTCCTCGGGGCGGTTGGGGCGGGGATTTAGAGGTCCCAGTTGTCGGGGGCACTCACGGAATAGCCAACACCGATCGCTTCGAAATGCTTAATTGCCGCGTTAATTTTCGCGTTTTCGGTGGGGCGTCGTTTGGTCGGGTCTTGGCTGGATTTGGTTTCCCTGACGAGGTAGAGATGCTCAATACCGTCTTCGACCTTAATGATCGCCCAGTCGGGGTTGTATTCACCGACGGGTGTTGGGATGCGGAACTTATCGGGCAGCTTCATAAACAACTTGATGTCTTCACGGGTGTCCAGATAGTGCGCGAAATGACGTTCAACAGCCGAGTCGAGTACGACGTAGTCAAAGTCGGTTTTTTCCTTATTGGTCACGGCGTAAAGCTGGTCAATAAAGCGGTCTTTTTCCTCTAGCCCGTCGGCTTGGAGTTCGCGTAGCTCGTAAATGCTGCCGCCCACAGGTTCGTATTGGATTCCTTCAACAACCACCTGTGCTAGCTCGCTCTCGATACACGAGCTAGCCATGTTGATGAAGTCATGGGGGTTGCCCAGAAACTCAGCCAGGCGGCCGGATCCGATGAGGATGTCGATGATAGTTTTTCGTGTCAGACTGGTCGCGTCCTGCAGCTGGCTAATAATATCCGGTAGGGGATAGGACTCCGTGAGTTGCTGATCGCGGGAACCAAACACGTTACCTCTGGGGCCGCCACGGGTGATCTCCAACCCTGTGCGCGTGACTTGGATGCGGATCGGGTCAATTCGCGGTGCGGATTTAATTCGGTTGACGCACGCGTTAAGCAGATCGGTTCGGTCAAGCTGCACCCTGTAGGTAGTGCGGGCGGTGATGGCTTCCCAGAACTCCTCGAATTCTTTGGTCGCATAGACCTGTTTGTTGAGTGTGCGCACGACGCGTTTGCGCTTCGGCTTAATCACCGAGTCAACCTTGCAGCCTTCAACAATGTCGATCACCTGGTCTTCATAGGCCGCATAGTGTGTGGGCAGGCCAACCGTGAACCCCAACTGTTCAGGCACCCACGTACCTAGCACTTCGCCGCCGGCGTTGATGTAGCCGCGACTGTGCAAGCTATTCCAGATCTCTTCCGACCCGAGTGTGCCAAGGTGGGTTTCTTTGCCATCTTTCAGCACTGGCAACGCCGCAAATTCGGTCTTCCGGACGTATCCGATAGCCACGCCCGCCTTCTTGTATTCGTTCTGCAGCGCAGCGGCGAAGGCATTGAAGGACTCATTAGCTACAACGGTCAACTGGGCGATCCCTGGGTCTTTGATCCGCTCCCCCTTCTGGTTGACGGGAAGGCGGAGCCCACGTCCGATAGTCTGTCGGCGTTCAGTTTCACTGGCCATGTCCCGCAGGGTGCAGATCTGGAACACGTTGGGGTTGTCCCATCCTTCGCGCAACGCGGAGTGGGAGAAGATAAAACGCACCGGCTCGTGCATATCGAGCAAACGGGCCTTATCGCGCATGATTAGCTCGTAAGCGTCATCATCGGCTTTGGTTTTGCCGCTAGAGTCTTTAAAAGTGATTGGCGCGTTTTTGCCTTTGCCGCTCTTCATTTGGGCGAAGTATCCTGAACGCACGTCCACCGGGTCCGCTGGAAGGAACTGTTGTGCGTGCTGGTGTTTGGCCAGCTCCTCACGGTAAAGGTCGTCGAAGCATGTGGCGAAGGGGCCGTTCGCATCCAGGTTGTTCAGGCCATCCCCTAGGTAGGAAGCGACCTTGTCGATGAAGAACAGTGACAGCACTTTGATGCCCTGGGCGTAGACCATTGTTTCTTTGCGCAGGTGTTCACGGATGGTTTCGCGGATCATCTCCCGGAAAATCGCGTCTTGGTTCCCGCCTATTTCCTCGCCGACCGCCAAGATCCCGTAGTTAGTTAGTTCGATCTGCTCGGGCACCACACTAATTTCGCTGATACGCCAGTTGTTCTCATAGGAGGCGTTACCACCGGACAGGCGTTCTAGATCATCGCCTTGTTTCGCGACAACCGGCCTTTTTGCGTAGGAGCCGTCTTTCTTTTTGCAGATCAGCTCCAGCTTCGCTTTGAACGTCGGGTCGCGCCTCACTTCGAGGAGCTTCACGTAGGGCTTTGCGGCACTTCCAAGCTCCACTGCGTCGGACACGACGATCTGCTTCACCAACCCCATGCGGTGGGCGTCGAGTGGATCCAAGCGGTAAACGACATTACGCGTGGTGCGGTGGGTTGCGGAGTACCGCAGCGTGCATAGGGGATGGAGGTCCCAGACTGCCGATTGCGCCAGCAAGGATTCCATGTTTTGCGGCTCGTCCATAATCACGATGGGCCTTGTCGCACGCAGATAGTCAAGCGGTTTCAAGCCAGAGAGCTTGTCCCGATTTTGGTGGATAATACGAGTCTTTCTATCTCCACGGATCGAATCGATGGTCATGACTAGGAACTGCAGGCTGGTTGCGGTCGCGAAATCCCGCACATCTTCAGCCCGGTCACCCGAGTAGACGGAATAGTCCATGTTGATCTGCGGATACAGATGGCGAAAATGCTCTCGCATTAGCGAGATACTTGTTTTTACGCCCTCTCGAATCGCTACAGAGGGAACAAGAATGATGAATTTGTTAAAGCGGTATCGCGCAGCTAGCTCGAAAGCTGTTCGGAGATAGACATAGGTTTTGCCCGTGCCTGTCTCCATCTCGATGTCGAACTGCAAACCGTCAACCAAAGCATCAGCGACCTCAAGACCGTTGGAATCCTGGACTCGTTGTAGATTTTCGAGAATTGTTGATTCATCAAGCACAAGGTTGTTGCCGTAGGCCCCAACCTCTTCAGCAATGTCTAAAACACCTTGATCTAGGACGTCAGACGCCCCCGAGGGTGCCACGTCGTGGCGTAGGGAAGTACGCAGTTGATCGACATTCTGTGGCTGTCCGTCGAAGAGAGCAGTCACCGCCTCGATGGCACTGGCTTGGTAGGACTGATGCGGGTCAAACTGAAAACGCATGATGCAGCCCTCCTAGACCGTCCATAGGTCTACGTTGCGGGTGCGGCATTCCTGGGCGAGGTTTGTCTTCAGCTCATCGTTGCCCTTGAACACATCTTCGAGCACGACCAAGCGCTCCGGCTCTTCGGCAACGAGCGCCCGCAGTTGGTCCAGTGTTGGGGTGGTGTGCTCGTCTAGATAGGCGAGCAGCAAGCCGTCGGCAACGCTATACGCACTAAGACCAGCGACATCGACTTCTTCGATCTTTTCGCTCAGCGAGAAACCTAGCTTCAGCAAAATTTCGGTGAGCAACGCCTCTGGTTGTGCACTGTCGTCGGCTGAGTCTTCGAGGGCGCTGAGTAGATCGACCAACTCCCCCTCGGATAGCCCGGATTCGGCCCGCCACTTGGCGAAATTGGTGTCAACGAGTTTGTAGGCACGGAAACCGACGTCCAAATCATCCGCACGACCGTCCAGTTTTTCAGATTCTTTCGCGAGAATTTCCGCACCAGCTCGACGAATTCGCTCGCGAGTAATTTCGGAGATCGTCTTGAAGCCTGCCTTGTGGGCTTCTGATTTCTCGTCGGTGGGTTCGGGTAACTGCACTGAAATGCAGCGGCGATTCCCACCATCCTCAGCGTTCAAAGCCATGACAGCGTGTGCAGTGGTGCCGGACCCAGCAAAAAAATCTACAATTAAGTCGGAATCTCGAGAACCCAAGACCTTCGCGATATGCATTATCAAGGAGGTGGGCTTTGGGTAGTCAAACAACGAAACCCCACCAAACAAATCCTTAATTTCAGAGCTGCCTGATTTGGAGAAATCGTCCAACCAAGTGTCAAATTTTTTACCGCTGGCACGCTCGTCGTCGTAAACTTTTTGATATGCAACCCACGAACCAGCAGGATCCTTTTTAAACTCCACATTGTCTGCATCAATCTCGGCCTGCATCCTGCTTGCCGACCATCGCCAGCGGCCTTCACGCCCATCGCCCAACATCGGGTAATGGTCAGCCCCCTCCGGATCGAAAATTGGGTAGTAGAGGTTTGGGCGATCTTCGCGCCTGGAATTATCACCCCATTTTCGAAGCAAAGTTAAAGAATACTTTCTTCCATCACTATCAGTCATTGACGATGGGGCGCGGTCTATGGCTTGCAGGCCAGTCTTCAAAGAGCATTTGTTGCGTGCATAGACGATGACATACTCGTGCACGATTGCGACGTGCTGACTATCCTGCTTTCCGCCGCTACCACGACGGGGAAAAATTGCGACCATATTTGACTCTCCGAAAACCTGGTCTAGTAGGGCCTTAAGGTTTCCGGATTCTGAATCACTTATACTCACCGCGATGGCACCACTGTCCGACAAGAGATTTTTTGCAAGCTTGAGTCGTGGGTACATCATGTTGAGCCAGTTGGAGTGGAAGCGTCCGGCGGACTCAGAATTAGTGGAGAGCTTGCCGGACTCGTCAGCCTGGCCAGTCATCTCAAGATAGGAGCCGATGGGGTCGGCGTAATTATCGGGATAGACAAAGTCTTTGCCGGTATTGTAGGGCGGGTCGATATAGATCATCTTGACCTTGCCATAATACGCCTTGTGCAAAATCTTCAGTGTCGCCAGATTGTCGCCCTCGATAAACATATTGCCCGTCGTATCCCAATCGACGGAATTCGCCCGGTCGGGGTGAAGTGTCTGGACAGTCTTCTCTTGGATGGTAGCGAAGACGTCGCTCTTACCCTTCCAGCTAAGCCCGTAGCGCTCACCCAAATCAACCGCCTCGCCCAGAGTCGCCTGGAGCTTCTGCCAGTCGATTTTGCCCTCGGTAACTACCTCGGGGAAGAGCTGCGCCAGCTTGTCAATCTGCCGCTGATGTATATCGTCGTTATAGCCGCTCATCATCGTTTTCTTTAGTCTTATTCATACCATAGATTATAACAGTTTAGTGAGATCATATGGTCGGCGAATTAGTCCATTTTATAGTCGCTACCGATCATCCAGGTGCCGCCCCTGCGAAAGGCCGGTATGGTCTGGCGAGCAGCTTTATTGGCAGCGATATTGCCAGCGACACCATTCTGCCTTGCCCATTCGGAAAGCTTGACAATTTTTGGCGACGACAATAGTGCTACGCGCTCATGTAGAGACTCCATCAAGAGCAAGGCAAACAGCTCAACAAACCCATCGCATTGATTAGTTCTCATATATTCATCAAATAATGGGTAGTAGTCAGTATGCTTACTCTTATTCTGAATGATGATTGGTGGGTACCCTACTTGCGCCAGCTGGTGGTTGATAAGGACACGACCCATTCGCCCATTACCATCCAAGAAAGGGTGGATCGTCTCAAACTCTGCGTGAAAATGAGCAATTTTATCCAGAAAGTATGAATCATCGTTATAATACGAAGTGACTAGCCCGGAAATAAGACCTGACACAAACGCCGGATTAGCCCCTAGGTGCGTACCGACACGCACCCACTCATCACCGCACCTAAATCGTCCGGCAATGTCGTCACGGATACCGCTCATCAAGAGCGAATGTAAAGACAGCATAAGACCCACTGACATACGCTCGTTTGGGCTCTTCATCAGCTCGGTTGTCACTCGGGCGAGGTTCTTCGCCTCGTATATTTCTCTGATCTCATGATCCTTGATAATCTTGTCATGGATGATAATCGCCTCCGTATCCTGCAAGGTTAAGGTCGAATTCTCGATGGCGTTTGAGTTATAGACCATGTCCGGCAGTTCACTCATGGCTATCTCACATAGGGCCTGCTCCTTACCTTTCGCCAACCGGGTATATTGCCGATGGAGTAACTCAACCTTGTCTTTTGTCACTTGATTTATCATAGGTTCATTATAGCACACTCTGCGTGAAAATAAGTATATATGTGCATCTTTTCACGATAAGTCGACCATAGAGATCTATTTAGTACATTAACCTGCGGTCTCATGTCGTCTGATTAGTCGTTAGCTCATAATTTCGGTTACTCCGTATCGCCGAGAAGGCTAACGAAGTGAATCAGGGTTCTTATCTGCGATTTCAAACATCTTGTTTCTTGATACCGCACCACGCACCAGCTTGACCCGAGATGGCGCCACGCCATAATACTTCGCTACCAGCTTGACCGCCGCCAGATTAGCCCGCCCTTCAATGGCCGGCGCCTTAGTGTAGACGACCAGCGAGCCATCATCATTCGCTACCACCTCTTCACGGTGACGAGAATTAGGCTTAAGAAAAACGAAAACTTTCATAGTATAATACAATTCACTTGTTTCACGTCTCTCACGGTGATATCACATCATCAATATCTTGGCCATCCAGTACTCTTCTCCTTGGCTTCAAGATCTAGACATTTACGAACAACCGGTACAACTTCAATTACCGCTTCAGCATAGGCTTCCCCTGAATTATATACCCTGACAGCATTCTTCACCTCCTCGACATCATACGTATTACAACCGTCGGTATTTTTCAATATTTCGATGGCAATCTTGATGCTCTCAATGTCGGTGAGAGGCTTCTTAGATTTTACTTGTGCCACACCAACCGTAAGTTCACATCCGAATAGTGCAACGATAGTATTTTCTATTCTTCGGATTACTCGAGGTCTATTCATATCTTCGTATACCAATATAGAATATAGAAGAAGTTTGTTGCACACTTCATTTTTACAATACGAATCTATATATTCATGATAATTATTATAGATATCGCCAAACGTCCTAACGACATAGTTAGTGAAAATGATATTATTTTCATCTTCCGTAGCATTGTAGTCACCGCCCATATTAGTCATACGAAAATACAGAAGAACAAGCATGGCTACAATCATGCTCGACCATAAGTTATCTAACAAGCTATTGATGCTACTTGGTGCAATAATTGACACATCAGCATTGTTGCTTATGATTCCTACGAGAGCCCCTACACATATTGCAAACAAAATATTAACAATATGAACTAGCTTCTCTCCAATAAATTTCTTCTTTTTGAATAACTCCAGAAAATCTCTAAAAACTAGTGAAATTATTGTTGATATAATTGCATAAACACACGGCTCATTCACCTTGCAATAGCGTTGCTCTACAGATACCACCAGGAGAGATATGATAGCCACCGGAAGTGTTCGAAATAAAAAATAGTTAAGCCACTTCCTATGCCCACAGCTTGCAAGCTGCCGAACCGATAGGTAGTTAGACGCAGACGTGTTTAGTATCGGACTACTACTATTAAGAGAATCATCGTATTTAACTAGCTGAAAAAATACCTCAATGAGAAGACCTCCCACTATGGCTATGAATATAGGTACTACGCTTTCCATTATTACCCCCTTTTAATCTACCATGAGATATATTCTTACAAATGATCAGTCACCCGGATATATAGCTATACTCGGCTTGATACGGTAGCTAAGTGAGATGATCATGTAGATATTATAACAATTTACTTCATGGTTCTTGACGTCAGAGACAACTATTCGGAATTTCCGAACAGTTGCCACAAGATCAAGCTCGCTCTCCTTAAAGATATTCTTAATATGCTCGCTAACATTGACTTTTCTTGATTGGTATGGCTCCGCCATTTGCATCTGCATCAGCCGAACTGTCTCACCCCGAGACCAAACATTTACTTGGAGTTTACCGTTATCGTCAGTATAAATAACGATATTGCCATCGTGTCGCTAGACTAAACGATCACTTTGACTCATTTTGTTGACATCTCCGACTGACATGTCAACAATCTAGTATATTTTGTTGACATTAATGTAGTTATAATTCGTCAGGTTCTCTGATATAAATCGGTAGAATAAGAAACCTAGTACATACGCCTTAAAGTCCCAGCCATCAACCGATCCACGCAATTCATTGGCAATCTTCCAAATAGTATTATGAAGATTAGTGCGTTCTTGCTCTTTAAGATCATCCCCCGATGTCATGAGGGTATTATACTATGCTTGACAGAAGCTTGTGTCGATAAGATTAAATTATGCTTTGAAAACTATCTTTAGTTACGACGATGTGGTCGATTAGTGTGATCCCTAGAAGCTTGCCGGCTTCCGTCAGCCTGTCAGTGACGTCTCGGTCAGCCTGGCTGATCTCCAAGCTCCCGCTCGGATGATTATGCGCCACAATAACACCGGCGGCACGGTCAGTAATAGCATCAGCGAAGACTTCTCGTGGATGTACCAGGCTGGCGGTCAGCGTGCCGATGGTTACCACCCGCTGAGCGATCAGGCGGTTCGCCCCGTCGAGAGTCAGACAGACGAAATGTTCCTGCTTCTTGTCACGAATATTCGCTAGTAGAGCCACTGCCTTTTCCGGCGAATCAACTACCGGTCGATCGCTATCGACCAGATATCGCTTAGCCAGCTCTAGACTGGCTAGTATCACCGGGATCTTCGCTTCGCCCAAGCCAACTACGCTGCGCAGGTCACCATATGCCAGCTCGCCGTCCTTCTCTCGCAGTAATCTAAGCACCCGGCGGGCGATCACGCCGACATCCGCCTGAGCGTTACCGCTGCCAATGATCGCCATCAGCAGCTCCAGGTCGCTTAATCGCTCAGCGCCATAGCGAGCCAGCTTTTCCCTGGGTCGGTCAGCTTTAAGCTTGTCCTTAATCTTCATGACGCTAGTATATAGCATCGTCAGCAAACTGTGCTATTATATACCGCAGTAAATTATTATGACTAAGAAGCAGCCAATCATCACCGTATCTCATTTCGTCAAGCGCTACGGCAAGAAACGAGCCCTCAATGGTATCTCTTTCGAAGTGTATCCAGGTGAGATCTTCGGTCTGCTCGGCCCGAATGGCGCCGGCAAGACCACTACACTAGAGATGATTGAGACGCTCCGTCAGATTGACGGCGGCAAGGCAATAGTCGACGGTCTCGACGTCAGTAAAAAGCCTATGAAAGTCAAGGGCATCATCGGTATCCAGCTCCAATCAACTGCCTTTTATAACAAACTAAGCTTAAGAGAGCAGCTCAAGATGTTTGGTAGTCTCTACGGCACCGAAGTAGATACCGACGCCTTACTGAGTAAAGTACAGCTAACCGAAAAAGCAGATAGCTACGTAGAGGAGTTGTCGGGCGGCCAGAAACAACGTTTCGCCATCGCTTCCACTCTAGTCAATCACCCCAAGGTTCTCTTTCTCGACGAGCCAACCACCGGGCTTGATCCGCAAGCCAGGCGAAATATGTGGGAGCTGATCCAGCAGATTCGAGACGAGGGTGTGACCGTCGTCCTGACCACCCACTACATGGAAGAGGCTGAGCT
>ERZ773013.2305-NODE-2305-length-10601-cov-5.688982_pt1 | contig 10601 bp, 9 predicted proteins | sample MGYA00511670_ERZ773013 | MGnify/ENA primary metagenome ERZ773013 (study PRJEB29015, sample SAMEA2738120) | human oral metagenome | biome: human oral; feature: human-associated habitat; material: saliva | place: China | collected 2257 ...
AATCGTTGTTAGTTGTCTTGTAGACTTGATTATATTCGTGTGCGCAACTTGTCAATAGCAAAACAGCGCAAATGCCAATGAGAATTCTTTTCTTCATAATTTGACTTTGAACTGCAAAGTTACATATTATTCTATAAATACGCAAAGGAGGTATGCTTTTTTATCATAAAATCACTATTAATTGTATATTATCAGCGATTTTTTATATCTTTGCAAGCAAAGATTGATTCACTTGACGTGTAGGAAATGAACTTCAAACTAACATCGAAATATAAGCCGACAGGCGACCAACCAGAAGCAATAAAGGAACTAACAGACGGACTGGAGCGTGGCGATAAGAGTCAAGTGCTCTTGGGTGTGACGGGTTCGGGTAAGACCTTCACCGTTGCCAACGTCATTGCAAATGTCAATAAGCCAACCCTTATCTTGTCGCATAACAAGACCTTGGCTGCACAGCTTTATGAGGAGATGAAAGGATTCTTCCCTGATAATGCTGTAGAGTATTATGTCTCTTATTATGACTACTATCAGCCTGAGGCTTATATGCCTGTGACTGATACCTACATAGAGAAGGACTTGGCTATTAATGACGAGATTGACAAGCTCAGACTGTCTGCCGTATCTTCTTTATTGTCAGGTCGTAAGGACGTGATCGTCGTGTCTTCCGTCTCATGTATCTATGGTATGGGAGCACCAGTAGCGATGAAAGAGAACGTCATCTCCGTTAAGAAGGGTCAAGTGATTGACCGTAATGATTTCTTACGTCGCTTGGTAGATGCACTCTACATGCGTAACGACATCGAACTACAGCGTGGTAACTTCCGTGTGAAGGGCGATACTGTCGACATAGCGATGGCTTATAACGACAATGTCCTGCGTATCACGTGGTGGGATGATGAGATTGACTCTATCGAGGAGGTGGATGCTGTCGACTTCCACCGCCTTGCCACCTTCGATACCTACGAAGTCTATCCTGCCAATCTCTTTGTTACATCTAAGGAGCAGACCGAAGGGGCGATCCGTCAGATACAAGATGACTTAGTGAAACAGGTTGACTTCTTCAACGAGGTTGGCGACCATATCAAGGCACAACGTATCAAGGAACGAGTAGAGTATGACATTGAGATGATTAAGGAACTCGGTCATTGTTCGGGTATCGAGAACTATTCTCGCTATTTCGATGGGCGTGAGGCGGGTATGCGACCTTACTGTTTGCTCGACTTCTTCCCGCAGGATTACCTCATGGTGATTGATGAGAGCCATGTCAGCGTACCGCAGATTTCAGCGATGTATGGCGGCGACCGTGCGCGAAAGAAAAACCTTGTCGAGTATGGATTCCGTCTTCCTGCTGCCTTTGACAACCGTCCGTTGCGTTTTGAGGAGTTCCATAGCCTCATTCATCAGATTATCTATGTGTCAGCCACACCAGCCGACTTCGAGTTAGCTGAGTCTGAGGGCGTTGTCGTCGAACAGCTTATTCGTCCGACAGGACTGCTCGATCCGGAGATTGAGGTGCGTCCTTCTGAAAATCAGATAGACGACCTTATGAACGAAATCGTTATCCGTGCCGAGAAAGAAGAGCGTGTCCTCGTGACGACACTGACCAAGCGTATGGCCGAGGAGCTTACCGAATACCTGCTGAACCATGATATTCGAACGGCTTACATCCATAGTGATGTGGCCAGTCTGGACCGTATTAAGATTATCAACGACCTCCGTGCGGGTATCTATGATGTCCTTGTGGGTGTCAACCTACTACGTGAGGGATTAGACCTACCAGAGGTTTCTTTGGTGGCCATCCTTGATGCCGATAAAGAGGGATTTCTTCGTAGTCATAGAAGTCTGACGCAGACGGCCGGACGTGCGGCACGTAACGTACATGGAAAGGTGATTATGTATGCCGATACCGTTACGGAGAGCATGCAGAAGACCATCGACGAGACCTTACGTAGGCGTACGAAACAGCTGAAATACAATGAAGAAAATCATATCACACCACAGCAAATCGTTAAGGCTATTAAGGGTACGCTGCCAGTGGGCGGTGAGACGAATGTCACCTCACAGACCGCTTCTATCAGTAAGAATATAGGACAAGCCTACGTCGAGCCTAATGATGGTATCCTCTATGCTGCCGACCCGATTGTTGCGAAGATGAGTAAGGCGCAGTTGGAGAAGAGTATTGCCAACACAACTGCCCTTATGAAGCAGGCAGCAAAAGACCTCGACTTCCTACAAGCAGCACAGTATCGTGACGAGATTATCCGTCTACAAAAGGAGTTGGAGGGCAAGTAACGTATCGACTTTTACGTGATGCGTAGAGCGAAAAGATTTCTAAACGATTCTCTATTGTGTCTGAACGTGTCGTTGTCATGGGTAGCTTTTTCCCCAATCGCTCCCTAACAGGGAACAGCGTAACCACCGTGGTGCCCCTATAAGACAGCGGATAAAAGAAGAAAGAACGGTAAACGTGCAGATAGGAATTGTAAGGATATTTCGCTAATCACGGCCTTCTCATTTCGAAGAGAGGCCAGAGAAGAGTCAAGAAGACGCCCTTCTCCGTTTAAGAACATGCCCTTCTTGCGTTAAGGAAACGCCCTTCTTGATGCAAGAAGGGCATGTTCTTAAATGCAGTTTGTAATATGTTGATTTGTTGTGTATTACGAGTTTGTCTATAACTCATGTGCTACTCCTCTATTGAGGGTATCCGCATTGGTCTTATGTAATAATTTTTTACAAGTTTCTTGACGCTCTTGAAGCATGAAGAGAGCATCGTGCTTGCCTCATGAAAGACACTGAAAGAAATAGAGGATAGTTTTCCTTTCCCATAGAAAAACCAGCGTTAAGGCTCATTGAAAAGCGGATGAACCCCATAAATCAATATCAGAAAGCAATAAAAAAAAGATAAAAACTTATCGAAAGGTTCGATAAAGCAAACAATAATTTGTATCTTTGCTTGTTAAATTATCATTAGATAAAAGTTTGTGATTATGAAGAGAACGTTGATATTCCTATTTCTGTGTATCCCTTTGATGGCTTTGGCACAGACTACACTGACCCCAGAACAAAAGTTAGAGCAGGCACAGCGCCAGTTAGAAGAGGCTAAAGCTGCTTTGGAACAGGCTAAGGCTAATGCTGCAAAAGCCAAGGCTGAGGCTGAAGCCAAGGCCAAGAAAGAGGCTGAGGACAAGGCGAAAGCAAGTGAAGTGGAGAAGAAGATTGCTGAGATGAACGCTGAGGCCGAACGCTTGAGTCGGGAGGCTGCCGCACTGCGTGAGGCTGCTAATAAGGCACAGACGGGTACGAAGACTACTACGACGAAGGCGAATACTACCACAAACACGGTGGGTAATACGACGTCTGACGCATGGGTCGTTCCGACGACAGCTGCAACAGCGGCCGTGCGTACGAAGAATGTGGACACAGATAGCAAGGCTAACAAGGATATTTATCTACAGAAAGGACTCATACCAGAGGTCAACGGACAGGTGATGTGGACGGAGACAATAAGTGTGCCGGGCGCTTCTGCTGACGAACTCTACGATAAGGCTTTTGCTTATCTGACGGCTTTGACGCAGGATAAGAACCAGTTAGAAGGTAGTAAGGTGGCCTTGGTTAACAAGGGAGAGCATAGCATTGTGGCCACAATGCGTGAGAAGTTAATCTTCTCTTCTTCGTTCCTTTCACTCGACTTCACCCAGTTTAATTATGTCTTACAGGCTACCTGCCGTGACGGAGAGGCCACGCTGACGATGAACCGTCTGACTTATCGCTATGATGTTCAGGGTAATGTGTCTGACTTGTCAGCAGAGCAATGGATTACAGATAAGTATGCTGTGAACAAAAAACATACTCGTCTCTTACCTGTATCAGGTAAGTTCCGTCGTGCAACGGTCGACCGTAAGAACGCAATCTTTGATGGTTTTGCACAGGCTTTGAAGTAGTCTGTATGCAAGACATCGCTTAATGAAATTAGAATACAGATAGAAGATGGAAATAGAAAATAGTACGGCACGACGTCCAGAACACCGGCGTCGTAAGCAAGAGATAAACGACAGGTTCCTACCTATCCGTCAATGGCTTAACATCATCTTTATGGTTGGGGCCGTTGTGGGCGTGGCTGTCTATCTACTTGCCGATACAAACACACCCGGTATAATAATAATTCTTGCATCGATGGTCTTTAAGATGATCGAAAGCCTACTCCGTTTTATTCGTTAAATGAAGAGACTTACTTTCTTATTTGCGCTTTTTGTGCTCGTGGCCAACGCTGCCCTGGCACAGACTGATGATACCTCTATGCCGACTGATGACGGTACGTTTACGGCTGATGGATATAGGAATAATCGTAAATTAGGGCGCTCTGACTCAATACAAAGTCAGCATAAAGAGATACCACGAGGGATGAAGGTGTGGACAATAGACGAACGTTTCGGCGACCGCAAGGCTGCTGTTCCTGACACGTTGTCGTATATGTTCATGAATGAAGGGCTGACCACTGGGTTGCGAGGGGAGTATAATGTATTGGGAAACCTTGGCTCTCCACGTCAGAACCGTATCTTTATTGATCGCGCTCTACCGTCAGAGTTCCTTTTCCTCGACCCGTATAGTATGTTTATTGTGCAGCCTGGTAATTTCCAGTTCACCTCGACACTCTCGCCGATAACGGTTCTTACCTATAATACAGCGGGTAATCGAAACAACGGAGAAGACCGCTTTAAGGCTCTCTTCGCGGTGAATGCGGGTAAAGAATGGGGCTTTGGCTTCAAGTTCGACTACCTTTATGGACGCGGATATTATAGTAGTCAGAGTACTTCTCTCTTTAATTATTCTATGTGGGGGAGCTATTTAGGCGAACGCTATCAGGCTCACTTGCTCCTATCTCTTAATCATCAGAAGATTGCTGAGAATGGGGGTATCACCAATGATGCCTATATCACGCATCCAGAGTCGTTCCGTGACAGTTATAGCGAAGAGGAGATACCAACCGTACTAAAGCAGAATTGGAATAGAAACGACAATCAACACGTCTTCTTTAATCACCGTTATAGCCTCGGATTCTTCCGTAAGGTGCCAATGACAGCAGAGGAGATTAAGGCGAAGGAGTTTGCCCTTAAATCGCATAAAGCACAGGCTGTGGAGAAGGATAAAGAGAAGGCTCGACGACAGGCAAAGGCGAGAGGAGAGAAATTCGACGAAGAGGCATACGACAAAACGAAGCGTTCTGCTGGGCGTCCAGACGATGCTGTGATTGCTGGTGATGTACCACAAGCGAAGAAGGATACGACCACTGTGAGTGGTAGCGACCGTATGACGGTCAACTTGGAAGACTCTACACAGATGGCTAACCTTAAGAAGAAGGACGCTTTGGCTAAGGATTCAACACAGAAATGGATGAAGGATGAGTATGTGCCAGTGACGAGCTTTATCCATACCCTACGTTTTGATAACTATCGTCGTATCTATCAAGCCTACGACACTCCGACAGATTTCTATGTACAGAACTATTTTAACTATGGTAGTGCAGCGAATGATTCTATCTATGACACGACAAAGCACTGGGCATTGAAGAATACTTTTGCCCTCGCACTACTTGAGGGTTTCAACAAGTGGGCCAAAGCTGGACTGAAAGCCTTTGTTTCTTACGAGTTGCGTCATTACACGCTTCCTTCTATGACAACGCCATCGGGTGCTACTGTCTCCCTATATAATGGTGAGCAGACATGGAACCAACATGACGTGTCTGTGGGTGGTCAGCTGTTGAAGACACAGGGTAAGACCTTCCATTATGACGTGAGTGCTGAGGCGTGGGTGGCTGGTAGTCGTGCGGGACAGGTACATGTGGATGGCCATGCCGACCTTGGTTTCCCACTCTTGGGAGATACTGTTCAGTTGGCTGCGACGGCTTTCTTCCATCGTTCTGCCCCTTCCTTCTATATGGGTCAGTACTTTGGTAAGCATTACATGTGGGATAATAATCTCGGTCAGGAGATACACTCTCGTCTTTTGGGTGAGTTCTCTCTGAAGAAGACGCGCACTAAGTTGCGTGTAGGTTATGATGTTCTCAAGAACTATACCTACTTTGGTATACAGAACGACCGTGTACAGAGTGGTGATAACTACCTTGTTCAGCATAACAATCTGAGCGTCCGTCAGTCGGGCAGTCCTATTAGTTTGCTGACAGTACAGCTCCAACAGGATTTCCGATTGGGTATCTTTAATTGGCAGAACGTGCTGACCTTGCAGAAATCAAGTAAGGAAGATATACTCCCTGTACCGACTTTCAACGCTTATAGTAACCTCTTCATTCGATTTAGAATAGCACGTGTCTTGGATGTTGACCTTGGTGTAGATGGTCGTTACTTCACGAACTATTATGCTCCTGAATATATACCGGGCATAGGTAGCTTCGGCATACAAGAGACGGAGGCAAGTCGTACGAAGATTGGTAATTATCCGCTTCTTAATGCGTATGCGAACTTCCAACTCCAACACACTCGCTTCTTTATAATGTTTACACATGTGAACTGTGGGGATGGAGGAAGGTATTTCTATACACCTCACTATCCTCTCAATCAGCGATTGTTACAGTTCGGTATTAGCTGGAACTTCTTCAATTAATCATCAAGAGAATAAGGGATTAAGGTGATAACAGAGAACAATAACATTACAACCAACAGTCTTGCAGCATGGATACTGGCTGCGCGTCCGAAGACGCTCACTGGTGCTATGGTGCCTGTGATGATAGGTACGGCATGGGCTTGGAGGTTAGGTGGCGGGGAGAACTTTCGTGTCTTGCCTGCTGTACTTTGTTTTCTCTTTGCCTTTCTGATGCAAATAGACTCCAACTTCATCAATGACTATTTCGATTGCATAAAGGGTAACGACAACCGAACGACACGTTTAGGACCGAAGCGGGCTTGTTCGGAAGGGTGGATAACGCTCCCTGCGATGCGGCTGGGGCTTGTCATCACCTCCGTAATGGCTTGTCTTGTAGGACTTCCACTCATCTTCTTTGGTGGTTGGGAGATGATTGTCGTGGGAGGAGTGTGCGTCCTTTTCGCTTTTCTCTATACCACTTATTTCTCTTATTTAGGTTTAGGAGACGTACTGGTATTAGTCTTTTTTGGTATCATCCCAGTAGCCTTTACGACCTACGCCATCCTGCCCAATCATTCACAAACCCTTTGTCTTCAAGTGATTATGTCGGGAGTTATATGCGGATGTGTGATAGATACCCTCCTTGTTGTCAATAACTATCGTGACAGAGAGAACGACAAACGTGACGGAAAGATAACACTTATCGTACGAATAGGTGAGGGAAGGGCAGAAAGGCTCTACTTAGCTTTAGGGCTTGTCGCTTACCTTCAGCTGCTTCTTCTTCTCTTTTCAGGGGAGACCGGTAGTCTTCTCACCTTCTTATTCTTGTTCATTCTCTTCCTACCCTATAGTTTCTTGCATTACAAGACAGCCATGCGAATGAAGAAGATAAAGCGGGGCAAAGAGCTGAACACCATCTTGGCACAGACAGCCCGTAACATGCTGCTCTACGGAATAGCAACCGCAATAGCAATCGTTAGCATGTAAAATGTTCCCGCTAAGCCCCACCTGTTATTATCACAATTCCTTATCACCCAACATTCAACACCCCTCACCCTTCAACTCCATTCCTCATCACCCAACATTCAACACCCATCACCCAACAATGCAACAACCCAATCTTGAAATAATGACCTTTGTGGAACGTCAGATACTTCCACGATACAATGACTTCGGACGGAGTCATGGACTCGGACATGTACAACGTGTCATTAAGAGTTCGCTTGCTTTAGCAGCCGTGACAGGCGCCGACGTGAATATGGTCTATGTCATTGCGGCCTATCACGACCTTGGTATGGAGGGTCCACGGGCCATCCATCATCTCACGAGTGGTAAGATTCTCGTTGCTGACCAACGCCTTCGTAAATGGTTCTCTACCGAACAGATAAAGATTATGAAGGAAGCTGTTGAGGACCATCGTGCCAGCAGTTCGCGGGTACCACGTAGTATCTATGGGAAGATTGTAGCTGAGGCTGATCGCGACCTCGAGCCAGAGGTGGTCTTCTCTCGTGCCATTCTCTTTGGGATAGAGAACTATCCAGAGAAGGACGATAACGATATGTGGCTGCGTTTCCGTGATCACATGAAAGAGAAATATGGGCGTTCTGGTTATCTGAGGCTATGGATACCAGGTTCTCCGAATGCTAAGAATCTTGAGACGATACGTAAGACGATAAATGACGAAACGGCATTAAGAAAAGTATTCGACCGTATCTATCGACAGATAAGAGAGGAAGATAAATGAAAGATAAGAACAGATTAAAAGATATGACGAACGAAGCTTTAATGCGAAGGGCCATCGAGCTCTCGGCCGATAGCGTACGTAATGGTGGAGGACCATTTGGGGCTGTTATTGCTCGAAGGGGTGAGATCATCGCAGAAGGTAGTAATGGTGTAACGATTCAGAATGATCCAACGGCACACGCAGAGGTATCTGCTATCCGTAAAGCCTGTCAGAAGCTGGGTACATTCGACCTCTCAGGCTGTGACATCTATACCTCTTGCGAACCTTGTCCTATGTGCTTGGGTGCTATCTATTGGTCGCATCTCGATAAGATTTACTATGCTAACGACCGAAAGGACGCTGCTAACATCGGATTTGATGATGATTTCATCTATCAAGAGATAGAGGTTGCACCGCAGTATCGCAAGAAACCATCTGAAATACTGCTGCGTGATGAGGCGATAAAGGTGTTTCAGCTGTGGGATGAGAAGCTGGATAAAACTGAATATTAGCGTCCCTAACCATAGAGTCAATGTCGCACACAGCTGTCGCATTGACTTTTTTCATATCGTTAGTACGGCGGTTAATCTGTTAAAAGGGTGATGATGAGAGGGAAGATAAGAATAACAAAGACCTTGGTTATCACGGTCTTTGTATCGACACTACTGATAGAGTTTGTCTTGTTGTTTATGCATGGGTGTTCTGATGGTGAGGGCCTTAGTTTCAATCTACGGGAGCAGGCTTTCTCTGTAGAGGAGGGTTGTGTCTGTGGAGGGGGCTTACATTTCTCGAATGAGAATACAGATGAAGAGTTCACGGTTGTTTATAACCATACACCTCATGCTTTCTGGTTTGATAGCTACAACCCCTCTGTCCTTGATATCAATAATCTCCCCACCTGTTGCCGTGTTGTTTTGCATGACGATACGTTGTCACTTCATCGTCTGCCATTGCTGCCAAATACAGCTTATAACGTCTATCGTATGTCTGGTTGTCGCAGGGTACGGACGTTAACCATTGTAACAGACCAACAGGGTAAGGTTGTTCATTATCGTAAGAATGATTTTTAAGTGAGATGGTATGCGGTCTAAGAAGAAGGTGCATGTTGATGAGAAGAGTTTTTCTTGTGTGTTCAGAGGGGTTGTGAAGGATTTGTGTTATAGGATAAAAAAGTGTATCAGATAGGTATGAGTAATACAAGATTGTTTCGGAGTTTAATGTCGTTTCTCCTTCTCCTCGTGGGGTTGGGACAGCCAGTGTATGGCCAATACACGTCAATTCAAGACACAGCACGGTGTCTGTCGGTGCGTGACTCTTCAGCAACGGAGGCTTTTGGGAAGAAGACAGATAGGCAAGTTACCGCTTATTATTATGCTAATAAAGCAAGTCTCGTAGATAAATACTTTCGTAGGGGGATGTCGAGAATAAGCATACTGAATATTCCTAAGGGTAAACGACCTGCCCCAGAAAGCTATTTGAAACGCAGATATATCAGGCGACACCTAAAGTACTTTAAGGGTGGTGCATCTTGTATCGTTTCTAAAGCGATGTTAGAACGATACGATGGTGACTCTATCGGGAAAGCTGATAACAGTCAGTTTATTATGACAAAGGCTGAGATGGATAGCGTCTTGACAAAGAGTCATGGTGACTTATCACGTATTGAACATGAGTTGGGAATCCCTTCTGGGGCATGGAAACATCGGGTGTTGGTAAGAATTGACATTCCTAAACCAAAGAAACTGAGGTTGAGAATGGCGTCGGGAAACGAGGTTGGGGCGAATGTACTATGGCTTCCGGGTGGCCTCTTACCTACTGGATATAAGGAGGCGGTGATAGATAGGATTCCAAAAGGGAAATATAAGGCTTCGTTGATAGTACTTACTGGGGAGGTAAATGACGGACTTGCTGTGCCGAATAAGAATGAACAGAAATAGTGGAAAGCTGGTGTAGAGGGTTCAAATAGGGGATATGGTTATAGAGGAGGGGCTGTCGATTAGGCTGTGAGGTGGCTAATGAAATCGTTGACATATATTCGGACATGAATAGATCACGGCTTTCAAGTATTTTTCTTAGAATTGTCTTGAAATGAGTTAGTGGCATATAGCTTTGAGGAAGTTCCTTACTTATGGTTCTTCCGTTAAATGTGTAGATTGTTAATAGAGTGAGATTAATCCACATACATGGTAAGCTTACCTTCAATAAGATTGTTTTATAAGGGGGAGCAAACTACATGATAAATGTAATTAGGTGTGATGTCTATCTGTCGTCTACAAACAAT
>ERZ773013.2306-NODE-2306-length-10598-cov-62.328370_pt1 | contig 10598 bp, 8 predicted proteins | sample MGYA00511670_ERZ773013 | MGnify/ENA primary metagenome ERZ773013 (study PRJEB29015, sample SAMEA2738120) | human oral metagenome | biome: human oral; feature: human-associated habitat; material: saliva | place: China | collected 2257 ...
CACAGTACACATCCTCTTCTTCCTGATGCGCAATAGCATAGCCAACAGCCGTTGATAACGAACCTTCAATACCATTCACGCCTCGATTAACATAGATATATTGATCAGAGAAGATGTTACCTAAACGCACAGCCGAGCTATTTCCATAGAACAATTCACCATCAACAGCCTCCTCTCTCATCTTCTCATGGAAAGCCTTAACAGCCAACATCTGTGAGAAGCGCGGTTTGAAGGTCTTGCGGATGGCTAAGGCTTTATCGAATGCCTTGTCCCATAGCGTTACAAAGTCACGCTTTTTGACGCCTTCTGTCTCATTGGCAAAGATTCCGATAACATCCTCTGGTAAACCTTGAATCATATCAGTGGTGTGCATGAAGGTGTCACAAAACTCATCAATCCCATTCACAACGATAGACATCTTGCACTTACACTCACGTAAGAACTGGCGGAGTCGTTTGCTGACAATCGTTCCTCCTATATATATAAGGTGGTCAGGACGATAAGCTTCATCCTCCCCAATCATCTTCAACACTTCATCAATGGGTTGTGCAGGGCCAATATCGTCATCTGCTAACTTCTCCTGAATAACGACAGCAACCTTCTTTAATGCCTCAATTGCCTCAAGCGAATTGCCCACAACCTCAGGTGTCAGCTGTCCAAGAACAAACATTAGCTTCTTTCCACGGAAGAAGTCAGCAGCCATTTCATAGACGCAGGTACTATCAGTTGTGGCATGAAGCATGAAAATATTACGTTCATCTGGAAGCTTTGGTACGTTGTATTCAAAGAGGGGTTCGCTGATAGGAACATTGATATGCACAGGACTGCCATCATTCATTCGTACTGCGTTCAACGCTTCATTAACCAAACGGTTGCAATACCAGCGTTCCTCTTCGTTATGAGGCTCTGGTAGTGTCACAGTCTTACGGACATTTGGCTCCAATGCACGATGTTGTTGAAGCGTTTGTCCATCCTGTTGGTCAATCCACTGCGCTGGTCTATCAGCTGAAATAATAATCAGTGGACGTTTCTGATAGAACGCTTCAGCTACAGCAGGTGCCAAGTTAAGCAGGGCAGAGCCCGATGTAACGCACACAACAACTGGCTCATTGTCTGCTAAAGTCATTCCTAATGCTACGAAACCTGCCGAACGTTCGTCGGTAACAGGATAGCACTCAATCTCGGGACAAGCACAGAGATTGTGTACGATAGGTGAGTTACGAGAACCAGGACATACAACGGCTTTCGTTATTTTTTTCTTTACGAGCAGGGCTGTAAGAATGTTTACGTTTTCTTTGTTGCTGTACATTGTGGGTGTTGGGTGGTGAATGTTGAGTGATGATGGTTAGGGATATTGGGCTAATAAGACTAATAAGGCTCATAAGCCCAATATGCCTATAAATCTAATTATGCTTTAACAACTGGCGCATAGTGTCAAGTTTGGCTTCTGTTTCCTGCCATTCATTCTCTTCAATACTTTCCTTTAAGAGTCCGCCACCTGCATAAAGGCGACACGTAGAACGAGAGAGTTGCATGCAGCGAAGGGTGACATAAAGTTTTGCCGCACCCTTCTCGCCAAGTAGTCCACTGAAACCACTGTAATAACTGCGGTTCAGTTGTTCATTATGAAGGATAAACTGCTGTGCCTCATCCTTTGGCATACCGCATACGGCAGGGGTAGGGTGGAAGGCTGTAAGGAATGTTCCGAGTCGTTGTGTGTCTTTAAGTTGAAAAGTGAAGTCTGTGCGAAGATGCGCCAAATGTGCTGCACGTGTAGTGTAAGGCTTACTTTCAGCAATCTCAGCAGCAAACGGTTGCAAGCAAGCACGGATATAATCAGCAACGAGTTGTTGCTCTTCTTGATTCTTAGTAGACCACTTCATATCCTCACCTTCATATTTCATCGTACCAGCTAATGCCATTGTCTGATAGCCCTCAGCATCACTGCGGAGTAGAATTTCAGGACTTGCAATAAGCCACATGCCTATTTCTGCAGTATAGAAAAGTGCAATATAAGAGCGTGGGTACTTCTCACAAGCCTTAAGAAAAATACTTCGAGGAGTCGCACGCTCGTCTTTTGTTTCGATAATCGAGCGCGCCAGAACTAACTTGCGGAATCTATTGTGTTCTAACTCTTTATGAAAACGGCAGAAGTCGTCGTGATAAGCCTCGCGAAGTGAAGGCGTTTCGTTAGTAAGTACCGCCTCGTCCTGCCAGTCGGGAATAGCATCAAAACCCTTACTACCGTCTAAAGGTAGAACCATAGAAGAACCTTTCTGACCATCCAGTAAGTAAAGTGTGTTGCTATCATCGCAAAAGAAAGGAGCAATGACAAATCCCTTACGTCCATTAAGTTCAGCAAGTGAGGAAATAGCCGTTGGCTTCTCTGGTTGTGAATAGCAATGACAAACCTTTTCGAAAGGCTCACGATAGATAAAGAAAGAATCCATTTACTTCTCTTGTGGGGCTATGATATAGTTGGTAACTTGTACGCTTGAGATGAGTTCGTCTTCACCATTCTTGATATCAATGTTCCATACGTGTAGCGTATGCCCTTTGTGAATCAGTTTCCCGTAAGCCGTAACAGTTCCACCGTATGGCATCGCCTTGACGTGATTGCCGTGAACATTAATGCCCATAGCCATCTTTCCTGGACATAACGCCATCGAACCGACACCAGCAAGATTCTCTGCAAGTGCCAATGAAGCACCGCCAGCGAGGAATCCGAAAGGCTGTTTGTTACGGTCATCGACAGCCATTCTTGCCTTCAAAGTGTCGTCCTCGGGCGTAGAGATAAACTCCATACCGAGTGTACGGCTTAGTCCGTCTTCCTGATGAATACTTTTTATGATGTTTTCTACGTTCATAACCTAATCAACTTAATGTAATGCAAAGATAATAAAAGTTGGATAGATAACAAAATCATAGTAGGTTTAATAGGTAGATAAGTATAGACAAAGGTCATGTTTGGGTACTTTTGAACTTAGCTATAGACACCTTTAAACTAACCTGTGGACTTGTTAAAGATGATGTTTTCGCTTCTTGCGGGTGTATTAATGCTCCGCACGTGTGGTGTTAATGCTCCGCACATGTGGTGCTGTTGGTTAGCACCCTATGTGCGAACGGCTAAATAGCTTGCAATATACCATCTGTGTGAGTGCAAGTGTTGGGATGTAGCAACGATATAGATATCATAAGCGACATCATGATTTAGCTTTAAGAATATTCCAATGCCATAAAAAAGGAAAAAGCGGCTATAGTTTGCGAATTATTTAGTAAATTTGCATCCTATAAGAATATATTCGATTTAATTATAAATATGAACGTTTTAGAATTATCTGAGCAGGAGATTGGTCGCCGCCAAAGCCTGCAGGAATTGCGTGAGATGGGGATTGATCCTTATCCAGCAGCAGAGTTTCCAACGAATGCTTACTCTACTGATATTAAAGAGCAGTTCAAGGAGGGCGAACAGCGTGAGGTCGTAATCGCTGGTCGTATGATGGGACGCCGTGTCATGGGCAAGGCTTCCTTCGCAGAGTTACAGGATAGCAAGGGTAGAATCCAGGTTTATATCACTCGTGACGACATCTGTCCGGGTGAGGATAAAGAATTTTATAATAAGGTCTTCAAGAAGTTGCTCGATATTGGTGACTTTATTGGAGTGAAGGGTGAAGTGTTTAAGACACAGATGGGAGAAATCTCTGTTCATGCTAAGGAGATTACCGTTTTGTCTAAGAGCTTGAAGCCACTGCCTGTCGTTAAGTATAAGGATGGTGAGGTATACGATAAGTTTGACGATCCTGAACAGCGTTATCGTCAACGTTATGTTGACCTCGTTGTGAACGATGGTGTGAAAGATACTTTCTTGAAGCGTGCTATCGTATTGCGTACCATGCGTAACTTCTTCGATGAGGCTGGTTATACTGAGGTAGAAACTCCTACCTTGCAGAGTATTGCTGGTGGTGCAAGTGCGCGCCCATTCATCACTCACTTCAATGCTCTCAACGTTGATATGTATATGCGTATCGCAACAGAGCTTTATTTGAAGCGTCTGATTGTTGGTGGTTTTGAGGGTGTATATGAAATCGGTAAGAACTTCCGTAACGAAGGTATGGACCGTTTCCATAATCCAGAGTTTACTTGTATGGAGCTTTATGTACAATACAAGGACTACAACTGGATGATGTCTTTCACTGAGAAACTTCTTGAGAAAATTTGTATAGAGGTAAATGGTAAGCCAGAGGTACAGGTTGGTGACAAGGTTATCAGCTTCAAGGCTCCATTCCGTCGTTTGCCTATCCTCGATGCAATCAAGGAGAAGACAGGCTTCGATCTCTATGGTAAGACAGAGGAGGAAATCCGTAATATTGCTGTTAACGAGTTGAAACTCGAAGAAATTGATGAGAGTTACGGTAAGGGTAAACTGATAGATGAGATCTTTGGTGAGTTCTGTGAGGGTACATATATCCAACCAACCTTCATCACTGACTATCCAGTTGAGATGTCACCACTGACCAAGATGCACCGTTCTAAGCCAGGACTGACAGAGCGTTTTGAGTTGATGGTAAATGGAAAGGAGTTGGCTAATGCTTATTCAGAGCTGAATGACCCAATTGATCAGGAAGAACGTTTCATCGAACAGATGCGTTTGGCAGACAAGGGTGATGATGAGGCGATGATTATCGACCAAGACTTCCTTCGCTCTTTGCAGTATGGTATGCCTCCAACGTCTGGTATCGGTATTGGTATCGACCGTTTGGTAATGCTGATGACTGGTAAGGAATACATCCAAGAAGTATTGCTCTTCCCACAGATGAAGCCAGAACCAAAGATTCCACAGTCTTCTGTTAAGGAATGGGCTGAGCTTGGTGTTGCTGAAGAGTGGGTATATGTTTTGCGCAAGGCAGGCTTCAACCTCATCTCTGACATTAAAGAGGAGAAGGCACAGGGCTTGCAGCAGAAGCTCGGAGAAATCAATAAGAAGTACAAGCTCGGTTACGAGAAGCCTTCTGTTGAGGCTATTCAGCAGTGGATTGACGGAGCTAACGAAAAGTAAAAAGTAAATGAGAAAGAAGTAAAAGGGCAGAAAGTAGGATGAATAACTAAAAGAGAAGTGTAACTATAGCAATGGTATTAGGTCATAATACAATGCTGATATCTTCCACGTTCTCTACTTTTTACCTTTTTACTCTTATTCTTAACGTCTATGTTCGACATCGGTAAAATAGCAATCATAGGAAGCGGTAGCTGGGCAACGGCTATCGCTAAGATTGTTGTGGAGCATACGCATCATATTGGTTGGTACTTCCGACGTGACGATAAGATAGAAGAATTTAAGCGGAGAGGACACAATCCTTCTTACCTCACAAGTGTTAAGTTTAACATGAATGAGGTGATGCTCTCTTCGGATATCAATAAGATAGTGCAGGAGTATGACACCTTGGTGTTTGTTACTCCTTCTCCTTATCTGAAAGCTTTACTGAAGAAACTAAAGACAAAGCTCAATACAAAGCTAATCTTAACGGCTATCAAGGGTATTGTTCCTGATGAGAACCTTGTTTGTTCAGAGTATTTCCATGAGGCATATGGCGTTCCATACGATAATCTTGCTGTTATTGGTGGACCGTCTCATGCGGAGGAAGTGGCGATGGAGCGACTCACCTATCTTACTGTTGGCTGTTCTGATCTTGAGAAGGCACGTGCCTTCACGGAGGTATTAGCATCAAACTATGTCAAGACTAAGACCTCTCCCGACGTCCTTGGTATAGAGTATGCTTCTGTCTTGAAGAATGTTTATGCTATCTCTGCTGGTATTTGTTCTGGCTTGAAGTATGGTGATAACTTCCAAGCAGTGTTGATGTCGAATGCAATGCAGGAGATGGAACGCTTCCTTAATACTATCAATCCTATTCAACGGTCCATCATTGACAGTGTATATCTTGGTGACCAGTTGGTGACAGGATATAGTAAATTCTCGCGTAACCATACCTTTGGAACAATGATTGGAAAGGGATACAGCGTCAAGTCGGCACAGATTGAGATGGAAATGATAGCTGAAGGATATTTTGGTACGAAGTGTATGAAGGAGATTAATCGTCGTCTGCACGTCAATATGCCAATTCTCGATGCGGTTTATAACATTCTCTATGAACGTATCAGTCCACAAATAGAAATTAAATTATTAACAGATTCATTTAGATAAACACAAATGGAAAGTATTAAGTTAGACATCACGAAAGCCGCCCAGTTCTTGAATCCGGGCGCAGTAGAGGCTTATGCTCCTCACGTAGCTGCAGCTCAGGACGCTTTGGAGAAAGCTACTTGTCCTGGTAATGACTTCCTTGGATGGTTGCATTTGCCATCAAGCATTACTCCAGCGTTCCTTAGCGAGATTCAGGCGGTTGCCAATACACTCCGTGAGAAGTGTGAGGTGGTTGTCGTTGCAGGTATCGGTGGTTCTTACCTCGGTGCTCGCGCTGTCATCGAGGCTTTGGGTAACAGCTTCGCTTGGCTTGTAAATGACAAGAAGAATCCAACGATTCTCTTTGCAGGTAACAACATCGGTGAGGACTATCTCGCTGAGTTGACAGACTACTTGAAGGATAAGAAGTTTGGTGTTATCAATATTTCTAAGTCTGGTACAACAACAGAGACAGCACTTGCATTCCGCCTTTTGAAGAAGCAGTGTGAGGATCAGTTGGGTAAGGAGGCTGCGAAGGATGTTATCGTTGCTATCACTGATGAGCATAAGGGTGCTGCACGTGCTGCCGCAACTAAGGAAGGTTACAAGACATTCATCATTCCTGACAACGTTGGTGGTCGTTTTTCTGTACTTACTCCAGTAGGTTTACTGCCAATCGCAGTCGCAGGTTTCGATGTACAGAAGCTTGTTGAGGGCGCTCAGGTAATGGAGAAGGAGACTTCTGTTGACGTTCCTTTCGCAAACAATATAGCTGCTCGTTATGCTGCTGTTCGTCAGGGTCTCTACTCACAGGCAGGTAAGAAGATTGAGATTGTTGCTAACTTCCAGCCAAAGCTTCACTTCTTTGCTGAGTGGTGGAAGCAGCTCTACGGAGAGAGCGAGGGTAAGGATCGTAAGGGTATCTTCCCTGCAGCTTGTGACTTCACGACCGACCTTCACTCAATGGGTCAGTGGATTCAGGAAGGTGAGCGTTCTATCTTCGAGACTGTTATCTCTGTTGAGGAGCCAAATGCAAAGGTACTCTTCCCACATGATGAGGAGAATCTCGATGGCTTGAACTTCCTCGCTGGTAAGCGTGTTGATGAGGTTAACAAGATGGCAGAGCTTGGTACACGTTTGGCTCACGTTGATGGTGGTGTTCCTAACATCCGTGTCAGCATTCCTACATTGAACGAGTACTACCTCGGTCAGCTTATCTACTTCTTCGAGAAGGCTTGCGGTATCAGCGGTCTTATTCAGGAAGTGAATCCTTTCAATCAGCCAGGTGTTGAGGCTTATAAGAAGAATATGTTTGCTCTTCTCAATAAGCCAGGTTACGAGGCTGAGAGTAAGGCTATTCAGGAAAGACTGACAAAGGAATAAGTAGCCCCACCCGACCTCTCCGAAAGGGGAGGAGTTCCTAATGGAATCTAATTTATATAGTGTGGGTAGGGCTTAAAGGAGAGTAATATTTTAATATATCCTCAAGTTCTTCACATAGCTGAGGAACTTGAGGATAATAATATATAATAAAGGTAAAGCAAGCAGCGATGACGTCTCAATCTCAGCAAGACATATCCTCCTTCGGAAAGACTGGTGTAAGTCCTAAAGTCGTTCTCTTTGATATGGATGGTGTTCTTTATGACTCAATGCCAAATCACAGTGTTGCGTGGCAGCGTGCTATGAAGGAGTTTGGTATTCACTTCACGCTCGAAGATTCATACGCAACAGAAGGTGCGCGTGGTGTAGATACTATCCGTAAGTATGCTAAGGCTCAACTCGGTAAAGAACTAAGTGAGGAAGAGGCGCAGCAGATGTATGATGTGAAGGCGCATTACTTCCATGAAATGCCTGAAGCAAAGGTGTTTGATGGTGTCGTCGACCTTATGCAGAAGATTAAGGCGAGCGGATTAAAGATTGGTATTGTAACTGGTAGTGCACAGCTTCCATTGATAGAGCGTGTCACGCGTGACTTCGGTGAGTTCGTTTCTAAGGATCAGATAACAACGGCATACGACGTGAAGCGCGGTAAACCAAATCCTGACCCTTACTTAATGGGATTGAAAAAAGCTGGTAATTATGCGCCCGCAGAAGGTATTGTTGTTGAGAATGCACCACTCGGAGTGCATGCTGGTGTTGCCGCTGGTTGTTATACGGTGGCTATCAATAGCGGTCCTTTAGCTGATTCAGTACTTTTGAACGAAGGTGCTAATATTCTTTTCCCTACTATTCGAGCGTTTGCAGATAATTGGGAGTGTGTTTTGGAGAATCTTTCAAAGCGTTAATTAGGGTGTTTTAGTGGTTAGTGGAATCGTTCTATGCTGTAAACTTTTGTACGTCCCAGCTCCCTTCGTTATCTATAAACCTCCCTACGCTTAATAAGTTTGTGTGCTATTGCTCATGATATTATCACAGAGTTAACGCCTTAATAGTCCTTTCTGCTTTAAGAATCCTACGTTGTTAGCATAGCTATAAGCTATCCGCACGAATGGTGTTAAGCCTCCGCACCATTGGTGCTTACCATTCGCACCATGTGTGCTGAGCCTCCGCACGATGGCAAGGAGTGGAAAGAAAAGTTTATTATGACCTATCCTTACTATGGAGAAAAGAGGCATATTAATGAGAAACGGCTTCTTAATAATTCTCATGAAAAACTTTTTTTGATGCAATACGCCAATCATCATTTGCATTTTATACCTCTGCCTTGTTACAACAAAGAAAGTTTTTTAAATCAAAATTTCCTGTCACTTCTGTCATTGGAATTTGATTTCTAACTAATTGATATATAGCCTATTTGTACAAAGTGTTAAAAGTGACAGCAAATAGAAAACAAAATTACTATGGTATTATAGTGACGTACTTCATAATTCGGAAGGTCCAAATAATTCTTTTCTCTTCATAAAAGACTTTGAAACAAACAATCGTGAAGCTAAAACGCCTCACGATATTTATTTTCTTCCTTATCTTCGAGCATTGAAAGGTAACTGTTATATCGACTTTCTGCGATATAATTTTCTTCAAGAGCCTTTCTTACAGCGCAGCCAGGCTCATGTGTGTGCGTACAGTTAGAGAACTTACATTTCTTCGAAAACTTGAATATCTCACGGAAGTAGCTTGTCAACTCTTCACGTTCTATATCAAAGGTTCCGAATCCCTTGATACCCGGTGTGTCAATAAGATATCCACCCATTGGCAACTCTAACATCTCACTGAATGTAGTTGTGTGCATACCCGTGTTATGTACATCAGAAATCTCTGCCGTACGAAGGTTGACATGGGGTAGGAGGGCATTAATAATCGTTGATTTTCCTACGCCACTATTACCACTCAAGAGGGTTACTTTTCCTGCTAATAACGGCTTCATTTTCTCTACGCTGAATTCATCTTCAGGTTCGGCACTCGCTTGTATCTCTATGCACTGATAACCGATGGTTTCGTAGAGATTCATTACTGCATGCTGGTAACGCAATTCATCCTCATCGAGCAAGTCGTGTTTATTGAAGACGAGTGTTACTGGAATGCGGTAAGCTTCGGCACTGGCAAGGAAGCGGTCGATGAAAGTAGTAGAAGTCTCTGGGTAGTTTGTCGTAACAATCAAGAACGCTTGGTCGATATTAGCAGCAATGATATGGCTCTGCTTAGAGAGGTTAGGTGACTTTCGGATAATATAATTCCTACGGTCTTCTATCTCTGTGATGAAAGCCGTTCCCTCCTGATTAGGTGTGATGACAACATGGTCACCAACAGCCACAGGATTGGTAGAGCGAATTCCCTTTAGGCGGAAGTTGCCCTTAATCTTGCTATCTATTGTCTTGCCTTCCTCGGTTTTCACCGTGTACCAGCTACCTGTGTTCTTTATTACTAAGCCGCGCATAAAAATAAAAAAGAGTGGCCCCTCCCCCTTACCCCTCCCCCAAAGGGAGGGGAGTAGTCACCGCCATTAATCTGAATAGAATTGTGATAGTCGGTACATATTACTCCCCTCCCTTTGGGGGAGGGGTAAGGGGGAGGGGCAACTATGTTTTTTAAACGGTCATAATCTCTTTCTGCTTATCCTCTAACAGCGTGTCAACCTGCTTAATGAACTTGTCATGAATCTTCTGCAAGCTTTCTTCAGCATCCTTCTCGTTGTCTTCAGAAAGACCATCCTTGATAGCTTTCTTCAGTTTCTCTTTGATGTCAGAACGAACATTGCGAATCTCAACCTTTGTACGCTCACCAATCTTGTTACACTGCTTTACCAAGTCACGACGACGCTCCTCTGTTGGCTGAGGCAAGTTCAGACGAATTAACTCACCATTGTTCTCTGGTGTGATACCAACATCTGAGTCCATGATAGCCTTTTCAATATCTTTGATAGCCTTCTTATCCCATGGCTTGATAGCGATGGTACGTGCGTCAGGCACCATAACAGAGG
>ERZ773013.2308-NODE-2308-length-10590-cov-52.583294_pt1 | contig 10590 bp, 12 predicted proteins | sample MGYA00511670_ERZ773013 | MGnify/ENA primary metagenome ERZ773013 (study PRJEB29015, sample SAMEA2738120) | human oral metagenome | biome: human oral; feature: human-associated habitat; material: saliva | place: China | collected 2257 ...
AATCAAACGCGCCCGCAGCCGCCTGCCCGCCGTCAAAGAAGCCCTCAGCCGCTACCTGCAGGAAACCGCCGCCGCTTATGCTGAACTCAACAGCAAACTCGGCAAACACCCGCTCACCCAGCTCCTGCGCCAACGCCTGCAAACCCTGCTCGCCGCCGGCTTCGCCACCCGCACCCCTTGGGCACAGTGGCCGCGCCTCCCCATCTACCTCAAAGCCATGACCCTGCGCCTCGAAAAATACAGTGGTAATCCCGCCCGCGACGCGGCCCGCGAAGCCGATATACAAGAGCTGGAACAGAATTTGCTTGAAAAAGTTAATGCACTAACCAAACAGGGTTTGCCTATCTCAAATGAGTTAAAAGCATTTGGTTGGATGATAGAAGAACTGCGCGTGTCGTTATTTGCGCAAGAGCTGAAAACGCCGTTTCCAGTGTCGGTTAAACGATTATTAAAGGAGTGGAATATGAATAATAAATAATTTATAAATTTAGGTTAATTTTAATAAAAACAGTACATTACAGAACTGGTTATATGATTATTTTATAAACCTTATATTTATGGGTAATATTATGAATTTAGATGACAAATTTAATGAATTATTGAGATTTTTAAAGACAAATCCAGAATTTCTTTCTATTAGACGAAGAGATTTTGATTTAAATAGACAGGAAGATATAAATTATTTGCGTGATAGATTTAAATCTCAACGTCGCACAGAGATATTACTTTCAGAACCTAAAACAGTGTCAGATATTGCTGTAGATCATATTTTGCATTCAAGTAGAGGTTACGACAATGAAAAGCTGAAAGCAATCCAATCCGAACATAAACTAGTAATGAGTGCTGAGAATCTAGTAGGAGAACTATTAGAAATGTATATTGCTGAAAAATTAGAACCATTTGGTTGGATTTGGTGCTCTGGAAATTTTGTGAAGGCAGTTGATTTTATTTACCCAAAAGACAATGACACTTGGAACTGTTTGCAGATTAAAAATAGAGATAATACTGAAAACTCCTCTTCATCTAAGATAAGAGATGGTAAAGAAATTAATAAATGGTTTCGAGCATATTCAAGAAAAGATGCTACGAATTGGGAAAATTTTCCTGATCTTGACTCACGTATTAAATTGACGGAAGAGGAGTTTTTAGAATTTGTAAGAAAAAGTGTTAAAAAAGAAGATACTTAATTTTATTTATTAAATGCCATTTTCCAGTTATTTTCATTAGTAAATTTATAACGAGAAAAGGGAAAGTTTGTAATATTTTTAACTTCTTCTTGCTTTGAATGCTTGAGTATTGCAATAGAAATAGCAAGACCTAGTCCGCAGGGAACAGCATTACCAATCTGTTTATATTGGTCGGTAATGCTTCCTGAGAATTTCCAATTGTCAGGGAATTGCTGGATTCTTGCGTATTCTGCAATACTTAGTGGTCGATCTTCTGATGGATGTGCTAAATCAGTTGCTGGCATAGTTGGGCTTGTTACCAATGTTGGGCTTGGTTTATCCCAATTTAAACGACGTAAGAATCCTGTTTTTCCTCCAGCTAATTCATATGATTTCCCTAAAGCCTCTCTTTGTAGATCTTCGGGCAAGTTTCGCCAGTTTTGCCCAGCTTTAAGCAATCTGTAATATTTCAATCTCTTTTCAGGGAATTTTGCACAAAGCTTATTTTTATCTTTAGGTATATCTAGAATAGTTTGTTTTAATGTTTTCCAAGGTAATAACCCAAATTCTTCTATTTCTGAATGTGTAGGTTCTAAATACGGGACTCTTGATTTAAGAGATGCAATAATTACTACTCTTTCTCTAATTTGAGGAACGCCAAAGTTAGCTGTGTTATAAAGATTAAAAGAAATAAAGTACCCGTTATCCTTTAAAATGGTTAATATATAATCCAAAGCAGAACCTTTTTTAGGGTTGTTAGAAGATGGACTATAAGCTGCTGATAATAATCCTCTAACATTTTCTATTATAATATATTGAGGGCGTATTTTCATTGAAATATTTATAAAATGTAAAAATACATTTCCCCTGCTGTCGTCAAATGACTTTCTTGTTCCTGCTGTTGAAAATGCTTGGCATGGAGGACCGCCTGCGATTAAATCTATCTTCTCAGCTTCTTGTATATTTAAAATTTCTAAAATATCACTTGCTTGATATTGAGTTATATCTCCAATCAGTGGTACATTGGGTCTATTCAATTTAATTGTTTCTTTGCATTTCTTATCTTTTTCGCAAAATAGAAGGGGGGTAAATCCCCCTTGTTCCAAGCCTAAGTCTAGACCTAGCGCTCCACTAAAAAAACTAATGTAATTCATATTATACCTGACTTATGAAGTGCTTTGAATATTTGCTTATTTTACAAGGAAAATCCTTTTTGGTCCATACTTATTTTGCTAATAACTTCCTTTGTTTATCCACAATACATAAATTAATTCTGCTATTGCTGGAACACTATTGCACAGCGATATTATCAAGAGATCATATGTATTTACTGCAATGATATCAGTGGGATTGCCAATTTACCTAATCTCGCCAAAGCTAGCGTAGCCTGTATAGTAAACCGTAGCTTGCATCAAACCGCACCCCTAGGCACGCACGCGGTCTTTTTAAAAAATGTTCTTTCCAATTAAACCAAAGGCCGTCTGAAAGTATTTCCCAACTTTCAGACGGCCTTTTTATATTCATATTTCTGTTTATTTTTCCAACCGTGCAATCAGTTCATCGGCTAAGTCCAGATAAGCCTGCGTGCCTTTGGCGTGGGCATCGTAGGCGAGGGCGGGGAGGCCGTGGCTGGGGGCTTCTGCGAGGCGGATGTTGCGGGGGATGACGGTGTCGAAGAGCAGGTTGCCGAAGTGTTGTTTGAGCTGTTCGCTGACTTCGACGACGAGGCGGCTGCGGCTGTCGTACATGGTGCGGACGATGCCGGTTACGTCGAGGTCGGGGTTGATGGCTTGGCGGATTTTGCGGACGGTGGCCACTAAGTCGGAAATGCCTTCGAGGGCGTAGTATTCGCAAAGCATGGGGACGATGACGCCGTTGGCGGCGACCAGGCCGTTGAGGGTGAGCAGGGTCAGGGACGGGGGGCAGTCGATGAGGACGTAGTCGTAGTCGTCGGCAACGAGCTGCAGGGCGTTTTTGAGGCGGATTTCACGTGCGATTTCTTGGACGAGTTCGACTTCTGCGCCGGCCAGTGTGCGGTTGGCGCCCAATACGTCGTAGCCGCCTTCTTTGCTGCGGACGACGGCGTTGGGGATGTCGGTTTCGCCGAGGACGACTTGGTAAACGCCGTTTTCGATGGTGGCTTTGTTGATGCCGCTGCCTGTGGTGGCGTTGCCTTGGGGGTCGAGGTCGACGACGAGGACGCGGCGGCCTTTGGAGGCCAGGGAGGCGGCTAGGTTGACGGTGGTGGTGGTTTTGCCGACTCCGCCTTTTTGGTTGGCGACGGCGAGGATTTGTGCGCTCATGTGCTTTGCTGTCGTGTTAAGTGTGGATGGCTGGATTGTACCGTTATTCGGTATGCTTGGGTTGTTTTCAGACGGTCTTTTTGCGGATGATGACGATATGGCGTTCGGCATTGAGTTGGGGAACGTGCAATGCTTCGACTTTTTCGACGGCGACGCTTTCGGGCAGTTTGTCGATTTCTTCTTGCGGATATACGCCTTTCATGGCCGCCCAGTAGCCGCCGTCTTTGAGGAGGTGCTCGGTCCAGTTGACGAAGTCGGCGAGTTCGGCAAAGGCGCGGCTGGTGATGACGTCGGCGCGGCAGTCGGCGGCGGCTTCTACGCGGCCGCTGATGACGCGGACGTTTTTAAGGCCAAGTTCGATGACGGCTTGTTGCAGAAAGGCAGTTTTTTTGGTGTTGGCATCGAGGAGGGTGATGTCGAGGTCGGGGCGGCAGATGGCGGTGGGTATGCCGGGCTGTCCGCCGCCGGAGCCGACGTCGAGCATGGTTTGTGCGTGTTTGATATAGGGCAGGAGGGTCAGGCTGTCGAGCAGGTGGTGGCTGACGGTTTGGGCGGGATCGCGCAGGGCGGTCAGGTTGTAGGTTTTGTTCCACTTTTGCAGCAGGGCGGCATAGTCTAGCAGTTTGGCCTGTTTGGCTTCGTCGATGTCCAAACCCAGTGCCTGTATGCCGTCGCGGAGCTGTTGCGCCTGATTCATTTGTTATTCCTTATTGGTTAAAACGCGTTGGATGTAATGGTAACGGAAAGCATGCCGTCTGAAAATGTTTGTGCCTGTTGAATCAACGTTTCATTTTGTGAAAGACGATGGGCTGCTCCGGCGCGCGCGTGAGCTGTTTGGGCAGGGTCAGCATGGCGATGATCCACACGGAGAGGGTGTAGTAGAACACTCCTTGTCCGCGCATACCGGCCAATGCGGCATTGCCTAAGATGGCTTCAAAAATCAAGCCTGCCGCCGCCGAGGCACACGCTGCGACACCGGCAAGGAAGATGGCGTAACGCGAATGCCGGCGCATCATTTTTTTATACGCCAGCTTGGTCAGTCCGCCGGCAATCGGCAGGTTGAGGAAGGCAAACATGCCGCAGACAAACCATGCGACGGAATCCTGCCAACCGCTTTGCCATGCCCATGCGCCGTCTTTGACCGTGACCAACAGGCCTTGGCCGTCTGAAAAGGCGATTTGCACGATATTGTGCAATATCATCGCCAGCGGCAGGGTAAGGAACATCAGTGCGACCAATAGGGGGCGGTAGGGCTTTTCTTGAGTCAGGTACATGGCGGCTTGCCTTGGGAAATAAGTTGAAATGATAGCAGATCGGCGGTTGATTCACGTTAGTTTGCCACCGAAATTGCTGACAAAAACAGTCAATTAAAAAAGAAATGAAAAATTCTTTTTTCTTGGCAAATATTGGCAAATAAAGGGTAAAAAAACGTTTTCAGACGGCCTAATCTATTATTTTTATATGAACCGAACAGAAAATCTTTGCATTTCTCCGTAAAATCTACTAAATTCTTAATAACATATTATAAAGACCTGAAATCTGGAACCCAAACCGAAACTGCCTTCCGCCATTTACGCTCGGAAACTCAGCAGGCAAAAAGTTTCACACACAACAAAACCAAAAAATAATTCCTCTGAAATCAGTTGTTTATAATGATAGATAACCACAAGGCAAACCATGCCTGACTTTAGTAGGAGTAAAACCATGGCTGAAGCAACCGATGTCGTATTAGTAGGCGGCGGCATTATGAGCGCCACTTTGGGCGTATTGCTCAAAGAACTCGAACCGTCTTGGGAAATCACCCTGATCGAACGCTTGGAAGATGTAGCGTTGGAATCATCAAATGCATGGAACAATGCCGGTACGGGACACTCTGCGCTGTGTGAATTGAACTATGCGCCCCTGACTGCCGACGGCACGATCGATCCGACCCGCGCCCTCAATATTGCCGAACAATTCCATATCAGCCGCCAATTTTGGGCGACTTTGGTCGAAGAAGGCAAACTGACCGACCGTTCTTTCATCAATTCCGTCCCCCATATGTCGCTGGTGATGAACGCCGACCATTGCAGTTATCTGCAAAAACGTTTCGATGTGTTCAAAAACCAAAAACTCTTTGAAAAAATGGAGTTTTCTACCGACCGTGCCAAAATCGCCGAATGGGCGCCGCTGGTTGTCAACGGTCGTGATGAAAGCCAACCCATTGCCGCCAACTACTCCGCCGAAGGTACGGACGTTGATTTCGGTAATCTGACCCGCCAAATGGTGCAATATCTGCGCGAAAAAGGCGTGAAAATGGAATTCAACCGCCATGTTGAAGACATCAAACGCGAATCTGACGGCGCGTGGGTACTCAAAACCTGCAACACCGAAAACCATGAAGACCATTTGACCCTCCGCAGCCGTTTCGTGTTCCTCGGCGCAGGCGGCGGTGCACTGACCCTGCTGCAAAAATCCGGTATTCCGGAAGGCAAAGGTTACGGCGGCTTCCCTGTTTCCGGCCTGTTCTTCCGCAACAGCAACCCTGAAACCGTTGCCCAACACAATGCCAAAGTGTACGGTCAGGCTTCCGTTGGTGCGCCTCCTATGTCCGTTCCGCACTTGGATACCCGCAACGTGAACGGCGAGCGTCATCTGATGTTTGGCCCATATGCAGGCTTCCGCCCCAACTTCCTCAAACAAGGCTCGCTCATGGATCTGCCGATGTCCATCCAAATGGACAACCTCTATCCTATGCTCCGCGCCGGTTGGGCTAATATGCCGCTGACCAAATATCTCTTGGGCGAATTGCGTAAAACCAAAGAAGAACGTTTTAATTCTCTCTTAGAGTATTATCCGGAAGCCAATCCTGATAATTGGGAACTGATTACCGCCGGTCAACGCGTACAAATCATCAAAAAAGACCCGAAAAAAGGCGGCGTACTCCAATTCGGTACCGAAATCGTCGCCCATGCCGACGGCTCGCTGGCCGCATTGCTGGGCGCATCCCCAGGTGCATCAACCGCCGTGCCTTTGATGATTAAGCTGATCAACCAATGCTTCCCTGGCCGTATCGAGTCATGGTCAGGCCGTCTGAAAGAATTGGTGCCCGGCTACGGTATCAAGCTGAACGACAATCCGACTTTGGCGGACGAAATCATCAGCCACAACGCGACCGTTTTGGGCATTCATCACTAAATTAAAGCAGACACAAAGGCGGGCATTCTTGCCCGCCTTTTTTCAAACCATTAAAATAGCGGCATTCAGGCCGTCTGAAATCTAATCTGCGACAGCATGTTGCACGATTCAAACCCGAAAATCAGCCCCAATAGAAAAACGCCATGACCGATATTCTCAACAAAATCCTTGCCACCAAAGCAGAAGAAGTGGCCGCCCAAAAAGCCGCCGTTTCTTTGGAAGACATCAAAGCCCAAGCGCAGGCTGCCGCGCCGGTTCGCAGCTTTATCGGCTCGATCCGTGAAAAACACGCGCAGAATCTGCCTGCCATTATTGCCGAAGTCAAAAAAGCCAGCCCGAGCAAAGGCCTGATCCGTCCTGATTTTCATCCTGCCGAAATCGCCGTTGCTTATGAAAAAGCGGGTGCGGCCTGTTTGTCCGTGTTGACGGACGAACCTTATTTCCAAGGTTCGCCCGAGTATTTGAAACAGGCGCGTGCGGCTGTGGCGCTGCCGGTCTTGCGTAAAGATTTCATCATTGACGAATACCAAATCTATCAGGCGCGCGCGTGGGGTGCGGATGCGGTTCTTCTGATTGCCGCCGCCTTGGAAGCAGAGCAGCTTGAGCGTTTTGAAGCCGTTGCCCACGAATTGGGCATAACTGTATTGTTGGAGTTGCACGATGCGTCCGAGCTGGAAAAATGCCGCAACATGACCACACCGTTGTGGGGTGTTAACAACCGCAACCTGCGTACGTTTGAAGTGACCCTGCAACAAACCCTCGACCTCTTGCCTGAGTTGAGCGGCAAAACCGTTGTAACTGAAAGCGGCATCCGCAACAAAGAAGACGTCGATTTCATGCGCGGCCACGGCGTGCATACTTTCCTGATCGGCGAAACCTTTATGCGAGCCGACGATATCGAAGCCGAAGTCAAAAAACTGTTTTAAACCCTAAAAAGCATCAGGCCGTCTGAATTTTCAGACGGCCTGAATCCATTGGAGACGAGAAAAAATGTTTACCGTACAGCGCATTTACGCCTATCAACCCGATTCTAAACAAACCGCCGTCTTTATCGACCGCCTTTATCCGCGCGGCGTCCGCAAAGAGGTTTTTGCCACTGCGCTTTGGCTGAAAGACATTACACCCAGTGCAAACCTGCGTCGCTGGTATCACGAAAATCCGACTGAGAATTTTGACAGTTTTGTCAGCCGTTATCATGAAGAGCTGCAAGGCGATACCGAGCAGGCCGCCATCAAGCGGCTGCTGGATTTGGAAAAACAGCACGGCAATATCCTGTTGCTGACCGCCGTCAAAGATCCCCGACATTCCCACGTCTCTGCGCTGGCTCAATTTTTGGGTGCAAGGTTTGAATATCGCGATTAAAAAATCAGTGTTTGGGCTGAATACAAAAAGGCCGTCTGAAATCAAGGTTTCAGACGGCCTGCTATTTTCAAATCAAGAAGGATAACGGTGTGCCACCAATTTTCCGTCTATGTATTCGCCGATATAGACTTGCGAGGCTTCAAGGTGGAGGCGGTCGAGTTCCTGTTGTAGCCATTCTTCATCACGCTTAATGATTTCGAGGATGTCGGGGTCAACTTGGCCGTCTGTAATCAGTGGATAGCGCAGGCTTTCGTCGCCGTACTTAATGACGGCGAGCTGGCCGTTTTGTTCCATCACGGCACGTTTGACGGCAGAGATTTCGTAGATGCCGGCGGCGCGGAGTTTGAACATGAGGTCGTGTGCGCTGATGCCGTTTTTCATGCATTCATCGGTTTGGATTTTGCCGTTGACGATAACCCAGACGGATTTGCCGTCAATGATGGATTTGACCCAGCGGTTGTGGTTTTTGATGAATTTCAGGCTCAAGACCAACAGCGTCCACAAAATCAGCACGAGGAAAAATTGCAACAGGCCGACGCTGTCGCTGTAAATCACGCCACCGATGATGCCACCGAGTACATAGTTTTGCACTTGGTCCATGGCGGAGGTCGGCGCGAGGTTGCCTTTACCTAAGAGGTTGATTTGCAAAATCAAACCTAAAATACCCATCAGTAGTTTGAGGGCGAGCAGGGAGTATGCTTCCATGTGTGTGTATCCTGTTATTCTTTATCGATGAGTTCGATATTGTTGTTGACCAAATTGATGGGCGTCAGCGTGTAGGCGGAGAAGTCTTGATTGAAATGGACTTCGTAGTATTGGTTTTTGATGCCGATAATCATGCCGTTGAACAGGCGCGTGCTGTTGACGATGATGTCTTGTTTTTCAACTTTTTGGTTTTCAATCAAGGCATTGAGAAAACCCACCATGCGCGAAGTATCGGCGGCAAAGTTTTGACGCTCGCTGTATGAAAGATATTGCGTGCCGCAGATGAGGATGAGCAACAACAGCGCAATAATGCTCAGATCGCGGTATTTGGTGTCCATGCGGTGGCGCAGGTATTGCGATACGGTGAGCAGGAGGATGACGAGGGCGGCGAAAATCAGGATATATTTCAAGTAGTCGTGGAAATACATATGATTTTCAAGATAAAAGTGAGAAAAGAATTTCATGGTATTTGATAAATTTGGGAAGGGTAATAAGGCCGTCTGAAACTTACATTTCAGACGGCCTCGTCTATTAAACAAGGATGTTGCGTTAAGTTTTCAAAATAGGGTGTTTTTAAAGCGGTATCAGTTGATAAATCCGTCGTCTTTCATTTTCTTTTCGGATATGTATTTAATTGTACATTCATACACATATATATTTTTGATAGGTATTGGGTAGTATCACAGCAAGGTCTTCCAGTGTCCAATTTCTATTGGACTGAAAGGTGGGAGAGTTTAATTCTTGCTGTTCGATTTTTTGCCACTCTGTGTTGGCTTTTGGAGCGAATTCTTTGGTAGTTTTTTCGAATGCGCGAATACCAATGCGGTTTCTCTTGCTGTATATTCTGCCTGCCAAGTAACGTTGTTCAGGAAACTCATGCTCATGCCCCTTCAAACTACCACTGCAATAGTTTTGAGTAGCTTCAGTATCAGCCAGCCGATCGGCATCATGTAAAACAGCAAGATAGTGGCTTTTACCTTGCAAAATCAGCCAAGCTGCGAAGCCATAAGTATTGTATTTATGCTTACCACCGTACACCAAAGATAGCGCAGACCAAATTAATCTATTGGGACTGGCAATAATTGTGCATTCGTACATCTTAAAGAAATAATCGAAATATAATAAATCCTCATCTGGTAAAGATTCCAATAACCGATTCAAGTTTTGGTTGAATTCCCCAATATTGCGAGATTCAGGACGTGCTTGATCAATGATGTTCCAAAAATCGTTGATTGTCATGGCTCCAATCTTTCGAATAATCCGAGACAGGCATAGACGCCGAGTTTAAACACGTTCTTTTTCCAAAATGACGACGTAGGCTTCACGCACGAAAAACAGCAGCATGCGGCGCTGGTCTTTTTCCATGGTAACGACCTTCCAGCCTTGCGAAGCGTGGCTGTTGAGGAAATCGCTGAATTTGACCGGATTGATTTTGGCGCTGCCGAAAACCAAACTGGACAGCAGGTTCTCTTGATAAATGACGGCTTTATATTCTTTCATTTTATTCCTTTAAAAACAAGGGGGCTTTAAAGCCCCCTGATTCTACTCCTTATTATTCAACTGCGGTAATACGGAGCCTTCGCCCAATGCCAACAAACCACTTTGCGAGTAAATACCCAGTTTGGCGCGGGTGTCGGTGATGTCGAGGTTGCGCATGGTCAGTTGGCCGATGCGGTCGAGCGGTGTGAACGCTGCGTCTTCGACTTTTTCCATGCTCAGGCGTTCGGGTTGGTAGGTCAGGTTAGGCGATTCGGTGTTCAGAATCGAGTAGTCGTTGCCGCGGCGCAGCTCGAGGGTGACTTCGCCGGTGATGGCTTTGGCAACCCAGCGTTGGGCGGTTTCGCGCAACATGAGGGCTTGGCTGTCAAACCAGCGGC
>ERZ773013.2310-NODE-2310-length-10586-cov-2.665084_pt1 | contig 10586 bp, 8 predicted proteins | sample MGYA00511670_ERZ773013 | MGnify/ENA primary metagenome ERZ773013 (study PRJEB29015, sample SAMEA2738120) | human oral metagenome | biome: human oral; feature: human-associated habitat; material: saliva | place: China | collected 2257 ...
GTACTAAACACTGCGTCATCGGCGAAATCGACAGTCGTGAAGAGCCGCAGAGAGTCGATGGAAAAAGCGAGACACAAGGCGGTTAATTACCACATCCCCTGTATTTCCCTAACGTCGTTAATGGCCCTGATGACCTTGCCGTCGACCGTGCGAAGAGTGACATTGGGATAAGCTATGCCTTTCGCCGTCTTCTTTGCCTCAGCAACCTTCTTCACGAAAGCAGCATAGCCCGCAGCATCACTGTTATCGCGGAAACGAGTCACCATCTCGTCGAGCTGTACGGACGTATAATAGAAATGGCGATTGAGACTCTTCCCTTGCAGATAAAGACTATACGGCTCCATAGGGTGAACCCAGAGATAATTATCACTGTGCTGCTGATAGACGGCCTTCAGCGAGTCGGCTGTACGCGACAGTCGTTCACCGATAGCCTTGTTGGGATGCTCTGGGCCACCAAGCTCCTTGCCGCCATAGAGGTAATGCCAGGGATGGCAGAATGGATCGTGAAGGTGTTGCCGGCGAAAGCAGAGGAAGGAGCTATCAGACTCACACACAAAAGGATATTATAAATTTTCATTATTAACTATTTTCTTTGTTTTTACCACAGACCTTATTCCTTTATTACCACAGATGAGAAACAATGAAAAACAATAATGCCTACCCATTGCTTTCATCTGTGGTAAATTATTGTTTCTCATTGTTTCTCATCTGTGGTTAATAACAATCAGTTCTTCAGCGCAACCTCAATCTTGTCGTCTTGTATAGGTGACCCTTCTTGACGGCAAACTCATCAATACCAATCTTAGTCACCTTTGAGATGTCCAGATGTGAATACTTGCCCTTCTGGTATTTCTTGTGGATATCCTTAACCATATCCCAGCCCACTCCAAGATGTCTGGCTATATTACTTATAGCTCGTCCCAGTCTCAGAAGGTCTACTACATGTCTTTGGAACCTGAAAGTACAGTTTACATTACCATAAGTAAAAGGAATGTCTACCTGGTGAGCCCTACCACAATTCAGACCATATCGCACGACTTCCCTGCTGCCGCGAAATAGGATACCTGACAACCAATATTTCTTTTATTTATTTGTCATTCTCACAGAAATAATGTATTTTTGCAAAACAAATGAGTTGCACGTGTTACCCGAATTGCGTTAAGCATATGGAAAATGTGACGATATTCTTCGGAGAGCTGCTTATCACTGTAGCTTTTTGCATCTGGTTGCACACAAAGAGTAAGAATCGCCAGGTTGATAATTTATAATATACACCAAAAATAATTATGGGACTTTTAACAGGAAAGACAGCCCTCATCACAGGTGCTGCACGCGGCATTGGCAAGGCCATTGCCATGAAATTTGCTAAGGAAGGTGCCAGCATCGCCTTCACTGATTTGTTCATCGACGAGGAGCACGGTGGTCTGCAGACCGAGCGTGACATTCAGTCTCTCGGCGTTAAGGCCAAGGGCTATGCCAGCAACGCTGCTGACTTTGCTCAGGCAGCTGATGTCGTGGCAAAGGTGAAAGAGGAGTTCGGATCCATCGATATCCTTGTCAACAACGCCGGTATCACAAAGGACGGACTGATGCTCCGTATGACAGAGCAGCAGTGGGACGCTGTCATCAACGTCAACCTGAAGTCTGCCTTCAACTTCATCCACGCTTGCGTACCGGTGATGATGCGCCAGCGCAACGGTTCTATCATCAACATGTCGAGTGTTGTCGGTGTCCACGGCAACGCCGGACAGTGCAATTACGCCGCCTCTAAAGCCGGCCTCATCGCCTTGGCTAAGAGTATCGGTCAGGAGATGGGCTCTAAAGGCATCCGCGCCAACGCCATCGCTCCGGGCTTCATCGACACCGCTATGACACAGGCTCTGCCGGAGGATATCCGCAAGGCATGGATCAAGAACATTCCTCTTCGCCGCGCCGGAACGGTCGACGACATCGCCAACACAGCTCTCTACCTCGCTTCTGACCTCTCGAGCTACATCTCCGGTCAGGTCATTCAGGTCGACGGCGGCATGAATATGTAATGAGAACTCTTTACGAAGATAATCATATCATCATCGTCTATAAGGAAAGCGGGGAGATCGTACAGGGCGACAAGACCGGCGACCGTCCACTCTCAGAGACAGTGAAAGACTATATCAAGGCGAAGTACCACAAGTCTGGCAACGTGTTCCTCGGCGTGGTGCATCGCCTTGACCGTCCTGTGGCAGGCCTTGTCGTCTTTGCCCGCACGTCGAAGGCATTGTCACGACTGAACGACATGTTCCGCAAGGGTGAGGTACACAAGACCTATTGGGCTATCACGCATGAGATGCCGCCTCAGTCCGAAGGCATGCTGACCCACTGGATCACACGCAATGAGAAGCAGAACAAGAGCTATGCCTGCGACCATGAGGTGCCAGGGGCAAAGAAAGCTATTCTGAAATATAAGGTAATAGCCAATAGTGACAATTATCACTTGTTGGAGGTTCACCTCCTCACAGGACGTCACCATCAGATACGCTGCCAGCTTGCCGCCATGGGCTGTCCTATCAAAGGCGACCTGAAATATGGTGCACGCCGCTCCAATTCCAATGGCAGTATCTCGCTGCTCTCACATGAGGTAGAGTTTATCCATCCCGTTTCGAAAGAACCCATCCATGTCGTCTCGCCGTTACCCGACGACCGGCTGTGGAATAGCATCGGTGAGGAAGTGCGCTGACGCCGGCTCCCTCTCACTGGTGTCCGGCTTCACACAGAGTGGACAATCTGCATGGAGTAGCCCCTCACTTTCTCACTTTTCTCTTTTTCCTCTCCAACGAAAAAAGGTCGCGAAGGCTGCCGAAGTCTTTCTTAAGAATGAAGCCAACGCCCTGCGTGTTAAGCGAGTTACGCGTGAAGTAACGGTCGTTGGCCTGATTATAGACATGCACGCTGAAGTTACCATTGGGGAAGATGAGATAACGTAAGTCAAAGTCACCGATAAACGAGGCCGTGGCGTTGGCTTTATCTCGGTAACCTATCTGTCCGTTGAAGATAAGACGGTTGTTGAGCAGGTTACCACTGAACAGTCCTTCATACTCAGCATTATTGAAACCCTCGTCACCCGTGGAGATGTTAGCTCCGAAGTTCCAGTTGCTGTTTTTCATGATGCCACCAATGACATTGTTAATCTGCTGACTGAGCTGTCCACTGAGAATACTCTGCATGACGAGCGACGTCTGGTTGGTCTGCGTATTGGCGTTATTGGTGCCACGTGAATAGAACCGTCCAACGGCAAGGAGGTAGAGCACTTGCTGGTTCATCTCCTCCTGACCATTGATGATGCTGGATATCATCTGTTTCGTGTCGGAGCTCATTGTCGGGAAGTCAAGGTCGAAGCTTACTTGCGGATTCTCCGGTGTCCCGGTAATGTCCATGATACAGTTCACCCTCACATTATTAGAAGAGAGACTTCTGCCCATCTGCAGGTCAGAGAGACTGACAGAGGCTATGGAATACAAAGCGCGCAACTTCAGGACGGCAGCATAAGGGTCACCGCCGAAGGTGATTGTCCCACCTTGTGAGAATGTGAAGATTCTCTTGATGATATTCTGTATCGTAAGACTATAGATGCCCCGCTCCACAGTGTAGGTACCGAAGATGTCCAGTCTCCCCTTATTAAAATAGGTGGCACGCAACGTCCCTGCGCCATTGAGCATGATGTAGTCGTCAGTAGCCTTGTTCGTGATAAGGCGAAGGGTGGCACTCGGATTGGCATTGATGAGCAAGCTCAGATGAATATCGGTAGGGATATCCGGGATGGTGTCAGCTACAGACCTGTTGGCACTGTCACGCCGCACGGAAGAAGCGTTACGGTCATGCCAGTGAACGAAATCCTGGACATCCGGTGCCGTCGTACTTGAGATATCATATACCACTTCTGAACCTTTCTCAGGTGTGACATTGACATCAACATCAAGCGTACCCGGACGGCTCTTGACCGTGACATTGCCCGTACCAAACACCTTACCGTAGAAACTTCTGCCATCGGAGCCATCGAAGTTATAAGCCAGCAGACGGTTGGCACGGGCACTGATGTCAGCCGTGATATGACTGATGTGTTGGTGGTGGACAGCACCACTGACAATACCCTGGTTGCCATACGCATCACGTATCGGGTCGTCAAGAAGTTGTATCTCGTTTTCAATGAAGTGGACCTTTCCTCCGTTGACATAATAACGGACACCTGTCGGCTTGATGGTCATAGCGCCATCGGTGGTGATGTCACCCGTGAGATTCAGTTTGCTCAAGTCTCCCCACAGCCTCAGGTCTCCGCTGCCCCGCAGGTCCACATCACTCAGGAAACCGGAGGCAAGCGTGCCCAGGAACTCAGCACGCGAGTTGTCGAGCTTCATGCCAAGTTCGATATAATGATGCTTCGTGGAGACATAGCCTCGTACGATGGTGTGCGAAGGAATGATAGTCTTACCTTCCCGGATCATGTCATTGGCCACTCCGTCAATATTAATCTGTCCCTCACTAAGTTTCCATCCCACATTGGCATAGAGTGTGCCGAGACGGCCCTGTATCAGCTTGAAGTTGTCGACACGCAGACAGCCATTGACATCAGGACTGTCAAAGACTCCTTTCACGCTCACCGTACCCGAAATCGCACCACCGAACTCCACAGAGTGGAAGTTGACAAGGTTGAGGATATAGCTCACATTGACATTGGTGAGCGTTGCCGTCAACGAATCACGGTCACTGTTAGTGCCTGTCCCCGAGACAAGGATACGTTGCGTGCCACCGGAGATAAGGAAGTCGTGGATCTCCAGATGGTTCTTGCTGTAAAGTATGGTCGAAGGATGGACCGTATAGAGCGAGTCACCGATATGAACCTGCGACTCATTGAAGTTAAGCAGAGCCAGAGTCCTGCCTTCCATATTCTTCCGGAAAGCAACGTCTGAGCTCAGTGTGCCCCGCAGCCGTTGCGAAGCAGCATGATTATCGAGAGAGAGACTGGCTGTGATACGGTTGTTGCCTGCCGTGGCCCGCAGTCCGAGATCAGTACCGAGTGTCTCCGTGCGCATGTTCGTGAGGCCTGCATCAATGGAGAGCATACCACTGAGGGTCCGCACGGTCGTACGGATATTCTTCAGATGCCGGTCACCATAAATGAGGTCAGGGGCCGAAAGATCAGCATCAAGCGATGATCCGTCCCGGCCGAAAGTAGCACGGACATTAACTGTGTCGAGGATATCGAGCGGAACATTGAGGAACGGATGCGCCCATTTGCTGTCCGTGAGACGGGCAGCAAAACTAAACTCACCGGTATGGATAGGACGGTAACGGAACGAGGCAAGGTTGGTAATGCCCGGCAGTTTCTTCACAATGACGTTCTCGATGGCCTGCGGAAGGACAGCATAGTCGAACTTACCATACACCACCGCAGCACCAAAATTGCTGAGCATCAGTAAGTAATGTCCGCGGCCAGAGTGTCCGGCACTGAAGTTCAGCGAATCAAGACTATACGTATCGTTGCCCTGCTTCATAGAGAAGTTGCCGACACGGAGATAGCCGTCGGCAGTATTGATATCACGCCCCCGAAAGTTGGCATCCACAGTGCCACTATATGTCGCGTTAGCCAGCCGTCCCTTGAGCATGTTCAGCGCCGAAGGCAGGAAATGAGAGACCGCTGCCTTGAGATGCACAGCTTTCTCTGCTCCTAACAACCGGGCACCACCCTCAGCCGTCAGACTGATATTCGGGTCGTTGACACTCACGCGCCCTTCTGCCAAGCCCCCGGCATAGGAACCATCCAATGAGATGTTGCGGTAGATATAGTTGTTATAGTCGAAGCGGAATACGAGACCCCTGGCACTGAACCGTTCAGCATTGATGTCACCACTGCCATCGAGGTCAGCTGCCAGCATACCGAAATGTAGATTGCTCAGCACTGTCCCAAGGGCAAAACCGTTCGTGGCGATATGTCCGCCTATGCGGTTGCCCGTCTTTCTGATATCCAGCGTCACATTGCCCGCGCCCGTGTACAATTCCCCTTTGGTCTTCAGGTCAGCCCCCCACCCCGATGCCGAGCCATGGAACGCGATGTTGCCGAGACGCATCACCGGCTCCGGCACTTTACCTGCAAAATATTTCACAACATTGGCATTGGCATGGAACTGGCGGACCACGGCATGCCACCGCAGAGGCATGCCCAGCATAAGGCCGCCCGCAGCAGAGAGGCGAAAGTCGGAAGGTTTCGAAAAACTGTTGTAACCTGCATACTGCGGCATGGAGAGGTCAAAACTGGAGATGAATATGCGCTTGCCTACCCCATTGACAGAGGCACGGACAAGCAGCGGACGAGCGATAGAAGCAAAATCGGGGACGAACGCCCGCAGGTCAGCAAGGTTGATGCGTGACAATGCCAGCGTGGCATTGAAGATCCGTTCCCCGTTCTTCCTGTCGGTCCCGGCATGCGGGATGCTTATCTCTGAGCGCGGAAGGTCAAGGAGAAAATTGTCAAGACTTACCGACTGTCCCGTTGCTTTCACCTTGAACGACAAGGCGCGGATGTCAAGACCGGATGCTTCGTGCAGCGACAGACGCTTCAGGTAAATATTGTAGTTGCCGCCATCAACGATACGGAAGATGATATGCGAACTGATGTTCGACACTTTCAGATGACTGACATCGAAAGTCTTGAGCACCGGCTTATCAAGTCTGTTCCATGCCATCTGTCCATGGCGAATGATAAGACTGTTGATGGCAAGGTTCAGATGCGACTTATGCGACTTGTCCTTGGAAGCGAGGGAGTCGAGGACGAACTGGAAATTGGGCTTTGCCTCACTGTTCTCCTTGTAGAGATCAAACTGTGGAGTAAAGATCTGTGCCGATGTGATGGTCACGCGTCCTTGCACGAGGTCGGTATAACTGAACTTTGCCGATAGCCGGGAGGCCCACAGCATATGCTTGCCACGCTGGTCGAGCATGGCGATGTCGTCGATGATGATGCGGTTGAACAGGCCCATATCCACGCGTCCCACTGATACCGCCGTGCCGAGCTTCTCCGAGATGGCAGACGCCATAGCCCGTCCCAGTACCGACTGCACGGCAGGGACATGCACAAGGGCGATGACGATGAGATAAAGTCCTACTGTCATCCATACGAGGATATTGATGATGCGCTTGAGTTTCTTCAAGTAGAATTTATAAAGTGAATATTGCAATGTGGGCAGTTTGCACTTTTCCCTCTGCAAAATTAGACAAAAAACGCCTCCCCAAAAAGAAAAAGCAGTCAGATTTCTGTTATTTGGTATGAAAAATGATTAAATTTGCACGCAGTACACCAAAATATCTTTTATCTGTTCTATGGCAAATGTAATTAAGTTGCGTAAAGGCTTAGACATTAACCTGACAGGGAAAGCTGCAAAGGAGAAGGTGGTGACAGCCGCATCCTCCGTTTACGGTCTCTCCCCTTCGTCATTCCCGGGCATCACTCCTAAGGTAGCCGTGAAGGAGAATGATCATGTGCTTGCCGGTGAACCTTTGTTCATAAACAAAGCCTGCCCGGAGATGGGCTTTGCCTCGCCCGTAAGCGGCACCGTCAAGGCCGTGGTGAGAGGTGCGCGCCGTAAGGTGCTCATGGTGACGGTGGAAGCCGACACCGAGCAGAAAGCCCACGATTATGGCAAGGCTGATGTAGCCTCGCTCGACGGCGAGGCCGTAAAAAACAAGCTCCTGGAAGCCGGACTCTTCGGCTACATCAACCAGATGCCTTATGCCGTCGTGGCTGATCCTCAGACCCAGCCTGACGGTATCTTTGTCTCTGCCCTACGCGACATGCCGCTGGCATGCGACTTTGAATTTGAACTTCAGGGTAACGAAAAGGCCTTCAAGACGGGTATGAAAGCACTTGCACGCATCGCTCCCGTCCATCTCGGCACCGGCGCTGAGCAGACTGCTCCTACATTGACGAGTGCGGAAGGTGTGGATCTCAACGTCTTCGACGGCCCCTGTCCCGCAGGCAACGTCGACGTGCAGATCAACCACATCTTTCCAATGAGTAAGGACAAGACGGTGTGGACCGTTGACCCCACTGCCGTCATCTTCTTCGGCCGTCTGCTCCTCACGGGCTTCACGGACCTCACGCGCACCATCGTCGTAGCCGGCAGCCGTGTGAAGACTCCGGCTTACACCGACGTAAAGACAGGGGCGGCTTTAAAGGACATTCTCGCCGGACGTCTCACTCAGACAGAGCATATCCGTATCATCAACGGCAACCCCTTGACAGGCACTCACGACACGCTCGACGGGTTCCTCGGCGCCCACACCTCTGAGGTGACGGTCATCCCCGAAGGCGACGATGTCAACGAGACACTCGGCTGGATCATGCCACGCACGAAAGAGTTCTCTGTCAACCACAGTTACTTCTCCTGGCTCTTCGGCAAGAAGAAGACTTATGACCTCGACGCGCGCATCAAAGGCGGTGAGCGACACATGATCATGAGCGGCGAATACGACAAGGTGCTGCCTATGGACATCTACGCTGAATATCTCATCAAGGCTATCATCACCGGCGACATCGACAAGCAAGAACAGCTTGGTATCTACGAGGTGGCTCCTGAGGACTTTGCCCTCGCTGAGTTCGTAGACAGTTCGAAGCTTCCCTTGCAGCAGATTGTCCGCGAGGGTCTTGACATCCTGAGAAAAGAGAACGCGTAAACTGTTGTTTCCTTAAATAATATCCAATATTTGGAATGAACGCAATAAAGAAATATTTCGATAAGATACGGCCGGACTTTGAGGACGGCGGCAAGCTGCATGCTCTGCGGAGCGTGTACGAGGGTTTTGAGTCGTTCCTCTTCGTGCCCAACATCACTTCGGCGAGCGGTGTGTCAATTCACGATGCCATCGACTCGAAGCGTATCATGAGCTTCGTGGTCATCGCCCTGCTGCCCGCCATGCTCTTCGGCATGTACAATGTGGGCTACCAGAACTATCTCGCCGCCGGCACCCTTGCCTCGGCATCGTTCTGGAGCATCTTCGGCTACGGCTTCCTCGCTGTGCTCCCGAAGATTCTTGTGAGCTACATTGTCGGTCTGGGCATCGAGTTCGCCTGGGCCCAATGGAAAGGCGAGGAGATCCAAGAGGGGTACCTCGTCTCAGGTATCATCATCCCGCTCATCATCCCCGTCACCACACCACTGTGGGCCCTGGCGTTGGCTTGTGCCTTCTCCGTCATCTTCTGCAAGGAGATCTTCGGCGGCACGGGTATGAACATCTTCAACGTCGCCATCGGCGCCCGTATGTTCCTCTTCTTCTCTTATCCGTCGAAGATGACAGGCGACGCCGTATGGGTAGCTAAGCATAGCATTTTCGGCTTAGGAAACACGCTCCCCGACACATTCACCATGGCTACACCGCTTGCTCATCTGGCACAGGGCACACCGATGGACACGGGGGTCTGCAACATGATCACGGGTCTCATGCCAGGCTCTATCGGTGAGACATCGGTCATCGCCATAGCCATCGGTGCCGTCATCCTCCTGTGGACAGGCATCGCCAGCTGGAAGACCATGCTGAGCGTCTTCATCGGTGGCAGCATCATGGGCGCTGTGTTCCACGCTACGGGCGCCTCTCCTATCGAGTGGTGGAAGCAGCTCATCCTCGGCGGGTTCTGCTTCGGTGCCGTGTTCATGGCTACTGACCCTGTGACATCCGCACGTACCGAGACCGGTAAATGGATCTACGGATTCCTCGTCGGTACCATGGCTATCATTGTCCGTGTGAAAAACCAAGGCTACCCTGAGGGTATGATGTTAGCCATCTTCTTCGGTAACATGATCGCACCGCTCATCGACCATTGCGTCGTGCAGTGCAACATCTCCAAACGGGCAAAGCGCAGCAGGGTTTCTGAATAACAGCATTAGGACAAGAAAAACGAACAATCATGAAAACGAACAGTAATTCATATACCATTATCTATTCGGCGATCATCGTCGTGATAGTGGCGTTTCTCCTTGCCTTTGTCTACCAGGCGTTTAAGCCCATGCAGACTGCCAATGAAGCACTGGCAAAGAAGAAACAGATTCTCTACAGCCTCAACATCCGCAATCTGGATGACAAGGCGGCAGAGGCTAAATACAATAATGTGGTGAAGTCGGAGAAAACCGTGGATGGCAGCGAGATGTTCATCTGCAACGTCGACGGAAAAACCAAGTATGTCTTCTCGATGACCGGTATGGGCCTCTGGGGCGGCATCAGCGGCTACGTGTCGGTCAACGACGACAAGTCGACTGTCTATGGCGCTTACTTCAACCATGAGAGTGAGACTGCCGGCCTGGGTGCCGAGATCAAAGACAACCAGAAATGGCAGGAGAAGTTCCAGGGCAAGAAGCTCTTCAAAGGCACCGACCGCAGCTCTATCGCACTGTCGGTGCAGAAAGAGGTGACCGATCCTGCGACACAGGTGGATGCCGTCACGGGTGCCACGCTGACATCCAACGGTGTGGCCAACATGCTGCATAACGGTCTCGGGAAATTTCTGAAATTCCTCAACAGCAAGTAACTATTATATAACACATATATAATATACAACATTGTCT
>ERZ773013.2311-NODE-2311-length-10585-cov-2.866382_pt1 | contig 10585 bp, 5 predicted proteins | sample MGYA00511670_ERZ773013 | MGnify/ENA primary metagenome ERZ773013 (study PRJEB29015, sample SAMEA2738120) | human oral metagenome | biome: human oral; feature: human-associated habitat; material: saliva | place: China | collected 2257 ...
TATTATATGTTTTTATGAAATGTATTTAAATCTAGAATATAAAGGTATTTTATAGGAGGTAATGATGACTATAGCAGATATTAATCTAAAATCACTTTGCAACGATATTTTAAATAGTGGTAACAATACCCTAGGAGAAAAAGTTAGACCAAAATATGCTGATGGTACACCATCACATACAATGTTTGTGAACCAGGTATTTGAAAGATATGACCTTTCAAAGGGTGAACTCCCAATTGTTACTCTTAGACAGGTTGCATGGAAGTCTGGCATTAAGGAAATATTATGGATATACCAGGACCAGAGTAATAATCTTGATCTTTTAAGGGATAAGTATGGTATTACTTGGTGGGATGAATGGGACTTAGGCGACAGAACTATTGGTCAGAGATACGGTGCAACTGTCAAAAGGTATAAGCTTATAGACAAGCTACTTGAAAATTTAAAGAACCAACCATATGGTAGAAGGCATATAATTAACCTATACCAGGAAGCTGACCTAGAGGAAACAGCAGGGCTTTTCCCATGTGCAATGGAAACACAGTGGTCTGTAAGAGATGGATACCTTGACCTTACTCTTATTCAGAGGTCATCTGACGTAGCAGTTGCCAATGCAATTAATAAAATCCAGTATGTGGCTCTTCAGATGATGGTTGCAAGACACGTTGGCCTGGAACCTGGTGTATTCTGCCATTATGTAAATAATGCCCATATATATGATAGGCATATAGACCAGATAAGGGAAATGATTGCTAGAGACCCTCAGGAAGGACATGAGTCTGTTAGGTTGGTCCTAAATCCAGAAAAAACCAACTTCTATGACTTCACTATAGATGATTTTACAATGGAAAACTATAATCCAGTAAAACCTAACTTCCAATTTGAGTTAGCCATATAGTAAATACAGGCCTATAGCCTATACAAGTATTAATATTTAGGATATGGTAAATCCAATACCCTATCCTATCTTAGTATAAATTAGGAGATAATATATGATAGATAATATATATATGATAGTTGCCATGACTAAAAATACAAGGGCCATTGGTATAGACGGAGATATGCTTTATCACCTTAAGGAAGACCTAAAGTATTTCAAGGAAACTACTCTAAACCACACTATAGTATGTGGAAGAAAAACTTACTTTAGTTTTCCAAAAAGACCACTGCCGAATAGGAAGAATATAATACTCACTAGGGGTAATGACCATTATGATCAGGCCTTCACCCTTCATTCAAAGGACCAGGTTGCCCAATATGCACTTAACCATCCGGATGAGAAGATTTTTATATGTGGTGGTGACAATGTCTATAAGCAGTTTATGGATCTTGCTAGTAAGCTATATATTACAGAAATAGACGAAGATAGTCCTGTAGAGGCTGATAGCTTCTTTCCCCAGATTGATCCTAGTCTATGGACTAAGGTATCGGAATCAGACTATATAATACCTGAAAAAGCACCTAGGTATAAACACATAGTCTATGATAGAAATTTATAAGATAAGATAAAATAAAAAAACCTGGAAAAAATCTAAAAAAGTCCCGCCCTATAATGGGACTTTTTTAATGCAAAAAAGTGGCTTATACTAAGTACAAGCCACCTCTTAAGGCTAATTTTTATTTAATATTTATAAAAAAATCAACAATATGTTCAGGAATACTTTTTTCTCCACCTAAAACTATTATGTCTTCAATGTTTTCTCTACTAGTGAAGTCTATATAATTATCTGAATTATTTTTCGGATTTAATAACTGTATAGGTGCATTTTCCATAGCTGCCAAAGCCGATGACACTAATGCATCTGCAAAAGATTCACCTGACTCAGCTAGATGCTTCCTATCATTCTGTCGTTAAGAATATCTTTTTTGGTTTTTTATATCCATATCCTCTAACAAGATTGGCAGTTTCATACCTATTTTTACCAGCAATTCTATACTCTGCCCTTAATTCAGACTCTATATTCTTACCAATTGATTTATTACCACCAACCAATATTGTTTTCTTTATTCCCATATCCTTCATTACCTCATCAATATAATAAGGGACACTAGTTGATTTTACCAATAATACTGGAAGGTCGTCCTTAGCAGCAATTGATGATGCAGTCAGTGCATCAGGAAAATTTTCACCTGACGCAACTATAGCCCTGTCACTATAACCAGTAAGTTTGACCAATTGCTTAGCAAGTCTAGCAGATGTATCATACCTATCTTTTCCAGCTATCCTGCTTAATTCTAAATTCATAATTTTTAGGTCTTTTTCAAGACTAATAGCCAAAGAATTATTACCTCCTACTAGTATAACTTTTTTCACTCCCAATCTTCTAATTTCATTTTTAACCTGAGTATCAAGTCTATTAGAATCATTTAACAAAATTGGTGCCTTCAAGGCTTTTGCCAATGGAGCAGCCGTAAGTGAGTCTGGATATTCTTTAGAATTTACCAATACTAGAGTATTAGCATGGTCAAAGTAATTTCTTGATAAGTTTATGGCAGTGGATATCCTATTATTTCCGCTGATTCTATTTATCTTAGCTGATCTAAATTTATCCTCTTTAACCTTATCATCTTCATTCTTTTTATTTAGTTCATCTTTTTTCTTCATATCCTCAATAGCCTTTTTAACATCATTTTCAAAGCTACTATCCGATTTATTATCTTTTACAGACTCTTTACCATTTTTGTGATCTTTATTTTTTTCATGTTCTTTTTCAGACTCTTTATCTTTTTTAGGCTCTTTATTTTTTTCGGATTCTTTATCCTTTTCAGGCTCCTTGTCTTTTTTAGGTTCCTTATCTTTTTTAGGCTCTTTGTCTTTTTCAGGTTCCTTGTCTTTTTTAGGCTCTTTGTCTTTTTTAGGTTCCTTATCTTTTTTAGGCTCTTTGTCTTTTTCAGGTTCTTTATCCTTATCAGGCACTTTCTGCTTCTGATCATCATCCTGGCCACCATAATCTATATCACTGGCTCCCTCATCATATGATAATACTGATCTTATCATTAGAGCTCCCTTTTTATTATCTAGACTATCATAAGACCTGAAATAGCCACGGTCAATTTGATATGAATATTTCTTCATATTGCTAGCTGTTCTGTCAAGAGCTACCACAATTGATTTATTCGTATCATAATCTGGTTCTATTAGAACATAATATTCTCCGTCTACCTGTATATTATACTTTTCTAAATCTATCTCAGTATCTCCAAAGACATTCAAATGTCTAACTTTTACTGGCATTAATAATGTTTTTATACGTTTATTACTGTCGAATTTCACAACAGAAATCATAGCAGAAGTTCCCGTATTCTCTATATCGCTAGCAAACCTAACCTTTACTTTACTCAAGGTAGCTTTTTTCTTTGGCTTGAATGAAACTGCTACACCTAAATCACCATTTATACCAACAATCTGGTTTTTTCCACTCTCGTTTTCCTTACCATTATCATAATAAAGTTCAACGTCACCTAAATTATTCTTGTCTTCCAAGCTTATATCGAAATCACCTGAATTTTCATCAAGTGTCACCTTTTTTTCATAGAATTTATATCCATGCTTAAAGGCTCTGAGTGTGTATTCACCTACTGGAACATCTTTGATACTAAACCTTCCATTATTTCCTGTTAATTCAATCTCAGTTGTAGCATCTTCTACCAAATATACATTCACATCAGATAATTTTGTGCCTGATTTATCACTGACACTACCCTCTAAATTTCTTGTAGGTTTTTTTATCATATCAAAATCTACATGTGTAGTATTTTCTTTATTAATCTTAATAGTTTTGTCTATAGAATTATATCCAAATGCCTTGCAAGATATTTTTATATCACCTTCTGATGGATATACAAGGAAAAATTCACCACTGGTGGAGTTACTCTTAACCTTAATATCTGTACCTTCTACACTTATCTCTGCCTCTATTGGTTTTCCGTCAGACATTACTCTTCCCCTAATAGTCCCTATTTCCTTATCCATTGCCTTCACGACTGCAGCATAAGCATTGACAATTCCATAACCATATCCATTATTAGGTGTAGTTTTGTAGTAAGAATCGGTCCTAGGAGTTGCAGTTTCTTCCAATATTTTTTGTATCTCCCTATCATCTAGATTTTGTTTGGCAGATTTTACCAAGGCTGCAACACCGGCTACATGAGGAGCTGCCATTGAAGTACCACTCATATAGGCATAAGTATCTTTGATACTTGACCTTACCTTAACACCAGGAGCAGAAATTTCTGGCTTTATAAGGCTTGTATCAAATAGAGATGGCCCTCTTTTTGAAAATGAAGCTAGGTTGCCCATTATATCTACCGCCCCTACTGCGAAAGACTCTGGATATGATGCAGGTATAACTATACTGCTTTCGCCAGGTAATGATTCTCCAGGCATCTGATTACCTGCTGCAAATACAGGTAATATATGGGCCTGTCTCCACCTATCCACAGTTGATTTAAACCAAGTATCTGTTAAATACTGTGAACCACCCCATGAATTATTGATTATTTGAGGTGCCTTAGACGGGTCGTTTCCAGGAGCTAACATCCATTCTGCAGCCTTTATAAAACTTGATTGTTCTACATTCTTGTAATTACTATCAAATATTCTGGCATTTATCCATTGAGCATCAGGTGCTACACCTACCCTATTAAACTCCTCACCATTTGAGTTTAATTCTGAACCCAGTACTATACCGGTGCAATGGCTTCCATGGGCCATATCAAGAACACCACTAGTATCCTGCTTACCTTGAATGGCATCAAAATAATTACTGTCATTGAAGTTAACCCTATCACTTGACTGGTCGTAACCTTTAAATTTTCTTTTTAAGGCAGGGTGGTTAGCATCTACCGCTGAGTCCATAATACCAACCGTCACACCTTGACCTCTTATTCCCTGATTCCAAGCTAAATCAGCACCTATGTTCTTCAAGTTCCACTCTATCTCATCCCTGTCAGATTCTACCTTACTTGGTTGTTTGTCAACTGGATTTTCAGCTTGAATTTTCTGATTTATATCTATTTTATCTACTTTAGGATAAGATGCTAATTTCTCTATTAAGTTCGCCTTTGCTTTCAAATGTATTGCATTTATGATATAAAATCCTTCATAATTCTTTACATTTCCAGATTCTTTTTCCTCTTCTAACCAATCCAATATGCCATTTTGACTTTCAATAGCTGTCTGAGATAACTGAGCTATAACAGCCTTCCTATCTTTATCATCTTTACTCTCCTCTGTTTTTATGGTCTTACTAAGTTTTTGAATATCCTCATTTGATGTATCATCCTTAAAATAAACCATGCAATCTATGTAGTCACCAGTTCCATTTAACTTTGCCCTTAAGGCATCACTGATTACATTATCATATGACATTCCTTTTACCTGTATGATTTTTTCTAACGGTTTATGTGCTATAATGCTAGTACTAAAATTTGCCATTATCATACTGGTAGCCAAAATAAGACTCAGACAAGATTTTTTCATTTTATTTTGCACTTGTAATGCCTCCTAACTTTACCATAGGATACAAAATTGTATCCCATGGTAAAATATTTTTCAAATATTAGTATCAATATTATTAATCCTTCACTATTAATGACTTTATTGATTCTCTCATTGACCTTCCAATTGAGTTTATTCCACCAAGAATAGTAGCACTACTTATTTTCTTGTCTTCAATATATTTTTTCTGTCTTGAAGTCATATAATTTGAAACTAATTGTAATGGTGCTTTCTTATAAGCAGCTAACTGAGAGCCTGCTAGAGCATCTGTCATTTTATCGTTATCACCGGCTGCCATAAGTATCTCATCAGTCTTCGTGTACAGCTCCTCTGACAATTTTAATGAAGTTTCATACCTATCATATCCACTAATCCTTCTTGTTTTTTTAGCAATCATATCTATTTTTCTTTCAAGATCATTTGATATAGACTTATCTCCACCAACAATAATTACCTCATCAGACTTCTTTATTAATGACATATCATCATCAGACAAACTCTTGCCGTTCGTTAAAATCATATTGTAGTCATTCTGAGCACAATAACCTGATATAGAAATTGCATCAGCATAATTAACTCCATTCACTATAACCAGCTTCTTAAGATCTGAACCAGTTTTCTTAGCTAATTCTATAGCTGTATCATACCTATCGCTACCATAAATTCTTTCAGTACTGATACCCATAGCTCTCAATTCATCAGTAACCTGTCTATTGATAGTATTATAACCACCAATTATACTCACTTCACTGACCCCTAGTCTTTTTAACTCTCTTATAGTTTCACTTGGCAGATAAGAGCTCTTAGTTAATAATATTGGAGCGCCTTTCTTGCTTGCAAACAGAGAGGTTGATAGAGCATCTACAGTCACTTGACCAGATGCCAATACAGCCTTCTTATTTGTCTTAGGGTATAGCTTTTTACTTATTTTACAAGCAGTGTCATACCTGTTTTCACCTTCAAGACTAGTAATTTCAGACTTTGCAATTTCATTTTTTACATCAAGTGTTAGCTTGGCAGTCTTTTCAGCATTCATGGCAGGAATATACATTTTTATTATAATGCTTTTCTCAGGTTCGCCCTTTCTAACGAATTTAAAAGTATTTACCCCCTTATCTTCATTAGCAAGGTTTGCTTCCTTAAAATCTTCACCATTTTTCACATATAGCTTGCCTACACTAGGTTTATCAACATCATACCTTTTGAACGTTAATTCATATGTGGTTTGATCTTTATCCTTGTCATATTTTGTTACTACCTTATGGTCTTTAAGGAAAATATCTGCCATTGATTCCCTGTTGTTCTCATCCATGATTTTTGCATCAATATTTTTCTTGACAGAATTATCATTATCCTTTTCTTTATTTTTATCTTTGTCTTCGTTTTTATCCTTTTCTTTGTTTTTATCCTTTTCTTTGTTTTTATCCTCTTCTTTGTTTTTATCCTTTTCTTTATTTTTATCCTCTTCTTTGTTTTTATCTGCATTATCTATTTTGATATCTTCAGATGCTTTAAACTTTTCAATTGCCTTTTCTAATTTTTCTATTTGTTTTTCATAGTCGTCATCATTTCCAGACACATTTAATATATTTACAGATTCATTTATTACCTTATTAAGTTCATCGTAAGCAAGTTTAGATTTTTTACCTTGTTCTATTTTCTTAGCTATACTTACCTTGCTCTCCAAAGATTTTCTCGCCTGGCTAGAAACTTTTTCCGTCTTTTCTATTAGGGACTTAATAGCATTATCTATTTCCTTAATCAGCTCAGCCCTTTTATCCTGTCCCCTCTTACTCTTTGTCTCTTTAAGATAACTTTTGGCTTCAGACAACTTATCCTTTAGATACTCCAATGTTTCATCAGTGTATTTGTCTGAATTTAATTTTACTTCCGCTTCGCTTATTACCTTTTCCAACCCACTAGTATCATATCTAAGTCTATCAGGTGAGTGCTGTAGTGCAAACTTATAATCATCTATCTTAGAATCTTGTATATCATCTCTAGCAAGGTATTCTTTCAGCTCTTTATAGCTATCTTCTGCGAATTTCTTTGCTTCTTTAACACTCTCTTGAGTATATTTACCTGATTCTGAATCTGATTTTAAATCTGCATCTGCCTGTCTTTTTACAATATCAAACTCTATATATAAATTAGGTTTTATAATAGAATTAAATAAATTTTTATATGCCTCACTTACTTCATCTTTTGTGGAATTAATATTGTTACTAACTAATATTGCATTATTATAGGCAGACATTAGGTTTTCATATGGTTTCTCAGGTATAATATTTTTATAGACTTGATAATAATCCTTTTTTATGCTATTTATTAAGTTTATTAACTGAGTCTTATCCACTTCATTATCATTGTATCCATCAGTCTTTTTAGCATAATCTATATCTAAGACTACTGTATGTGCATGAGTCTTATCTCCAAAGACTGGTGTAGCAGAGTCAAGACCCAAATACAATTGTCGTGTAGACCCATCTACTGGAATTTCAACCTGAGTAGGATATTCGTATTCCTTATCAACTGATTCATACTTCATTCTTATCCTAGCTGTTGTTTTATTCTTAGCCTCAAACTTTTTACCACTCTTTTGATTTCCTTCAAAGTAGTATATTTTAGATATTACTCCTGTAGGATTACCACCTTCTCCATAAAGTGGTCTTAGCTTCAGCGTCAATATTTTATCTGAACCATTGATACTTAGTTTGGCCCTATTTATAAGTGCAGGTGCAGCATGGGTTTCGGAATGGCCATCCTCATGTAAAAACTTAACATTTACCGTATAGTCCTTAGATTCATTTTTTCCTGGTATATTTGGTTCTTCCTTATTACCGGCTCCATTGTCAGGTTTAAGATTTTCGTTGTCTGTTTTTACCTTTTCATCATAGTTGATGCTTAGCTTATTATCTGTAATATAACGTTTTCCATCTACTTTTTCCTTAGAATCACAGTATGTTATATCTATTGGCAGAAGGTCTTGCTTGCCATCTACATCTAATTCTATTTTTTCAGGACTATACAAAGCTTTTGTTCCATCTACAAAATCAACCTGAAATTTTTTCCTTGTAATTGTGTTAGCTGGTTGAAGTATATTTTTTCTTGAATATTGAAATTCTGTAATTAATTTATCAATTTTATTCTCACTCATGATAGGTCTTAAATACAAAACTAATTTCTTACTCTTTCCACCTTCTTTAACAATATACTTTGCATCCTTACTTATAAATTTTGAAAAATCGGTGTTCTCGTGCCCATTTGGTTTTTGTAAATTTACCTTGATATCATATATAGCGTCATTTTCTTGGCCCTTATTTTTATCATCTTCAATTAAGTCATTGCTGTTTCCATCTTTTCTTTTCAAAGAATTTGCAGCCTTCATTAATTCATCATAAATTTCTTTTGTATCATTAGGAACCGGCATAGTGTTTTTGGTAGTCTCTAGCCATTTTTCCGCCCTGGTGAAAGCTACCAAAAATTTTGCATATGAATCAGATTCATAACTTCCTCTTTTATCCACCCTATCTTTAACTTTGTCATATAAGCCTTGTAGTTTTTCAGTATTATAACGTAGAACTGTGAAGCTTAAATTAGTGACCCTGGCCACATCTCCAACAAGGTCAGACAGGTCCTTATTATCCATGCTTCTACTTATACGTTCGAGTTCACTTTTGAAATTTCCTAGACTCTCTTTAGTATAGATTTCAGGTGAATAAATAGAACTATCTAAACTGCTTTTCTGTTGACCAAGTTTTTTTGTTAATATACCTCTTGTCGTTTCCTTATATTCCGCATAATATATAGGCTTAACAATTTCATATAGACTGGTTAAATCTTCCTCTCCCATATCTCTAAAGTCTCTAAGATCACGTAAAGCATTATCTATCTTCCTAGTCTCAGTAAGATCCATTATCTCACGTTTTATGGCATCGCCTCTCTTCATCCAAGCCTGAATCTTATTTTCAACATAGCCTTCTGGTCTTTTGTCTTTTAGGGATGTATTTACTTTTTTTAATTGACTATACTTTATATCTATTCCAAAAGGTTCACTTATAGTAACTTCTTCATTATTATTGTTTATATATTTTAAGCTATTTACAACTAGATTTTCAGGTCCAACTTCTCCAGGTACTGTAACACTAAACATCGCAATATCACTGTCTTGTTCTACAGGTCTTATAGCAGTAATTGGTTTGACAGTTGCTATTCCGTTAAAGGAAATATGCTTGATAGATTTGACCATATTTTTGTTCATTGACAGCATGATATCATGTTCATTTCCAGATTTAACTACGGCTACAATTCCAAATAATTTTTTTATTTCCGTATTATTTTCTCCCTTAGTATAGATATCTTGAGCTGGAGTATAAGAATTTACACTGGTAACTTTATATATATCAAACTCTGCCTCTTTACCTTCATAGTATCCATCTCGTTTAAGTTCATTATACAATGGAAAACACAAAGCAGTTTTTTCAAGCATCAAATCATCATAAAGTGATTTAGCTTGTGCATCCGTTAAATTTTCCAATTTTCCATTAATACGATATGCTTCCTGCCACAACTTCCACCATGGTGTATCTTGAATTGCAGCTTCATTCATTTTACTACCGTCACTAAATACATCAAAAGGAGTTCCATTATCCACTGTTTTGATAAATATTGTACCTATATATCTATCACGGATACTCTTGTCAGATATAATCCCTTCTACCAGTTTTCTTAGCTTGGCCTTTATTTCACTCTCTTCTTTTCCATTTCGCAAAACACCTAAATTAGCACGACTTTCAACATGGTTAATTTCAGCGAAACCTGGTACTAGGGTTCCAGTTGTCATTATCAAAGACAGGGCAACTGAGGCCATTTTCTTGCTTATATTATATTTTTTATTAAGCATAACTTCCTCCTTTGTTTTACAACTTTTTTAATATGCTTTTTTTGACAGAATTTAGAATAACGTTTACATAATTATTAGAGTAGCGCTACCATTTTTATAATTATAAACATATTTCTACCGAAATATATATTACCATAGTTTAAATGCGATTACAAGTCATTATTACTCTCATCGTTACTTTC
>ERZ773013.2314-NODE-2314-length-10581-cov-17.598328_pt1 | contig 10581 bp, 10 predicted proteins | sample MGYA00511670_ERZ773013 | MGnify/ENA primary metagenome ERZ773013 (study PRJEB29015, sample SAMEA2738120) | human oral metagenome | biome: human oral; feature: human-associated habitat; material: saliva | place: China | collected 2257 ...
GGTTCTCTCAAAAAGCGTTTTTGGAATGAAATCTCCATACCTACGATTTTACGTACCGAAAATTCACTTTCGTCTTTACCTGAAAGCTCAAGCATCTTTTTCTTTGCAGCATCTATATTAGCTTCGTTCATATATGAAGAAGTGCTTAGCTCTGTGCCCCAAGGAAATGTATTATCACCATACTCTGCTTTGAAATCAAATAAACCGCTGATTTCGCTATCAAAACTTCCGGCTTGCATATACCTTGTATTTGCACTTGCACTTCTATCCAATCCTATTCCCACCTGTGATTTTGGTAGTTTTGATATCGGCTTTGATATAGCTTGCTTGTCAGATCCAGATTCTTTAGCGGGCTGTGAACTGCTCAAATCTTTGGATTCAGCTATATCTTGTGATGGGGCTGCGTCCTGAGTTTTCTCAGCTTCCTGTTGCTTAGCAGGTTCTGAAGCTTTTTCTGACTCCTGTGGATTAGCGCTTTCACCAGGTGTATTCTGTGCTGGTGCATCTTCTTTTTGCTCTGTTCCAGCCGCTTGATTCAATTCCAAATCTCCGGCATATGCCAGCGTAATACTCTGTCCAATTAGAAGAATTGAAACAAAAATTGCAAGAATAACCATACTTGTTTTGCGCTTGCCTTGTCTTCCAATCATAGATTTCATCCTTTCTCTTTATAAATACTCTTCATTGAAGATTTGCAAAAAAGTAAAAAAGCAGGCAAAACAACATGCCTTAATATATCCAAAAGGCGCATTGCTTTTACCTGCCCAATAAACCTAAAATAAGAAAGACTACATCTATCCGTCTCTTTTGTCTATCTTATCAAATTCGTTGCTTTACATCTAAATCCGCCAATCCCCAATTTAATTGTACATGTTACTGTAATTATACTCAAAGTTTCTATAAATTACAATTTTAAATTGCGTACAAGTATTTAGTTGCAAAATTTGATAAATGCGTTCATTTTTGAGCGATTTATCATCTATACTAGGTAAAACGATTTATCTTATCAAAATATTTAATACTGCTCTAAATTAATGATTTGCTAGTTCCTAATATTATTTATCATAGAATCACTGATGCATAGTTAAGCCACTTTCTTACTGATTACTTCTACTCTCTTATCTCCATAATATTTCTGGATAAAGGCCTTTGTCCCTCATTGAGCGAAGTGCGTTGACAACGCCCTGCTTGTCCTCTTTATATGTTACACCATACCATTTGTCCTGTGAGGTTAAAACCTTAACCGTAGCTTTATCCTCAGATAAAAGCTCGGAAACTACGCCTGGAAGAAAGTACTCTGCCTTCAGTGGGTTTTCAACCACGCTAGTCTCAAAGAATCTTGGGAAATTATTTTCTAATTCGCTCATCATAGATTTTGTAAAGCCCCAGAAGTTCATGGAAACTATAGTGTCGCCTGCAACCTCTGTCCAAGTTTCTCCGTCATCCTCAGTAAATGCAACTGCATCGCCTCTTCTCATAATCTTTGTACGCTCAACAACTGATACTAGCTCGTGCTTATCATCGACTGTGCAAATACCTCTTGCCACATGACCATTTTCTGTCAAAGTCTTATCTAGCCTATATCCGACCATGGAATATCTATACTTATCGTCATCCTTTGCATTCTCAAGAAAATCGTACATGGTCTGGAATGCTCCTGCACCATAGTAATCATCTGCATTTATTACAGCAAAAGGTGCATCTATAAGCTTGCGGGCTGCAAGCACCGCATGGCCTGTTCCCCAAGGTTTTTCACGTCCCTCAGGAATTTCATAGCCATCAGGTATGTCAGCTATATCCTGGAATGCATAGTGAATATTTAGGTGCTTTCCGCTTCTTTCGTCTATCAAAGCCCTAAAGTCTTGCTCGTTTTCCTTCTTAATTATGAAAACAATCTCCTCAAAGCCTGCCATCATCGCATCATAAAGAGAGAAGTCCAAAATTATTTCTCCCTGCTCGCTTACTGGATCTATCTGCTTTAGTCCTCCATACCTGCTTCCCATGCCTGCTGCCATTACTATAAGAGCGGGCTTATCTATCTTCTTTGTGGAAATACTCATAATTTACCTCTCCTCTTGATTCAAACAATAGTATTTAAATTATATCATATGATATAATAATCTCAAAGGAGACTAAGATTTATGATTAAAAATATGAAAGACGCCGAAAGGGAAGCAGCTTTCAGAGTCGCTGATGCTATGTGCGCTGCTGCTCACACTGCCCCAAAGGCAAATGGACTAGACAAGATTAGAACCCTGATTGTTTCAGGTGAAGATATAGAGCCTTTAGCAAAAGAAATGGAAGTGGCTGGCAAGGAATACGGCCTCGAGTTCTTTTGCCGCGACGCAGACAACATTAGAAACAGTCACTGCGTCGTTCTAATTGCCGCTATGGGAACAGCCAGCGGCGTTCCACATTGCGCTATGTGCGGTTTTGAGAACTGCGCTGAAATGAGCAAGGCTGACGCCTGTTGCTCATTCAGTGCGACGGACCTCGGTATCGCCATCGGCTCGGCCGTCGCACTCGCGGCCGATAACCACATAGACAACCGCGTCATGTACTCCATCGGCCGCTCAGCGCTCAGGCTCAAGCTCTTCGCAGGCAATGTTAAGCTTTGCTATGGAATACCTCTGTCTACAGGGGCGAAGAGCAACTACTTCGACAGAGCACCAGGCACCGTACTGCTGTAGCTTTTGCTCTGTCACAGCTTTGCCCGCAGGGCAAAACAAACTCTAATCCGAGACAAATCTCTAAGGATTTGCTCATTACTACTCAAGAAATAAAAACTCCGCAGACCTCACTGCAAAAGCAGCGAAGTCTGCGGAGTTTTACTTACTGTTTATCTTACTTGGCTTAAGATTTATTTCTCTTCGAAAACGTCCTTGCCCATGCCGCAGATAGGACATGTCCAATCTTCTGGAAGATCCTCAAATGCTGTTCCTGGCTGGATTCCGTTATCTGGATCACCTACTGCTGGATCATACTCATAGCCACATGCACCGCATACATATTCTTTCATCTTTTTTCTCCTTTTGTTCTTAACTTTATTCTTTATATTTATCATTAACTATAACGATTTAACAAATAGATTTTTATCGCTGTGGTCAGATTTGTAAAAAAATCTGCCTCCGTTGCGACCGGATCCAGCTTCTCCTGGATCTTGTTTATCCTATACCTAATGGTATTCTTATGGCAAAACATCTTATTTGCTACTAGATTAGCATCACCACCGGCGAAGACATAAGCTATGCCTGTTTGCAAGAGTTCATTATCCTTGCCATCCTCTCCAAGTATTGGTTTTAGATAGTTATAGGCAAATTCTAAAGTCTCCTTATCACCTAAATGGTGTGCTATTAATTTGTATATACCCACATTTTCGTAATACTTAACTTTTTCATCTTCGATTTTTGCAATATTTTCTGCCCAGTAGGCTTCACGAATCAGATCCGTAATTTTTTCCTTGTCTGAATCTATTCTACTCCAGCCCTTGTGAGCCTCGTTTATCATATCAAGGCTAAGGTTGTAGAAGGAAGCAATTTCATAAATTGTGTTTACAAATATATCTCTCTTGTCTTCCTCCTGGGCTATGACAATCATCAGTCTTTCGTTATATAGGCCTATGAAAACATGTCTTTTTATATACTGACCAACTATTGAAAACTTCAGCTTTTCCTCTATAGATTTGACATCCTTTACGCCTATGCAAAGAACCGAAGCGTAGCAATATCTCTCGTTCATTATTTGATTTATAATTGGAGTCTCCTCGTGGCTACCTTTGATGACCGATTCTAGTATTAGACTTTTGATAGATTCGCTATGATCTTTTAGGTTTGCACTGTTTATCTCTAGAATTATATTCTCCATGTAAACATCGTTCTCAAAGACAAATATAGGAAAATTCATTGCGTCTGCGATTTCTAGAGCTTCCTTTGGAAGTGTTTTGAACACGACCGGCTTATATGCAAGCGCATGCACATCGCATTTAATCAGCTTTTTTATGGAATCAACGACTAAATCAGGTCTTCCCTTTGCGTAGATAAAGCTTGTGAGAACTAGGCTGTTTCCATCAAAAGCTCTCTTCTTCCTATAGTTTTGCCCCTCGTCATCAAACTCAAAGTCAAGTATTTCCGTGCAATCTATGGTCTTCTCAAGTCCCCCAGCACCAGCGACGAGTTTAAAATTCTTCGTTGTCTCTAGCTTTGATAACATGCTAATCTTAAGAGCCATTACCTATCCTTTCACCTGCATCAGCCTTCGCTTCTGCTATCAAATTTTTCAAATACGTAAATCATCGCTACAAGCACTGCAATCCCTAGGCTCCAGCCACCAATGATATCCGTAGGGTAGTGGACACCGACATAGACCCTGCTGAATCCAATCAAAATTGTAAGCAGTCCAAGTCCAACAGAAAGAATCTTCGCAAGCCTTCTGTTTTCGCAATACTTCAGAAGTAGATAAATCAAAATTCCATAGCTAACAAGGCAGTTCATCGAGTGACCGCTTGGAAATGAATATCCACCCTGCTCAATTAGTCTTAAAGCAAGATCTGGCCTTGGTCTTTGAAAAATATACTTCATTATCTGGTAAAGTGCAGTCGAAGAGAGTGCTGCTATTGCAAACTTAACTCCGTATTTTTCCCTCAGCGATTTCATCAAAAGTAATATAACGCCAAGCAAGATAACTACATACCTATCACCACTATGCGTTATAAACTTCCAAAACACAGTGAGCTTATCGCTTCTCATACTGTAAACACGGTATCTCACTGCATCGTCAAAAGCATCTAGATAGCCCGTCTGAACGCCTACTGCAACTCCGATGAAGACTAGAGTAGCGATAAATATTACTAATCCATATATCTTAAATTTATTATTCTTCATATTTGTCCCAAACCTTTTCATATATTATAACCTAAAATATGGATATTACCATATCATTTATGGTATATTATTATGGAGTAAGATCGGAGGTTTATCGTGAACAAAATAAGAAATTTAGGTGCAATTTTATTCCTAATTTGGTCCGGAATAAAATTTTTACCTTTTAGAAGTAAAATCAAAAGGGCCAGAGCAGCTGGCAATCAAGCAGAAGAAACTAGACTAATAGCTGAGGTTACAGCAAGATGGTCTGAATATGTATCCAAGCATTTTGATATAAGATATGAAGTAATAGGCAAAGAAAATCTACCTGATGGTTCTTGTGTATTTATAGCTAATCATCAAGCACACTTTGATATAATGGCACTCCTATATGCTGTAAGTGGAAAGCAGACAGGATTTATTGCTAAGAACGAATTCAGTAAAGTTCCACTCCTAGGAAAGTGGATTTATGCTACAAGAGGTCTCTTTATCAAAAGAGGAGATGTCAGAGAAAGTCTCAAGACTATCAACGAAGGCGCAGAGCTTATAAATCAAGGTTTTTCACTCGTTATTTTCCCAGAGGGAACGCGTAGCCAGAAGCGTGAAATGGCTGACTTTAAGCCAGGAAGCTTCAAGCTTGCAACCAAGGCCAAGGCTCCTGTTGTTCCAATTGTAATTGACGGAACCTATAAGGTCTTCGAACAAAAGAGGAAAGTATCAAAGGGTGAAACAGTCAGAGTTACAATTCTACCTGCAATAGATACAGCAGCTCTTGATAGAAAATCTCTCGCAGCTCTCCCAAACCAGATTGAGGAAGCAATAAAAGAGCGTTTAGCTGCTGACGCAAATTAGGATATTAAAATGCCAATATTGTTCATAATTTTAGTTTTACTTTTTTCAGCCTTATTTGTATGGCTTGTAAGCTATAATTTAAGGTTATATGATAGAAAAACGCTAAAAAAATACCTTATACTTGCGACTTTGACGGTAATTATACTAGAATCATGCCTTACTTTACTAATAAGTGAGAGTTTTGACATTATTTTTGACAAAAATATAGGATATATATCTAAATTACTCTGTTTTCTTGTAGTTTTATTGGTATTTACCATAGTATATCTATATATTTTCTTGCGCAAGCTATGGAATATAAAGAATCCTAGATCATCTAAAATCAGATTTGAGAAAAAGAAATCTACCTCAAAAGGCACGAGGAGTTACATAAGTATATCGCATATAGATGGACTTCCCATCAAAGAATCAAACAAAGGATTTCTGTTATCCCCTAATAAGATGTCAATTTCAGTAGGAGTTCACAAGATTAGGGTTCAAAGGCTAGACCATCTTACAAGGCTATGCAAAATGCTAGTTCTATTTGAAAAAGAATTCGAAATGGATTTTAATAAGGATTCTATATACTACATTAAAAGCGACGATAGTAAGAAAACATTCGAAATAAAAGAGAACTAAAAAGGCTGTTAATCGGTACCGACCTCCCAATCGTTAGATTTTTAGGTCTAACTTTTGGGGGTTGGGTTACAAAAATTACCTCACGTGGAGTGCATAGAGTGCATATAGCTAAACAACACTATGAGAAAGTCTTATGGATAAACGTATACTAAATACTAACTCTACCAATTACAAGACTTGTGTAAAGAATGGATAACACAAGAGCCAACCATTCTCAAGTTATTTAAGGATCCGCTAACGTATTTACGTTTAGGGTTGTTTAGGGGGTTAGGTGGCTAAATCCATATCTTTATAATTTTCCCCGCCGTGATTTTAAGAAGAGAAAAAAAGGCTTGCTGATAGGGTACAGACTTGACTTATACAGGCGGCGCGGCTAATATTGCTATTGATTCGAACTAGGCTCAAGCCCGATCAAGCGCTTTCTTGTAAGCATTCTCCAGGCTTTTTATTCCGAAGCTCAGCCTAGGAGCTATTTTGTGCTGTACGAATAAGGGCACACAGGAATTATCTATTGCAAACGCCGCTTTGACCGCCGCGAGCGCAATAGCGTTATATCCGAAATGTCTTTGCGCCGCCCGATCCGCCGCTTGGCGTCAATAAGCCGCTCGGTGGATACGCAAGGAATTTGCTCAATGCGCTCGGCGTCGCGCTGCAATTGCCGCAGCGACCAGCCCATCCACGTTTTCATAAGCGTATACTGCCCGCGCACGAGCACGCGCTTACCGCTTGTCCAAGTGGCTTCGTGCCAGGTTTTTTGCGCGCGGAATTGTTCGTAAATCTCGTTTGATACGACAATATCAACGTCATGCGTATCGCGCAAATGCAGCATATCAAGCACCGCGCCGCCGACCACAACATACTGCGCTGGGTCAAGGTTCAGATCTAAAATCATTTCGCGCGCCGGCGGGCTCGCCGGATGAGCCAGCGCTTTCGTTAGCGTTGCGTATAAATTCCGCTCGCCGATGATATCTGTCATGCCGTAAATATCAAACTGCGCGCGCAGGCTCGGCGACATATGCGCAAAAGCAATAGCAATTCCATCTTCGCTCAGTTCGCGGTACAACCGTTTCAACTCTTCAATTGCCGTATAGTCAATGTCGTCGATCGCACCAGCGTCGATTACGACGTAGCGCACCGCATGGCGCGCCCGCATAATCGCTCGCTTAAGCCGCGCTACAAAATAATTCACATTCTCGAAAAACAGCGACTCATCGAATCCATACACCAGCACATCGTGCGGTATTTTTTGCTCGCGGCCAAGACGCTCTTTCGCCCAATCCGACAGTACGCCGTCGCGCAGCAAAATCGTATCGTGCGGGCGATATTGCCGGCGCAAGCGCTCCATCAGCGACACTGTTACCGCAATCAGCACGCCGAGCTGTACACCGAACAGCACCGTGCACGCCAGCGCGATCATCGCAACTACAAATTCCTCGTAGCGCACCATCCACAAATTACGCAGTTCACGAAATCGAATCAGCTGGAATCCAATGACACACACGATTGCTGCTAACGCCGCCTGCGGCACGTAGCGGAACAACGACCCGCCCCACAGCAGCAGCCCGCCAACCATAATACCGGACAGAATATTTGTCATTTGCGAGCGCATACCCGCGTTGCTCGCCGCCTGCGTGCGCGATGGCGTCGCGTTCGCCAAAAATCCCTGGAACAATGACGTCGCAATCGACGACACGCCAAGCGCCACAAAATCGCGGTTCAGCGCCACCTCTTCATCGTGATCGCTCGCTAGATTACGAATCATCGTTGTGGCTTGCACCAGCGATACCACAACGATCGACAGCGCTGTCGGCAGCAATACCGTTACCAAATCAAAATCAACATGCGGCAGGGCAAATCGCGGCAGTCCGCGCGGTAATTCTCCCGCAAACGCTACGCCGAAATCCTGTACGTGGAATATCATCGCAAATAACGCCGCTACGACTAATCCAACCAATTCGCCGGGCACGCGCGTGCGGTGAAACACTATCATCGTGCCAATGACAAGGATTGACACTGTCACCGTCATGCCGTTGATTGACGACGCTTGCGACATAATTGAACCGATATAATGCCATACTTCGCCGTGCCCCGCAACTTTCACGCCTAATAACGCCGCTAATTGCGTCACAACGATTTGCACGCCTACGCCCGCCAAAAAACCAATCATTACCGGGCGCGAAATCAAATCCGACAAAAACCCGAACCGCGCCGCACCAAGCAGCATCAGTATCGCGCCGGCGATCAGCCCAAGCATAAACACTGCGTTCATATACTCAGCCGTACCCGCCGCCGCGACCAACGCCGCACCAGACGCCACTAAAATCGCCGTCGGCGAGTTCGGACCAACCACCAGCCGCCGCGTATGCGCCAACAGTCCAAACACAATCGGCGCGATCATCGCTGCATACAAACCCATTACCGGCGGCACGCCGACAATCGCAGCAAGCGCTAGCGCACTCGGCACAGTCACTGCTGTCACTACGATTGCCGCAACCATATCGTACGGCAAATACTGCAGCTTATACCGGAACACGCTCGGTAATCTGTTATGCATATGGTTTTATGATACCGACCAAAGATAACGGTTGTCAATCAGAAGAGCGGAATATCCCGTGCTATTAGCCAATAATAGAGCAGCAGGTAAACCGCCTCCGAGCTCATGCTATAATTGCCAATATGACGCATGATAATCCAGAGGTAGCACACCCCACGATTCTACTGGTTGAAGATGAACCGGCATTGCGCGAAGGCACAGGGCGATTTCTGCGCACGCGCGGCTACCAGGTACTAACGGCAGACGACGGACAATCAGCGCTCGCCCAAATCCAGCAAGCCGACGCCATCATACTTGATATTATGCTGCCAGACATGACGGGATTAGAAGTGCTTGAGCAATTACGCCAAACAAGCAACGTACCAGCGCTTATCGTAACCGCGCTTGGCGACGAGGCTACGCAAATCAGCAGTTTTAATCGGCTGGCGGACGACTACGTAACCAAACCATTTTCGCTCGCTGTTTTAGACAAACGCCTGCAAGCTTTGCTGCGGCGCTGGATACGGAGGCAATAGCTGCGGCAGCGGCTGCAGCAAGTAGCCTTCACGTCGGATAGTGCGATCACAAAAAACGTAGTTTAAAACTACGTCTCGTCCCCGTTGTTACGCATATCGCGACGGGGACTCTTCAATTTATAGGATAAAATCCTTGTAACTTGCTAAAGTCGCCTGCGCAATAGTCTGACTAGTTTGATGTAGGTGTTGTTTCACAAAGTAATACCCAAGTTTATACCCCGCCCAGCGCGGCAAAACATCGTCGCCGGTGAAAAATATTTTGTTATAATCATAAACTTTGTTTTCAAGGCTGTCTTTCAGTGCAGCAATCATCTTATCAATTTCAGCTTGAGAAGTTTTCTGCACTTCTCTCAAGAAAAATTGTTGGTCTCGTCGTCCAGAGTCAGCCATCGCTTCCTCTTCTAGTACAACCGCCAAGCCCTCCAGAATCATGCCGTCAAACATAGTTTCGGCATATTCAGGCAACTTTTCCCAACGCAGCGAATGCGACATTTCGTGGCAAATCGTTTCGAAAATAAAACCCTCATTGATTTTGTGCTGGTTTTTATCAGCAGAAATCATAATCAAGCGCGAATGAAGTGTCTTGCCAGCAATACCATCCTCGGCGATGGTTGGCAGCATAGGCGATGGTGTGGTGGTAATTACATCAACTTCGTAATCAAGCTGTGTGAATATGGCGGAGATAAAGTCTTCGGCTTTTTGAGCCGCGTTTTTGAATATCGTAATTTCTGCATTAGTGAAAGTTTGATTGGCGTTGGCGATGTGAAGGTAGATTCTGCTCATAATTTTATTATACTGTAACAATGTAAAAAGTATTACTTTATGGGATAATGCTATTTTTATAAATTCATTACCCCAGGCAATCACTAGAATCTCGGCAGTGACGGAGTGCGGGCGGCTCGCCGAACAGGGGTTTGCTCTGATTTGTTTCTCTTAGAATCATGCTGTAGTCTGAAAATAAGTTCGAGTAAACTTGTAAAAGTGAGCCGCGATAAGAGTTTTTCCGGAATCGTCGCCTAGAACGGTGACATTTCTATTTATCTTTTTAATTATTACCAAAGGCAAAAATTAAAAAATCTCAACCAAAAAATCGCCCATTTGGGCGACTGGGTCTACTCTCTAAAATGGCTGGGTCGGCAGGATTCGAACCTGCGAATGCTGGGACCAAAACCCAGTGCCTTAC
>ERZ773013.2315-NODE-2315-length-10580-cov-4.416817_pt1 | contig 10580 bp, 7 predicted proteins | sample MGYA00511670_ERZ773013 | MGnify/ENA primary metagenome ERZ773013 (study PRJEB29015, sample SAMEA2738120) | human oral metagenome | biome: human oral; feature: human-associated habitat; material: saliva | place: China | collected 2257 ...
ACGTTATCCGTGTAACTGCAGAGCGCAACCCTGCTGATTTGAAGTGGGACGAAATCGGTGCAGAGTACGTTGTAGAGTCTACTGGTCTCTTCCTTACAAAGGAAAAGTCTCAAGCTCATATACAAGCTGGTGCTAAGTACGTTGTAATGTCTGCTCCTTCAAAGGACGACACCCCAATGTTCGTTTGCGGTGTGAACCACGAAAAATATGTAAAGGGCACTCAGTTCGTTTCTAATGCATCTTGCACAACAAACTGCTTGGCTCCTATTGCTAAAGTATTGAACGACAAGTTCGGTATCAAAGACGGTTTGATGACTACTGTTCACTCTACAACAGCTACACAGAAGACTGTAGACGGTCCTTCCATGAAGGATTGGCGTGGCGGTCGTGCCGCTTCAGGCAACATCATTCCTTCTTCAACAGGTGCTGCAAAGGCAGTTGGTAAGGTTATTCCTGAACTCAACGGCAAGCTCACCGGTATGTCAATGCGCGTTCCTACATTGGACGTTTCTGTAGTAGACCTCACCGTAAACTTGGCTAAACCCGCTAAGTACGAAGAGATTTGCGCAGCCATGAAAGAAGCTTCTGAAGGCGAATTGAAGGGTATTCTCGGTTACACAGAAGACGCGGTGGTTTCTTCTGACTTCCTTGGCGACCCACGTACATCTATCTTCGATGCGAAGGCAGGTATCGCTTTGACAGACACTTTCGTAAAGGTTGTATCTTGGTACGACAACGAAATCGGTTACTCTCACAAGGTTATAGAGTTGATTAAGCACATGGCGAAAGTGAATGGCTAATCTTCCGATTTCACAAGAAAACAATATTAAAAAGCCATTCGGTTTATTGCCGAATGGCTTTTTTTTATTATTTTTGTGCAGTAAATGGATAAAATGCTTACGATAATAGGACCGACGGCGAGTGGGAAAACCGCTTTTGCCACTGCATTAGCTGCCACAATGGGGGCAGAGATTATCAGTGCCGACAGCCGTCAGGTGTATCGTCGTATGGATATCGGTACGGGGAAAGACCTTGCCGATTATGAAGTGAATGGCATAAAAGTACCCTATCACCTGATTGATATTGCCGAACCGGGCACGAAATACAATCTTTTCCAGTATCAGCAAGACTTCCGGACTGCCTATACGGATATTGTCGAACGTGGCAAACCTGTTATTCTGTGTGGTGGAACAGGGCTTTATGTCGAGGCAGTGCTGAAAGGTTACGCCCTTTCGCCAGTTCCACAGAACGATGCCCTGCGTGCTTCGTTAGCAGGAAAGTCGCTCGCCGAACTTACCGAAATTCTTTCTGCATTGAAAGAAAGAAACCATTCGGCAATGCACAACCGTACCGATGTTGATACAACCAACCGCGCCATTCGTGCCATTGAGATTGAAACCTACGAGCTGGAACACCCTACGCCCGACCGTCTGATGCCTGCTGTCGATTCGATTATTATTGGTGTAGACATCGACCGCGACGAACGACGCCGCAAAATAAGCCACCGCTTGAAAGCAAGGTTGGACGAAGGTATGGTCGACGAGGTGCGGGCACTGCTCAATTCGGGCATTCCTGCCGACGACCTCATCTACTATGGCTTGGAATATAAGTTCGTTACACAATACGTTATCGGCAAATTAACCTACGACGAGATGTACCGCAACTTGGAAATAGCCATTCACCAGTTTGCCAAACGACAAATGACGTGGTTCAGAGGAATGGAGCGACGTGGGTTCCACATACACTGGATAGACGCTGCAACACCATTAAACGAAAAGATAGCGCACGTCCAGGCACTCATCGAAAAAGCATAAAAACGATTCAAACGAGATAATATATATGGTAGACGAAAAGAAATGGGGCATACTTTACTGTCCGAAAGGCGGATTGCTGGGCAGTCCGCAGAAGCGTTGGGAACGTGTAGAGCGTTGCCTTAAAGCACACAACATTGCTTTCGACATGGTTCAGAGCGAGAGTTCGGCAGGTGTAGAGCGTCTTGTCCGCATGATGATAGGCAACGGCTACCGCACCATCATTATCTTCGGTGGCGATTCGGCACTCAACGACACCGTCAATTGCCTGATGCAAGAGAAGAAAGAGGTGCGCGACAGCATCGTATTGGGAGTAATTCCTAACGGTGTTATGAACGACTTTGCCCACTTCTGGGGCTTCAACGAAGACAATATAGAACAGACCATCGAGTGGTTGAAAGCACGCCGTGTACGTAGAATAGACCTTGGCTGCATTCGTTACAGAAACCGAGAGGGCGAAGGTTGCCACCGTTATTTCCTGAATTGCATCAACATCGGGCTTATTGCCACCATCATGAACCTGCGCCGCCGCACGCGCAACCTGTTCGGTTCGCGCAGTCTGTCGTTCATCTTCTCGTTCATTCTTTTAGTTTTTCAACGCATGGACTTCCACATGCACATCAAGATAAATACCGATGAGATAAAGCGCAGAATTACTACCGTCTGCATAGGAAATGCTTTAGGATACGGACAAACGCCAAACGCCGTACCTTATAACGGGCTCTTAGACGTATCGGTGGTATACCATTCTGAAGTTACACAACTTTTCGAAGGTATTTATCTGTTCCTGCGTGGCAAATTCTTAAACTATAAAAGCGTACACCCTTATCGCACGCAAGAGGTTACAATGCATGTAGAGCCACGCACACTTATCGGAATCGACGGCAGATTGATGGCGAAAACACCCATTGGACCTTTCAAGGTTACTGTGAAAAAGGAAATAATCAACTTCTTGATACCCGCATAACAAACCACAGAGGTATTACAACAAACAAACACCTAACAGCTTAATCACTCTCTCATTCAGCATCTGTTGCTGATGCAAATATAGTCTATTCTTCCACTGAAGCAATAGACTTTTGTCGTATCTCTATTCATTTCCTCCTGATCACTCATAAGTTTCCTCAAAAAAGCTTATAAACTTTTAATAGATAGCTTATAAACTTTTGACAGATAGCTTATAAGCTTTTAATAGATAGATCATAAGCTTTTAATAGATAGATCATAAGCTTTTGACAGATAGCTCATAAGCTTTTAATAGATAGCTTATAAACTTTTGACAGATAGCTTATAAGCTATCTGCAAAATCTTCATAGTGTTTCGTCAAGAAATGAATGGAGTTAGTGGATAAACACACGAGTAAACTGCGAGAAAGTGCAGTGTGTGCAGTCTCTACGAGTGTAGCAGACAATGGATTTGCATAGAAATTACGGGTGGATTTGCAATACACACCAAATATTGCTGACATATAAAAAAGAGAGTATATCGTTCGTACGATATACCCTCGATTGTGTTATTGCATAACTCTACTGCTGGGTGGATTCATGCCTTTTTAGGTGTTGCCTTCTTGGTTGTTGTTTTCTTTGTCTTCGTCTTTGTTGTCTTTGCGCTGTCGGCAGGTTGTGCCAAATTAGCACGCAGCTTGTCGCTTTCGCTTGCCAACTTCTCTGCCTTGGCTTTCAGCAACACAATCTCCTTGTCTTTCGTTTCTATTTCGGTTTCCTGATTGTGTATCGTGGTAAGCAAGGCATTCAGTTCCTCGTTGTCTATATCGGCAGGATAAAGCGCATTTACCCGACTCATGAAGTCGCCCAGAATGTTCATATAGTTGGTGAAAGCATCGAACGGCGTACTGTAAATACCACGGTCTACACCTACAGGCACAGGTTTCGTACTCATGGCACTGAAGTTGTCGCTTGCCTGAAGATAGTCCCAGTCCTGATTAATGCGTGGGTCGTTGGCAATGCGCACTCTATCGGCGATGCTGTACAGCTTGTTAAAAGCTTCGCGTTGCATGGGATTTCCAAGCCATGTACTTATGTCTCGTTCTTCGTCGCGCCAGCTTAACGGATAGGGAACGTCGAACTCATCCACGCTCTTGGCACGCTCGCAAATCTCCGTTGGAGTAGAGAAGGATATTCCTCGCTGTCGTGCGCATTCGGGCAACGCCTTGAAGAACTCGAGTATATTGCTGTGCAAAGGTTGCTCGATGCCCAGTGCCGTGAGGTTCATAAAGATGCCGTAAATCTGCTCTTCGGCTGGCTGAGCTGCCATTTCGTCAATGTAATTGTCGGCAAACAGTGGATACCCCTCCCACTCCGAGTTGTTGAAGCGGAGCGAAATATCGTCGCTCAGGTTTACATCGCGCAGGATTAGTTTCAGCTGCGGTGCGAGTGCACAATGGTAAAGATAATGCGGACTGCGCCAACCCAATGCGTGTTTTGCACCTTCCGTAATCATTCCCTTGAACTTCATCTCGGCAGCCATTCGCCCTATCTCGTCGCTGTATATAAGCGAAGAGTTGCGCAACACCTTCGGTGTGTAGCCAAAATACTCCTTAATCTTTTTGCTCTGTCGTTTTACTTCGGCTTTGAAGCTGTCTTCATTTCCCAACGAAGCCAGACCGTGCGAATAAGGTTCGGCAAGAAATTCCACACAACCTGTCTTGGCAAGCTCTTGTACCTTCTCTATTACTTCAGGTGCATACTTTTCCAAACTCTCTATGCCCACACCCGAAAGACAGAGTGCCACCTTGAAGTAACCGTTGCTGTCTTTTATCATTTGCAGCAGCGTGTCGAGCGCAGGGACGTAGCTTCGCTGCACAATATCTGTAATGCTGCGTTCGTTTTCGTAGTCGTCGTAATAATAATGGTCGGTTCCAATGTCGAAGAAACGATAACGACGCAGGTGTATAATCTGATGTATCTCGAAATATAAGCAAATTGTTTTCATTGTCTTTTGTTTTAATGTTGTTGAATTTAAGTAATGCTGTCGTTCTCGCTTAACTGTTCCAGCCCAACGTGCGCAGATATAGTTTGCGAATTAACGTACCTACCTTCTCCCACGTTATATTGTTTACCTCTCGTATGCCTTCTTCTGCCAAATAGTTGAACAGGCTTTCGTTATGGCAGATAGAATAAATGGCATCTGCCATAGCTTCTATGTCCCAGTAATCTAACTTTATACAATTGTGCAGAATTTCGGCGCAACCGCTCTGTTTAGATATAATGGTTGGCGTTCCGCATTGCATTGCTTCCAGCGGCGAAATACCGAAAGGTTCGCTCACCGACGGCATGACGTAGACATCTGATGCTTTCAGGCATTCATACACTTGGTTGCCTTTCATGAAACCTGGGAAGTGAAAGCGGTCGGCAATACCTCGTTCGGCAGCCAGCATTATCATTTGGTTCATCATATCGCCCGAACCTGCCATGCAGAAACGAACGTTGCGCGTACGTTGCAACACCATGTTGGCTGCTTCTATAAAGTATTCCGGCCCCTTCTGCATCGTGATACGTCCAAGGAAAGTTACGATTTTTTCTTTTCCTTTGTGTGAAGGTCGAGGCATGTTAGCCACCTCTTCACGCAACGGATAGACGGCATTGTGCACAGTAAACACCTTGTCGGGGTTCTGATAATAGTGCTTGATAACTATCTGCCGTGTAAGTTCCGACACGCACATGATGCAGTCGGCATTGTCCATACCGTCTTTTTCTATTGCATAAACGGTAGGGTTTACCTTTCCTCCCGACCTATCGAAGTCGGTGGCATGTATGTGAATGCAGAGTGGTTTGCCCGATACCTTCTTGGCGTGAATACCAGCCGGGAAGGTAAGCCAGTCGTGGGCGTGGATAATGTCGTAGTCCAACGTGCGTGCCACCACACCTGCTATAATGGAATAGTTGTTTATCTCCTCGGTCAGGTTTGGGGGATAACCGCCGGCAAACTCCATTGAGCCTATATCGTTTACATTCATATTGCTGAAATCGGCATAGATATTATTGCGCAATCTGTAATATAGGTCTGCATCCATAATGTTGCCCAGTCGATTTCGCAGATAGCCATCGTCGATGTTGCGATATACAATAGGCACACAGTTCATAGCCACGATATTGGCGAAAGTTTTGTCTTCATCGCCAAAGGGACGTGGCAGGCAGAGCGTAGTTTCTATGTCGCCTTGTACGTGCAGCCCCTCAGAAATACCAAAATTAGCAGTCGCCAATCCGCCAAATACATGTGGTGGGTACTCCCAACCGAACATTAATACTTTCATGTTGTGTCCTCCTAATCTTAATATTTATACTTTTCGAGTAACGCCAACGTACGCAACACTTCGCCAACATTCATTGCAAACGAGATGGCTCCACGTCCAGGATAAGGCGGATTGCCATCGAAAAACTCGGGAATGGTACCTAAGCAGTGGTTCATAACCTCGTCTTCATAACCAATAAGTTGTCGTTCTACAAAGCTCAGACGAGTGCGTTTGTACAATTTAAGACATGCTTCGAGATAGAAGCACCCTAACCAGGGCCATGCAGTTCCCTGATGGTACACACGTGTGCGATGTTCTCTGTCGCCTACACAGATGGGCGCATATCCTCCACTCTTTGGTGAAAGCGACCGCAGACCTTTTGGCGTAAGCAGCTCGCGTGTGCAAATGTCTACCACCCCTCGTTTCTGACTTTGATCCAAAGGCGAGTAATCGAGTGCCGCAGCCATTATCATATTTGGTCGGACACTCCAGTCTGCCATGTTGCCGTCTACATAATCGTACAAGTAACCGCAGTTGTTCAAGAACGTATTAACGAATGCAACCTTGCAATTTACAGCCATTTTCTCTAAGTGTGTGGCATATTCGGCTTGAGGAGTTTCGCTGAACAGCCATGACACGAACTTAAGGTCGTTGTACCATAGGGCATTAAACTCTACGATATAACCAGACCGTGGATTTACGGGCTTACCGTCTATCATGCCGTCCATCCATGTTATAGCCTTATTCTTGCCGTCTGCATACAGCAATCCGTCTGTATCTAATGAAAGATTCGGATGTTTCCCGCTTTCAATATAGTCCATTATATCGTGCAAGAGGTTGCCGTAGAGTTTCAGGCAATTATCTTTCCCTGCCTCTTTGGCATACTGCTGAATGGTCCACATGCACCAAAGCAACACGTCTGGTTGGTCTATCCCTTCGATATCTACCGTTACAGGTTCGTTGTTCATGAACTCCCGCAAGCCCCGCCCGGCTGTTTTCATCACCAATTCAAAGTAGTTTTGCTCTTCTATACAGAGTGTAAGACCTGGCAATGCTACAAACTGGTCGCGGGCTCTGCACTTAAACCACGGATATCCTGCAAGTATGTAGCGGTCGTCGTTCTTCTTCCGGTTGTGGAACTGGTGGGCAGCATTCACAAGACAATGGAAGAAGTTGTCGCGTGGCTGTCGGGCTTCAACCTCCTTGTCGAAGAGTCGCTTCAAGGTCGAGGTCTTTATTTCCGACGTCGAGCCTGAGAAAACAATGCTTTCTCCCTTCCGTATCTTCATTTCAAAATAACCGGGAACATACAGGTCTTCATCGGAATGATAGCCGCGGGATTCTTCTTTCGGATACTCCAAACCTCTGTACCAATAGGGTTCGTAATGAAACTCGTTGTCTTTTGAAAACTGCATATACAGTTGCGGATAGCCTTCATAAAGACAAGTGGCTATTCCATTCTCAACATTATGGTATTCGCGGTTTATGGCACCATTCTCATGGGTAAACTCGCGCACGCTCCTGAAAGCAAGGAAAGGGCGGAACTGCAACAGAGTCGTGCCTTGTCCCTCTAATAAAGTGTAGCGTACGAGTATGCGTTCTTCGTAGTGCTGGAACACAACTTCCTTTTTCAGCAATGCACTGCCCACCCTGTATATAGTGGTAGGTACTTTGTCGCAATTAAACTCACGAATGTACTTGTGCCCGTTCGGACTGTAATTTCCTCCGTGATACTTATGCAATCCAAGGTTGAAGGCTGCCCCATGCTGTATCACCGTTGGGTCGAGCGAACTCAACAGTACATGGTTCTCGCTGTCGAGCCCGGGCACTGGCACTACTAATAGTCCGTGATACTTCCGTGTGTTGCAGTCTACAATGGTCGAGCAAGAATATGCTCCCGACCGATTGGTTCGCAATAACTCTCTCGGTAGCGAATCCTGTAAGTTCGTCATCGAAGCTTTTTCAAATTTAAGGTATCCCATATATCTCTCGGTTTTATGTCTATATTTAGTTGTTATAAACTTTCGTTTTATTGTATGTAGTATGCACTATGTGTTTGTAATGTTGTTCAAAGTTACAAATATTATTTGTAAACAAGCATTTTAATATATTTTTTAATATATTTTATTGCTTGGCTTATATTGTAAAGGCACACAATAACAATTATTGTATGTTGAGGTATTACTCCTATCGGAATCGTAGGACGATTTACCCTATTCATAAGCAGTCTTTGCAGCCTGGACAAGTTGTATCTGACCATCGAAAAAGAGACTTCTTGCACACGGAAATCAATGAGAAATTGAACGAAGACAATGTACAAAAATCGTCTTTTGTAATGAGCTATAAATCAATATGATAAGAGAAACAGAATGTCTTGAACATTATTTTGCTCGTGGCACTACTAAGTGCTGTTTTTATCTTAACTGTGTTTAGCTTTTTACAAGTCATATACATAGTATTATCCATTGTAATGGAACAGTACTAAAGTGTTTTGCACATTGAAACAGAAATAATTGAGAGACCCCGCTGTCCGTACAAGAACAGCAGGGTCTCTTAATTTATGTCTGTCTGGTCAGATCTACTTCAGAATGACAGCTCTGTTTTCTTAAGCCGCAAACAATATTACTCGGACAATGGAACTGCGAAGTAAGCTTTCTTTCCAGTAGGATAAATACCCTGAATGTAGAGTACCGGGTCGCTGCTGGTAGAGGCAGATTTCACAATCTTCTGCAATGCATCGATGGAATTGACCGTCTGGTCGTTAACTTTCTGAATGATGAAGCCACGGTTGATGCCTGCATTGCGCAATGCACCACCATTCACTTTCAATACTTCAAGACCGTACTTTATGCTCAATTGCTTCTGCATTGCCTCGGTTACAGGGCGGAACTGTCCGCCAAGCACATCAATATCGGCTTGCTCTATAGGCTTTGTAGTGCCCTGCGCATTCTTCAGAGTAACGGTCTTTGTCATCTCTTTCTTATTGCGCAAGAATGTTATTGAGGCTTTGTCTCCAGGACGTTTGCTGTTGAGAAGCTGCTGGAGCTCTGCCATCTTCGTAACTTTCTTGCCATCGAACTTTGTAATGACGTCTTTGCTGTGTAGTCCAATCTCTGCACCGTTACCATCTTCGTTTACCTTGTCTACATAAACACCTTCGTTTGTGCCAAGGTCTACGTTCTTTCCCTCTTCTTTCTGTGCATTAATATAGTTGATAACGTCGCCACCTTGAATGCCTAACATTACACGCTGCACGCTACCATACTTCTTAATGTCTTCTACCACTTTATTCATAATGGCTGTTGGAATAGCGAAGCCATAGCCACTGTAGGCACCTGTCTGCGAATAAAGCATAGCATTAATACCCACCAATTCGCCTTGTACATTTACCAATGCACCACCAGAGTTGCCTTGGTTAATGGCAGCATCTGTCTGAATAAAGCTTTCTACACCCTGTGTTGCACCCAGTCCACGAGCCTTCGCACTAACAATACCTGCTGTAACAGTGCTGTTCAGATTGTATGGGTTGCCCACTGCAATTACCCATTCGCCTACCTTCAGATTGTCGGAATTACCAATTGGCAAAGTAGGAAGGTTCTTTGCATTTACCTTAATCAGAGCAAGGTCTGTGCTCTTGTCCGTTCCTACTACACGAGCAGAGAACTCACGGTTGTCGTTCAAAGTAACCGTTAGCTCGTCGGCACCCTCTACAACGTGGTTGTTTGTTACGATGTAACCATCAGGAGATATAATAACACCGCTACCCGTTATGCTTCGCTTCGGTGTTTGTATTTGCTGCTGACGTGAACCGCCACCAGGATTACCGAATCCAAAGAAATCGAAGAATCCGCCAAACGGATCGTCGGGTACTTCTACGGTCTGCGTTTTTGAATTCTGCGCATTCTTGATATGGACAACGGCAGGCAATGCCTTTTCGGCAGCATAAGTAAGGTCAACCGGTTGTCCTGGTACACTCGACGAAGTTTCTGCAGCATACACTTTGATGAAAGCTCCTGTAGAGAACGTCAGTGCAAGCATACAAGCTGCACCAACAAAAAACTTTTCAATCTTTTTCATACTCTCTTTATCTTATTAATTAACATTATTGTCATCACAATTCAACCGAACCCTACGCACTTATTAGACATAAAGCACGCATTAATTCATTCTGTTGGTTGGCTCAACCAATTCTTTTAGTCATTTTAGCCGTGAAAGCGTATGCAAATATAAGCCCAAATTATGGAAATGTGCTAATCTGTCAGTTTTCTTTATCCGTATTTAACAATTACAAAAGCCAACTTAACCAATGTTCATTAGATTCGTAGTAATTTTTACATTCATTCAATGTAACGTCTATCATAGAAAAAAAGAGCTAAACCTCGACAGGCTTAGCTCCTAAGACTTAAATATCCAGGTCTGGTGCTTTCTCTGTACCTTCGGCAGCAGCAAACTTTGTCATCTTATCGAAACCAAACACACCAGCCAACAAAGAATTAGGGAAGTGTCTGACTGTCTGA
>ERZ773013.2317-NODE-2317-length-10577-cov-5.623170_pt1 | contig 10577 bp, 6 predicted proteins | sample MGYA00511670_ERZ773013 | MGnify/ENA primary metagenome ERZ773013 (study PRJEB29015, sample SAMEA2738120) | human oral metagenome | biome: human oral; feature: human-associated habitat; material: saliva | place: China | collected 2257 ...
GGTTCGTATCCGGCCGCTTTAATGGCCTGAATAATCGAGTCGAGAGCGTCTTCCGTTCCGTTGAGGGCGGGGGCAAATCCACCTTCGTCACCTACTGCCGTACTGAGTCCGCGGTCGTGTAATACTTTTTTCAGGGCATGGAACACTTCGGCGCCCATACGCAGACCTTCGCGGAAGGAAGGCGCACCGACGGGGCGGATCATAAATTCCTGGAAGGCGATAGGTGCATCACTGTGCGATCCACCGTTGATGATGTTCATCATCGGGACGGGCATCACATACGTATTCGTGCCGCCGATATAGCGGTAGAGCGGCATGTCAAGGTAGTTGGCTGCCGCTTTGGCTACGGCGAGCGACACGCCGAGGATCGCGTTGGCTCCGAGCTTTGACTTCGTTTTTGTGCCGTCGAGTTCAAGCATTTTCCGGTCGATAGCACGCTGTTCGAGTGAAGACATACCGATAAGCGCCGGGGCGATGATGCTGTTCACATTATCAACGGCTTTGAGTGTTCCTTTGCCGCTGTAGCGTTGTTTGTCGCCGTCACGCAACTCCAAGGCTTCAAACTGACCTGTAGATGCACCGCTGGGAGCTTCGCCGGTGCCGACGGTCCCGTCGGAAAGAATTACGTCCGCTTCGACAGTAGGATTGCCGCGAGAGTCGATGATTTCGCGACCAATGACCGTTTCGATTTTCAGTGTTTTCATTAGTAAATACACCCTTTCTCAGCTAATATGTTCATGCTTATTAATATGGTTTTTTAAGGTAGGAATCTGACTTTTATCCGGATCTTTCCCGGCGTAAAGGAGTGTTACATTACCGTCACGAAGGTGATCTTTGATTTCTTTAGCAAAGGTCGGTAAATTTGCATTATCGGATAATTCCTTGTCGTAAGCGGCGGCAAAATCTTCGTAGGAAATCTCCCCATGATGGTACTTTTTGCGCAAGTCCGTTGACGGAGCAATGTCTTTGGCCCAGTCGGAGAGTTCGGCCGCTTCCTTTTTCATGCCTCTGGGCCAAAGTCTATCAATAAGAATACGGTATCCGTCACTTTCTTCCGGTGCGTCGTAAACACGTTTCCACTGTAATTTACCCATGAGATCATCCCCCGCTAATTACGTATAATAACTGTATCCTTGCGGATATTTAAATTATACTTCTACAGTGGATTTTTAGCAATTAAGAATCATGAGCCTTTCGAATGGTACTGTTGGGGATACCCAGTTGCAATCGCAGTTTAGTTACCGTTCTACGGGCGATAGGGATGTTTTGGGCGACGAGAAGTTTCGTTAAAGCATTATCTGAATAGGGTTTGGAACGGTCTTCCTTGTCAATCAGGGAGAGTAGTTTTCGCTTTACCTCATCGTCGGAAATACTGGAACCTATATCTTTTTCGTAAGCACGAGAAAGAAAATGTTGAATTTTATATGTATGATTCCGAAAAAGTATATATCGATTTTTACAGACTCGGCTTACCGTTGTTTCGCTCAGTCCCGTTCGTAAAGCAATATCGCGTTGTGTTAACGGTTGTAAAGGAGCCCCTGTCAGCAATGATTCCTGCTGCTCGGTTGCAATAACTTCCAAAACTCGGCGAATGGAATCGGAACGATAAGCCAGGGCGGAACGTAGGGTTACATATGAACGTTTGGCGTGACTCAAAAAGAGCTTTGTCGGCTTATCCCCGGCATTGTGATAGTTCGAATACAAGTCGGAACGGAAGCGTACAGACGGACAGGCCTGGAACAATATGGGGCGAACGGAGGCGGTTTTAGTGTCAATGACCAGTTCTCCTTCCGGTCGGACCCACAATGCCGTTGAAGGCGTTTGCTCTAAGGGAACCAGCGACAGAGTGCGTAAGAAAGCTATAACCTCTGATAATTCGTCGTTAGTTATACCTGATTCCTTACGAAGAACTTGCCAGCGGCCATTCAGAAAATTGTCGTAGTGATTTTTTAAAAGCTGTAATGTATGGGGCGGACAGTTTTTTTTGCGGCGTGCTTGGATAATGAGTGAGTCGCAAAGCGAACGCGCTCCGACACCCGGCGGATCGAGAGAACGAACGGCTATGGTTGCGCGCCCAATATCCCAACGACTGAAGGGGAGGGTAGCGGCCGTTCGCAAATCTTCGTCCTTAAAAAAACCCTTTTCATCCAAGGAGTCAATGATAAATTCGGCAATTTTTCGAATCGTTACGGGTAACGAAAGTAAGGCAAGCTGATTCTTCAGCTTTTCTTGCGGCGTTTCCGATAATTTGGCTATAGGCAGGTCCGTATCGGGGCGGCGAGACGGGTAAGCTACTTCGATCAGCGGGTTTTCATCACTTTGCTGTCGTATATACTCGTCCAGGTCTTGTCCTTGAAGGGTTAACAATGTTGTGGCAAGTTTCTGGAACTGGGTCGTTTTTTGTTTTTGTTGTAAAGACAATGCCAGCCCTTGCATTGAAATCACCTCAATATATGAATCTATCTATATATTTTATCATATGGCGGAAGGTGAGAACAGAGAAAAGCCGTATAGCCTTTCGGCCATACGGCTTTAAATCCCTTCTGTTATTTGTCAGACGGAGTAAATTTCGTCGACAAGATGTGATAGATGAAATAAACGATGGAAAGAACGAATACGCCCAATCCGAGGAGATCGGCCGTATTAGCGAAATCCTTACCTACGAGAGCTAACGGATCTTCACTGCCGCCGGTTGTAATGGAGAAGACGATAATCATGGCGATAATAACGCCCATGAGAGATTCGCCGACAATAAGTCCCGAAGCGAAGAGCACGCCCCGTTGATGGCAAGCGTCTACGTCTTCCTCCACATGTTCGGGATTACGTTGTTGAGCGCGATTACGCAAGTGTTTGTGAATGAAATAGCCGATAACGGCACCGATAACCAGAGGAACTTCCAAGGTAGGAGGCAAATAAATGCCCATGCCGATAGCCAAGGGCGGGAGAGCGAGAGACTTTGTGCTCTTGCGCAAAAGCATGTCGACAATAATTGCGACGACGCCCACGCCAATACCGAAGAGGATGAAGTTCCAGTCTAAATCGGAACTGAAAATACCTTGAGCGATGGTCGTCATGAGGACTGCCTGCGGAGCGGCAAGTGCCTGTGACGGATCCATGGTTTCACGAGGCAGTGCTCCCGTAAAGCCGTAAGCCTGATAGAGCAGGTTTAAAACGGGGGCAATAGCGATAGCACCGACTATGGACCCGAGAATTAAGGCTACCTGCTGCTTCCAGGGCGTGGCACCGACGATATAGCCCGTCTTTAAGTCTTGAAGATTATCGTTTGAGATAGAGGCGATGCTGACAATAACACTGGTAATAAAGATAGCCAGTGCCGTAGCGAATTTTGCGCCTTCCGCCGTAGCGAATATATTGAAAGCATTACCCAAGGCAAGAACGGCCAGAGAAGAAACGATGATGCCGAGAATACCGATACCCGAAATGGGGCTTGCAGAGGTACCGATGAGGCCCGCCATATAACCGCAGGCCGCTGCAACAAAGAAACCCATGAGAATGGCGATTAAAATACCGACGACAATATAAGTAATACTTACACTTGCCGGCAGAGCCGCATCGGCGACAAAAGTGTAGAAGGTAAAGAAGAGTCCGGCTAAAATAGCCAGGAAAACCAGTCCTACCGCTTTGGGACTCATGTCGATGTCCGTATGGTGTAAAGCCTGTTTTTCCGCCGTGTCGTTGGCACGAATCGCATTAATAGACATTTTAATGCCGTCGATAACGGGTCCCAGTAGTTTTATCAGTGTCCAGATGGCGGCAATGCCGATGGTGCCGGCACCGATAAAGCGTACTTTTTGAGCCCATACGGCCTTAGCAAAGGCGGCAGCCGTCTGGCCTTCAGCAGGCGATAAAGTGGAAGTTAAATAAGGAACGAAGACACCCCAAGCCAGGAGCGTACCGACCAAAATGGCGATGCCGCTGGCAATGCCGATTAAGTAACCGGCACCGAGAAGGGCCATGGAGAAGCCCAAGGGAATCTGAGTCGTCACTTTGCCGAAGGACATCCAGTAGCTGAATTCGGAAGACAGAACATGGAAACCGTTGGCACATAGACTGATTAAGCCTGCTAACGACGTGCCTTTGACGATATCTTTCATGCCCGTGTCTTTGGATGCTTTTTGGTCTTTGTCATGAGAAGCGGACCCTATTTTCAGGATTTCCGCAGCAGCCAGGCCTTCAGGATAGGGAAGGTCGCTGTTTACGACCATGGCACGACGTAAAGGAATGGTGAACAAGACCCCCAACGAGCCGCCGCAAGCACAAAGAACCATGGTTTGCCAGAAGGGGAATCCCTGCCAGTAGCCCAGCATTAAAAGGCCGGGAAGAATGAAGATGATGGCTGACAGCGTACCGGCAGCGGAAGCCTGGGTCTGGACCATGTTGTTTTCCAAAATGTTGGAATCTTTAAACATGCGCAGAATAGCCATAGAAATGACGGCGGCCGGAATGGATGATGAGAACGTCAAGCCTACTTTTAGGCCCAAGTAAACATTGGACGCCGTGAAGATAACCGTAATGAGCATACCTAGGAACATCCCTCGGAAGGTAAGTTCCGGTAGGCTCGGGTATACGGTTACATCTTTTTGAGAGTTCATATACTCTACCTCCTTAATAAAATATGATAAAAATCCAATTCGGTCCTAAGTAGTATACTATAGAAGAATACTTATTGTCACGAAACGATGACGGAATAATGCCGAAAAAGTCAGCAATAGGGCCTGTAGTTGCGTTTAAGTACAAGACGGGAAGGTATGGGTATGTTATAATATTGACGATTACAGTATAGGTTTATACAAGTTTTGACCCATAGCGAAGGAGGTTACTGTTATGACAGAACAAGAAATTATTTCGGGCGTGTTGAAGGAGTTTGAAGGACTTGCCAAACATCCCCGCCCGTCTCATCATGAAAAAGAAGTAAGTGACTATATTGTTGCCCGTCTTGCCGAATTGGGTGTAAAGGCTCGACAAGATGAAATATATAATATTATTGCCGATGTACCGGCAACACCGGGTTGTGAAAACGTTCCTTTGACGATTTTACAGGGCCATATGGATATGGTCTGCGTAGCTAAGCCGGGTGTAGCCTTTGATCCGCAAAAAGACCCGATTAAGTTGGTGCGTGAAGGAAATATTCTGCGTGCCGACGGGACGAGTCTCGGTGCGGACGACGGGATTGCTGTAGCGATTTCGCTTTATCTTATACAACAAAAAATTCAGCACGGCCCGTTGCGTCTTATCTTTACAGTTGACGAAGAAACGAATATGACCGGAGCCTTATCTCTTTCGGCAGACCACGTAAAAGACGCTAAGTATGTTATTAACTGTGACTCCGAATCGATTCATGTTATTTGTGTCGCGTCGGCCGGGAGTTGTCATATGGAGTTTACACGTGACTTGCACCGTTGTGCTCCTAAGGGCGATACGGCATTGACTGTTCGTGCCCATGCTTTGGCCGGCGGCCATTCGGGCGAAGTTATTAATGAAGGTCGCGGCAACGCCATTAAGGCTGTAGCCGATGTCCTGTATCGCTTGTCTGAAGGCGGCGTGGAATATGCTTTGGCCGATTATAAGGGCGGTGTTGCGGCTAATGCTATTCCGTCCGATGCATCGGCAGTCGTAGTAGTAGCGGCAAAGGATGTTGATCGTGTAAAGGCGACGGTGGCCGCAGCGGAAAAAGATTTTAATCTTGTTTACGGAGAAACGGATCCGAATACCGTATTCGAAGTTGCGCCGGCGGATCTTCCGAAATCGGTTCTTTCAGCAGAGGATACGACGTCGATTGTCGATGTTATAAACTTGCTCCATTGCGGCGTCTTTGCTATGGATCGCCGCTTGCCGCGTTTGCCGGCTCTTTCCGCCAGCCTCGGAACGATTGAAACTCGTGAAGATGTATTGGCCTTCCAGTACTTCCCCCGTTCGTCGTCTGATGCTCGTCTGCAGGCTCTGGTTCGCGTCATGCCTGTTATGGCAAAATGCACGGGAACGAAGGTTCACATAGAAAAGCCCTTCCCCGCTTGGACAGAAAGCAAAAACAGTAAGTTGCAGGCCCTCATGGCTGATGCATATAAAGACGTAATGGGTAAAGAACCGCGCGTGGAAGCTATGCACGGCGGCTTGGAAACAGGGTTCCTCTATGCTATGAATCCTGACTTGGACATCGTTTCGGTCGGTCCCGAAACTCACGATATTCATAGTGCGGACGAACGAGTGGAACTCGACACGGTAGCTCAACTTGTCCAAGTTATAGCCGGCACATTGGAAAGACTGACAAAATAAAGCGGAAACTGACAACCTAAGATTATGTGGTACTTTTTTTAGTACCAGCGAATAAAAAGAGAGAAAATGCCTTTGTTATCGCATTTTCTCTCTTTTTGAGTTTTTATTCAAAAACCGGCCGTTCCGGAAGGTGGCGGCTTTTTGTTGAGAAGATAAACGTTTTAGACTACAATAATATCAAGATAAAGCATAATAGCTATGCTTTAAAAGAAAGATAGACGGAAAATTAAAAAAGGAGTGAAAGAAATGAGTCGGGAAAAAGTATTTAAGACAATGGACGGCAATGAGGCGGCCGCTCACATTGCCTATGCCTTCACGGAAGTAGCACCTATATTTCCGATTACGCCGTCTTCGCCTATGGCTGAACACGTTGACGAATGGTCGGCCCATGGTCGTAAGAACCTCTTCGGAGTGCCGGTTCTCGTACAGGAAATGCAGTCTGAAAAAGGTGCGGCCGGTACCTTGCACGGTGCCTTAAATGCCGGTGCTTTAACGACGACTTTTACGTCGTCTCAGGGCATGATGATCATGCTTTCCAACATGTTCAAGGTGGCGGGGGAATTACTGCCTGCCGTATTCCACGCAGCATCCAGAACTATTGCTTCTAACGGCTATACCATTTTCGCCGGTCATGACGATGTTATGGCTATGCGCGGTACGGGTATCTGTATGATGGCCGAATCGAGCGTACAGGAAGTTATGGACTTGGCAGCTGTCGTACATGCAACGGCTATCTCCTGTCGTGTACCTATTATCAATTTCTTCGACGGTTTCCGTACATCCCATGAATTACAGAAAATCGAAGTTATTGATTATGAAGACTTGCGCCCCATGCTCGATATGGAAGCGGTTGAAGCGTTCCGCAAGCATGCGATGAATCCGGATAATCCCGAAGCGGTAGCTTTCTGTGAACCGGCGGAAGTTTATATGCAGCATAAAGAATCGTTGAACCGCTTCTATGACAAGGTTCCCGAAACAGCTGAAAAATACATGCAGATGATTCATGAAATAACCGGTCGTGAATACCATCTCTTCAATTATACGGGGGCACCCGATGCGGAATACGTTATTATCGCCATCGGTTCTGGTGCTCAGACCATTGAAGAAACGGTTCGCTATTTGAATGAAAAAGGCGAAAAAGTGGGCTGTATCAATGTTCACATGTTCCGTCCCTGGTCGGAAAAACATTTCTTGGCAGCCTTGCCGAAGACCGTTAAGAAAATTGCCGTTCTTGAACGTACAAAAGAAACGGGTGCCAACGGCGAACCTATGTATCACAGCGTAGCCGCATCCTTTGCACGTGCAGACATTCGTCCGAAGATTTACAACGGCCGTTACGGTATTGCTTCCAAAGAATTCTTGCCGGCAGACGTTATTGCCGTATTCGATAATCTGAAAGAAGCTGAACCGAAGACAGACTTTACGCTCAGCATTGTCGACGACGTAACCTTTAAATCCTTACCGCGTAAAGAAGATGTTAACTTGGCGGCTAAAGGCTTGAAAGCTTGTAAGTTCTGGGGCTTCGGTTCTGACGGAACGGTCGGCGCAAACAAGAGTGCTATCAAGATCATTGGTGATAACACGGATATGTATGCACAGGCATACTTTGCTTACGATTCGAAAAAATCCGGCGGCGTAACCGTATCTCACTTACGCTTCGGCTCCAGCCCTATCAATATGCCTTATTTGGTAAACAGTGCCGATTTCATCGCTTGTCACAGACAGTCGTATGTATATAACTATGACTTGCTCAGAGGCATTAAAAAGGGCGGCACCTTCCTTCTCAATACAGTTTGGAAACCGGAAGAACTGGAAGAAAAATTGCCGGCAGCTATGAAACGCTCTATCGCCAAAAACGAGGTTCAGTTCTATATCCTTGACGGCGTAGGTATTGCTCAGTCTATCGGGTTAGGCGGGCGCATTAACATGATTATGCAGTCGGCGTTCTTCAAGCTGTCTGAAGTTATTCCCGTAGATTTAGCTATCGAAAAATTGAAAGAAGCGGTCGTAAAATCGTACGGTAAAAAAGGACAGGAAGTCGTTAACAAGAACTATGCGGCTATTGATGAAGGCCTTAAGAATATTGTTAAAATCGACGTTCCCGCATCTTGGGCCGATGCTGTTGATGAAGAAATCGATATGTCCGGCCATTCCGAATTCTATAAGAAATTTGCTTTGCCGACCAATCGTCTTGAAGGTGACGACCTGCCTGTGAGTATTTTCGACGGCTTTGAAGACGGACACTGGCCGACAGGCACATGTGCCGAAGAAAAACGCGGCGTGGCTATGTTCGTTCCCAGTTGGGATAATGAAAAATGTATCGGTTGTAACCAGTGCTCCTTTGTATGTCCTCATGCAGCTATTCGTCCCTTCTTGTTAACTGATGAAGAAGCGGCTAAGGCTCCGGAAGGATATACGAACAAGGTTATTAAGACAGCCGGAGACTATAAATACAGCATTGTAGTTTCCGTCATGGATTGCCTCGGTTGCGGCAGTTGTACGCATGTTTGCCCGAAACAGGCCTTGACTATGAAACCCTTCGATGAAGAACAACCCAAGTCCGTTATTTGGGATTATGTTATTAAGTTGCCGAATAAGCCCAATCCGGCTAATAAAGGAACGGTTATCGGCAGCCAGTTTGAACAGCCTTTGCTCGAGTTTACGGGTGCTTGTGCAGGTTGTGCCGAAACTCCGTATTGCAAGGTTATTACGCAGTTATACGGTGATCGTATGATGATTGCCAATGCACACGGTTGTTCGTCCGTATGGGGCGGCAGTGCACCGACATGCGGTTATACGAAGAACGAAAAGGGCCACGGTCCGGCTTGGGCAACATCCCTTTTCGAAGACAATGCCGAATACGGTTTCGGTATGTTGGTTGCTGAAAAAGCGGAACGCAAACTCCTTGCTTCTTATGTAGAAGAAGCTTTGAAATCCGCAGCTGCAAGTACGGCCTTGAAAGAGGCTCTCCTTGAATGGAAAGAAAAGATGGCTGTAAGCGAAGGTACTCGCGAACGGGCTGAAAAGGTTACGGCACTGTTGGAAGCTGAAAAAGACGGCCATATTGAATTGGAACGTGTTTATAAGATGAAGCAGTTCCTTGTAAAACGCAGTCAGTGGCTCTTCGGCGGAGACGGTTGGGCATTACGGTCTCATCCGGTTGAAGTATGACGACGATTGGATCATCGGAAGCAGCATCACCGAGGTCGAAGAAAGGTACGGCGAAGCAGAGGAGTGCGGCGGCCATGGCTACTGCTACCCTCTTTATGAGGACGAAGCGGCAATCATGCCCTCGCATCTTGCTGTGCGCTATGCCATGTTCACGGACGAAGGCGGCGTGGTGACAGAGGTCGATGACCACTATTGCCCGGGGGGATGATTCGCCCATGCGGGGATGGAATTCCATGCCGGCACTGGGAGGGCCGTGCGGGAACGGCTGGCCGGCTGGTGGGCCGGCGCGCGTGGAGCGGTGGCTCCGTCGTGCGGTGGTTCCGTCGTGGGGTCCGGACTCCCGCACGTCATGCGAGGCTTGTTCACGGCATCCATGGGGCGCTCCCGACCAGGGGCGGCACCCTTGATCGGATTCGGGTCCTTGTGAACGGACCTCATCGGCGCCGGTCAGTGGTCAGCCCGGCGATGGTCGCCAGCGCCCTGTCGAGGGTCGTGCGGTCGCGGGCCACGGGGAGCCGCAAATGCGTCCGGTGGGATCCGTGGGCCGAGAAGTTCGGTCCGGCCGAGATGAGGAGACCAGCCTGTTTCGCCCGTTCGGCGAGGGCCGCGGCGTCCTCGCCGGTGTCGGCGTAGGTCGGGCCGTCGGCCAGCGTGTTCGTCGTGCCCTCCGCCAGGACGAGCACGGCGCTCCCGGCGTCCTGAATGTCGATCGCGGGGCCGTCGGCGCTGGTGATCGAGGCGCCCGCCAGGATGAGGTGGACGTCGGCGTCGTCGGCGGCCACGATCACTCGCCCGTTGTCGAGGCCGCCGGTCACGACGTAGGTGCCGGAGGCGGTGATGGTGATGGTCGTCCCGTCCGCGCTGTCGACGGCGACGTCGTCGGCTGCGCCGCCCGCGACATCCACCGAGTCGCCGGAGGCGGTGATGGTCGTGGTGGACTGCGCTGACGCGTCGTAGACGCCGGCGTTGTCGGAGTCGTCGGCGGCCTGTGCTGCCTGGGAGGTATCGGCGTTCGCGGCCAGGATGTCAGCCGGGCTCGCCCCGGTCGAGCTCTGTCTGACACGCGTGCTGATGCTCGTGCGGTCATCGGAGGATCCGGACTCCTGCGCGGC
>ERZ773013.2318-NODE-2318-length-10575-cov-4.237833_pt1 | contig 10575 bp, 8 predicted proteins | sample MGYA00511670_ERZ773013 | MGnify/ENA primary metagenome ERZ773013 (study PRJEB29015, sample SAMEA2738120) | human oral metagenome | biome: human oral; feature: human-associated habitat; material: saliva | place: China | collected 2257 ...
TGAACTATGTCCAAAAAGTTCCCGTTGCTATTTGCGGTGTTGCATTAGGTTTTGCGGCACTTGGAAATCTTTTTCAGACTTCTTTTGAAGGGCTTTATCTTGCGTGTGGCATAATCTCTATTTTTCTTTTAGCTATCTATACTCTCAAATTTATCGTGTCGACTAAAGTTGTATTGCGAGAGCTCTCGGATCCGATTGGGCTTTCAGTTGCCGCAACGTTTCCTATGGCAGTTATGTTGATTTCGGTGTATATGAAGGCCGATATTGGTGATGCAGCACAATTATTTTGGTTTGTAGGAATTGCATTGCACATCCTGTGCATAGTCCTATTTACTTCTCGATATGTTACAAAATTTAATTGGGAGAATGTGCATGCCAGCTGGTTCATTGTGTATGTAGGTATTGTCGTTGCCAGTGTTACAGCGCCAGCGTTCAATTTTGAAACAAGTGTTGGTACGGTTGCATTTTGGTTTGGATTTATCTGTCTTGTAGGGCTTTTTATAGTAGTAAGCACAAAATATGTTAAATATGGACCAATGTCTGATTCTGCTGAGTCGCTCGCTTGTATTTATGCAGCTCCAACAAGTCTTTGTATTGCGGGATATGTCCAATCTATTGCGCCAAAGTTTGTGCCGTTTCTTTTAGTCATGCTGGCAATTGCTTCAATTATTTATGTAGCTTCGCTTGTATGGTGTGCTAGGTGTCTTACAAAACCGTTCTTTCCTAGTCACGCTGCATTTACGTTTCCCTTTGTAATCAGCGCTATTGCGCGCAAACAAACAGCTGCATGTCTTGTTAAACTTGGCCAGCCTCTTCAATGGCTTGACGGAATAGCTACTGTTGAAACTGTGCTTGCAGCAGGGCTTTGCATTGTTGTACTTGTACGCTTACTTGCATTTGTGCGTAATCAGACTTTGGTGTGCTGCCATAAATAGCGTTGTGTCAATAGTTTTACGCCCTAAACTATTTATATAAGGTCTGCTTTGTACAAAACAAATCCGATATTTTGACGTTTTCTTACTTAGCTTTATGTATGTACCTATTTGATGCAAAGCCGTTTAATTCTTTTACTTAGTTGGGTTTGTTTTGATTAACCGAGTACATTTTTCTTGCATACTGATGAATTTCTGTATGACAGAAAAGAGATGTTTGGAAGCACTTGAGGATGGTTTCTGGAGCTATACCTAAGTGCAGCATAATTGCGCCGTAGCAAAGAACCTTAGTTGCCATGATAAGGGAATAAAGTTCTTCATCAGAGATCATATTTGATTTTTCCAATTCTGATGTTTGATGTATATAGGCATTGCGACTTCTGCGGAGATCTTTAAGGAAACGAGATTTATCGGGAATAATGTAGTCGGCAAATGAACCTAGTTTTTCTACGAGAGAGTTTGCATAGTAGTTAGCTGGAGGGATATTGTTATTAACCTTTTGAAGGATCCAGTGGATATCTACATTATCCTCAAAGCACTTCTCTATCTGAGCTTTAATTCTTTGAAGCCGATTATTTTCTATATCTTGAGTCTTTTCTCCTACGCGGGAAATGGCTTCAAAGGCACCTGAAACCGTAGTAAACATTGGATTAAGCCAGTTGATTTCACTATTGTTGTGGATGCCAATTAGTGTTAGCGCAGCACGCTTTGCATCACCATCTAGGTGTAGCCAACTTTCTAAGAAGTTTGTATGCAATTGTGAAACAAAGCTATAGGGTAGAGGCATGTGATCCAATTGGGCTTCACTAGGTTTTTCCTCTCCTATTATCAAAGGGAGGTAGTAGAGTGCATTTAAACCATCCGCTGTTTTAATTTCTATCTCGTCGATAGAGCATCTAAATCCCATACAAAAAGTGAGCATTTGCCACACTGGATAAACCCACCGATTCATAGCGGTATTAAGTGGTGTTGTGTGATCAGCGAGTTCAATGTGCAGATACACATCACTTCTCATATTAAATTCCTGTAAAGGGATATGACCACCTTTTTCGATCATTACTGGTTGTAGTGATATGTCTACGTTTTCGTTTTTAAATAGGGGCAATTTCTCAAAATCATTGATACACCAAGTTCCGCTGGTGCTTATCCATTCATTATTTTCGAATGTGTGTGTGATGTTGTTAAAGTCTGCTCCTGTCCAGTTCCAGAGACCAGAGACCTGAAGTGTTAAGCTCTGGACATTTGGATTTGGTGAAATAAAGTCAGTCTTACATACCAATGCAGAGGTAGCTGTCAGATCTTCCCGTTTGGTCCATGGTGATGAAAATCCGGGACCAGGTGTTGATAATTCTGTAAGGGTAATTCGTTCACCCGTCTGACAAAAGCCAAAGGCCTCGGGTGCCTTGATCGGATCAGTTCTGTATGTGATCATCCCATTAACGGGAGTTTTTCAAGAAGGTATCCTATAGGAATAGTGAGTTCAAGCTCTTTTCCGGTAAAGTGAACGGTTCCTTGAACTCCTTCGCTTAGAAAGTCAGTGTTTTTGTTCAATACCCAAAGCGCTGATGAAAAATCCTTCCTCTTCAATTTACTCTAACATCTCCTATCATCTGAGCTAATGTACCGTTTTCTAATGGTAGAATCTACACGAATGTTTAAGATGTATTTACCCATAAAATAGGTGTATGAGCTGGGATCTGGAGCTGTATACATAAGTGTGCTCAATAAAATTAAGAAGAAAGAACAGTAAACAGTGGAATCCAATGGACAACATACTATAGGTTCTGGCTTCATCGAGAGCTTTGACTCTCGATATCCAACACGGATTCTAGAGACACTTCTTCAAGATCGTACTACCGGTCGTAATATTATCTGGGCAGACAATGAATATGAAGCGCTCGGCGAGGGATATATGGGTGACGACGAGATTACTGTCGCGAAGATAACAGGTCTCTCCTCAGGTGTTATCAAACCCCGTATTGCTAAGGAACAAGAGCATCAATCCAAGCGAACAAAGTCCCGCGCCGAGGTATTTCAAATGCCGAGCCTAGATAGGCTGACTATTCTGCTTGGGAAGCATATCTACGAGCAGGCTGAGACACAGAGCGAGTTTGCTGCACGAGGGCATTTCTGCGGGGCTGGTTTAAGTCGCTTTTCGAGGCGGAATCATTTGACTCCTACACAGGAGAATATTTGCCGGCAAGGCTTCTCAACACTTCACCTCATATTGTATGGTGGCAGAGACTGCACCCTCAGGAGTACGCCTACATATGCTACAACCCCAAGGATCGCTATCTCCCTGATTTTATCGCGATGGACGATCAGTACGAGTACTGGATTATCGAGGGCAAGGATGCTTGTGGTCGCGATGACAAGACTGTGTAGGCAAAACGTAGAGCGGCGGAGTCCGTGGTAGTGAAGATGCTCGGAGATGAAAACTTCGCAGACCAGAAGTGGGGATACCTCATCGCCTACGAGGATGATATTAAAGCATCTGACTCATGGGATGAACTTAAGGCAAAGTCGCAGCCTGTGAGTAACGGAGCATAGAGACGTCGGTTTTTATAAAGGGTTCAGTACTTCTGTTGCAAGTGTGTGGTAAGAAAGTTGAGGTTCGATGGCTGAAGAGCATAAAAACGGCAAGGTACAAGCGCTGCATCCAACACTGCTTAATGAGCAAGAACTGAGTCAGTATCTCGATGAGTTCAGTTTCGCTCTTAGTGATCCTCAAGTTACGAATATTGCTATATCGGGACCGTATGGAGCAGGAAAAAGCACAGTTATTGATTCATGGGAACACTATGAACTTAATAAGGCAAAAGGTACAAAGAACAATCCATTGCCTTGGGTTCATATCTCACTTGCGGGTTTTGCTGGCAAAAATAGTAAAAAACATGAAGGGGCAAACAAAAGAGATCGGGATGTTGAGAGCGAGCTAATTAATCAGCTCATTTTCAAGCTGAAGCCGGGTAGTGCACCAAAGAGTCGTTTCAACGTTACGGAGGACTCTTTGATAACTGTGGATATCGGCAAGACTGTTTTTATTACACTCACTATCGGACTGACAATAACCTCTGTTCTTTGTTTGAGTAATAACAGCCTCCCTTGGATACAAGGGGCTGACACCACTACGTTGCTTACTGCATGGCTTATTTGCATTGCTCTTATTATCTACGAGAGCTTCAGATCTCGCTCAGTGGCTAGGATTCTCAAACGCTTAAAGCTATTCAACGCGGAAGTTGAAATCTTTGGAGATAAGGATGATCCCGCATTCAACCGATACATGGATGATATCGTTTACCTTCTTGTCAGCTCGGAAAACAACGTTGTCGTCTTCGAAGACCTCGACCGCTTCTCCGATGTGTCCGTCTTTGAGAAATTGCGTAGGGTCAATGAGCTAGTAAACGCAAGGAGAGCGGAACTTGCTCGCAAGAAAGCGCGCAACATCTTTAAGGGCACTCAAGAAGACGAGCTCAAGCCGCTGCGTTTTATTTACCTAGTACGAGATAGCTTGTTTGAGAATCCAAAAGACAGGACAAAATTCTTTGATCTGATAATCCCTGTAATACCGTATGTTGACCCATCAAATTCGCATGATGTGCTCTTTTCTGGTCTTAAGACTGTTGGCATAAGAGCGAGCGAAGAGTTTCTCTATCAACTTTCACTTTACGTTGACGACCCGCGTATTCTCAAAGATATTTGCAATGAGAGTTATCACTATAAGAAGGCCTTAGTTGTCAATGGAAAGGAGCCTAAGAATTGGGACTATGACAAACTCGTCGCGATGGTTTCCTATAAGGTGCTTTTTCCGGAAGATTATGAGTTACTTCAAGTACGCGAGGGGTATATCTTCTCTCTTTTTCAAAAGCAACAGAAGCTTGTTGAGAACAAACGATCTGAGTTGGCCGAAAACATTAACAAGCTAGAGATAGAGATTAGTGAGATTGAATCTAGGACAGAGCTCAACGAAGAGGAGCTCAAATTGCTGTTCTCTCTTCTTAACAGCGACATGCGCTACAAGATTTACTACAATATTTCAAATAATTCCAGAAGAGATTTCCAAACTATACAAGACCTCGTCAACGCGATAAGAAATAGTGACAGTGTTCTAAATGCGGAGACAAAAGCCATTGCTGCGCTAAGCCAAGGAAACAACGAGTTTACGTCGAGGCTTGGGGCAATATCTAATAGGGGAAGCAGAAGTGTTTCGGCTATCAGAAGGGAAATTGATGCCATAAATCAAGACGCGCTGCAAATGGACCGAGAAAGTCTTTCAGACCTCTTGGAGTCGATTAGCGATATTGATAACTTCTTTTCTCTTGAGACTGAGAAAGATGCAGAAATAGATTACCTGAGGCAAGTCATTGAGAGCAAATACTTCCCAATGATTAGGTTTCTCATTGTTCAAGGTTATATTGATGAAGATTATCCCCTATATATGAGTAATCAGCATAATGAGACATTATCGCAGGAAGATAGAGAATTTCTGAATTCTGTATTAGGTAGACGTCCAACAGACCCTGCACAAAATATTGGGTCATCCAAGAGCGTGATAATTCATCTAAAGGGTTTCCAGCTGGCTCGCTCATCCGCTAGGAATTACTATCTTTTTCGAGAGCTTCTCGAACATGGGTCCTCAGAAAAGCTATCGAAGTTCATAGCAGGCATCGCGCATGACCATGACCAAGCGTTTATTGTGGGCTACGTTCTATCGGAACAGCTTACAGAGAAGGCCTATCCTGCTTTGATGAGAGGCTATAGAGAATGCCTTGTTGAGGTGCTGGCGAATACCACTATAGATGATGATGTCAAGAGGTCTTTCTGCAAACGTGTGATGTCTTCGGAGAGATCTCTCAAGCTGGTAGATTATTCTGCCGCCGCCATAAGTAGGTTTGTATCGGAAGATCCACTGTTTATCTCGGCAGTAGATGTGGTGGATGTTCCTGCGTTCGAAGCATCACTGGAGGCAATCGAGTATGTTGCAAAGAGAATTGATTTCGAAAATACTGACCCGCGGTTGCTTTCGTTTGTTGTATCAAAGGGTATGTTGCAACCTAGAGCGGACATGGTTCTCGGCTGTGTCAGGTCGCTCTTGCCCGATAAGGTTGTGAGCTTTATGAATTTGAACGATATCCTTGTTGACGAAAATGTAGATGAGACCACGAAAGCACTTGGCGATTACGTCTTTGTAAACCTTGATCTCTACCTACCTTCGCTGATTGCGTTACAGCAGGATAAATTCGCCGATCACGATTCAACAATACAAATGGTGTTGAATGCGCTTCCGAAATCGTCCGGTGAGCTCGCAAACAATTATGTTGTCAAGCTCAAAAACCATATTCAGAGCCTTTCTGATATCAATGAGACCATGTACTGGAATGTACTGGTGGAAAACAAGAAATGTGCTAATACGACAGAGAATATCTGTCAGTACCTTTATAACGTTGGTTTTGATGATGCACTAGCTCGCCTTATTGAGTTTGCAAAGGTGCCTAATGACTTTAGCGTGGCAGTGATTAAGGAGTGTGGCGTTGAACCGATTGATCTCTTGAAAGGTCTGCTCAATCACAAGGAAGTTGAAATCGATACACTTGCAGGTTTTGCAAATGCGCTAGATGAGCCATTTGAGAGTCTTAAGTGTCCTAATTGCAATTCCGAGCGCATCGCAGTAGTTATACGCGCGAGGCTCTTGTCTGTTACAGCAAAGAACTTGAAGAACATGAGAACCGATTATCCAGACTTGGTGCCGTTGTTCGCTTCATATGACCTTGGTTCGTATGTCGAGCTTGTTTTGCCTGAAGATGGATCGGTACCGGAATGTTCTTTTATCGATGATGAGGTACTGGAACTATTCGAAATGGTCGACATGGAACCGATGCTACTTGCAAGGCTGGCTGATGGCCTGAGTGAGAGGATATCCTTGTCAGAAAAATATCCTGATTCCGTAAATATAGAGCTCATTACGGAAGAAAAATTCAATGAGAATGTTTCGAATTTCTCAAGCGTGTACGAATCGGGTGGAGAGACATTGCGTACTGCGCTTGTGAAAGAGCTGGTTGACACTCCTGACCTGGCGGAATCAGTTGAGCTACCTCATGCTCTTGCGATTAGAGTTATTAGGCAACTAGCGGGATGCCGTGACCAGGCATTGTCGTTTCTGGCAGACAGAGTCCGTAATGCTGGATCGCATATGACTAGGGAAAGCATCGCCGAACTTGCCGCTGCTGGCAAGCTGGATGACTATGTTTCTATCATTAGAACAACCAAGAGGAGAGCCTCTCTGAAAGTCGGTTCTGCGGATGTAGCTCTTATCCATGAGCTGAAAAAGAAGGGGCTCTGCGGGAAGCTTGAGGATACCGCAAGTGAGGACGGTAGACGTATTCTCCATGCGAAGGGGTACTCAAACAAGCTTAAACAATAGCGCTCGAAATCATTATGGCGTTCGCGACCGTTCTGAGCTCGAAGGTTTGGGCAGTCTTCTTAGGTTCTATCTCCTGTCGTTAAGGAAGCTGCAGTGGTGGCCAGAAGCGCTTTTTTGGAGCCGACCACAAGAAGGCTCATGATGTCGTAGCGGATGCTGGTGAGGCTCTCTTCCATTTTGGCCTTTGGACTTGGGATTCAATACATGGTCGCGTTTTTGAGTGACGGTAAAGCTCTTTTTCGGCGTCCTTCAGCGACTTACCTACAAGACAGTTTTCAGCGTCATCCAAGATGAGGAAGAGGTCGTGGAACGAGGTTGTGACCTTGGCCTCAAGCGTCGGGCGCTGTACGTTGAAGGTTGCAACGTTACGCTTGGTGAGGTTGGTCTTGAGATGCGTTCACACGGTGACAGAGGCGTCTGGTTCCTTCTTGGTAAAGATGTTGAGTGTTTCTGCGCCCATGTGGACATCAATCAAGATGACCTTGCGCTTGGCCTTCTGCGCGAGTGAGACTAGGAGTTCGAACGCGTCGTAGACCCGTCGCTCGAAGAAGATCCTCTGGTTTAGCGTCTTGTGGACCTCTATGTAGTCGAAGACGTACTTAAAGTATTTGTCAGCGGTCTTTTGGTACTCAAGCTGTCTGAGTTCCACCATGCGAATCTGCTCGAACATGACAACGTTGGATGCGATGAAGTAGTGCATCTCCACGAAGGTATCCATGATACACGGACTCATGTCGACCGCCGTATCACTGTGAAGTACTGTGGAGAGCATAGATTCGCTTTGTTTTGCGAAGACTCACGGCATGTAGCACCACCACGTGATCTGTTCTTTCAGTTCAGGATATAAGGTTTCAATTTGTGACCCTAGTCTTTCGACTTCTCCTCATGCGGCGTGGAAACAGAACTGCTCAAGGAAGCGCTTCGGGTTTTGCTTACGGCCTAGTTGAGCACCTTCGTCTCAACCCCGTACAGCTTTGCTAGGTTACTGTTGAGCGTTACCTGCTTGCCACGCACGGTGTATATCATGTTCCTGATCTGAGTATCGCCGAAGGAGGCGATTGTCGTCTCGTTCTTGTTAGATTTTTTGCCAGACCTGTTTCTTCTCTTTGATCCATTGGTGAAATTTCACCAAGTACGTTTTCACATCCACTACGAAATGGTGCGAAAGAGCCAGTGTGCGAAGCGCTAGAGGAATCGAGTGGATTGAGGCATGGTAGACATTGGGGCTAGTGAAAGGAGAGAGGACCCAATGGGATATGCTTGTCGGCCGATCTCCATGTATCCACTACTTGCCTTGCGTTATTTAACGGAAGTGAAATAAGATATACTTCCGTAAATAAGAATGGAATTGTACTGAATATCAAGGAGCTGCTATGTGGCCAGGCATCACATACGAGACACGTGCTTGGAAACGGGACACTGACGAGCTGGTACTCATACCAAAAAGTCGCCGCCGCAAGATTCTGCCGACCTACGAGGCTGCTGTCCCTGCGAGCATAGCCGTGCTTCCCGTGGAGATCTCTGCATCGTTGGCGCGGCGTATTGCCGAGGTTGAGGTCTCTCTCGCTCGTTTCGATCAGGCACAGGCTATGCGGAACTATGCGCTCTCTGCACTCCTGCTGAGGAGTGAGTCGTCATCAAGCTCCCAGATCGAGCGACTTACCTCCAGCGTGCGCAACGTCGCGCTCGCTGAGCTTTCCGACAGGGCGCCGGCAAACGCTCTGCTCATCGCGGGCAACGTCGCTGCGATGCGTGAAGCGCTCGGGCAGAGCGGAGAAGTTGACATCGACTCCATCTGTGCCATCCATGACGTGCTCCTAAAGGGTACACACGAGGCTATAGGTCTGCGCGACGAGCAGGTTTGGATTGGCGGGTCTCCCTACAGCCCACACGGGGCGATGTTCGTGCCCCTGCATACCGATCGTGTGCAGGCGTGCCTAGACGACCTCATTGTATTTGCCGCGCGCGAGGACGTCCCGCCGGTAGTGAAGGCTGCTATATTCCATGCACAGTTCGAGACCATCCATCCCTTTACGGACGGAAATGGGCGTATAGGCCGTATCTTGTTGCACCGCATGCTTGCTGCTGACGAGGTATTGCTGCATACGATGCTGCCAGTGTCCGCTGGGCTCCTGCACGATGTTGAGCGCTATATGGATGCGCTTAACGCCTATCACGATGGAGCGTTTGAGCTGATGATCGAATGCCTTACGGATGCGCTTGAGCTTGCCGTTGTCATCGGGTCGCGCATCGCCTCGGATGTGGACGACATTCTCGCTAGATGGGCGTCAGTGAATACGGACCGGGTGGGCTCTGCATCACACCGACTTCCCGCGCTTCTCGTTGAACAGCCGGTGGTCGATGTCGCTTACGTTGCGTCACATCTCGGCATTACTGATCGGGCGGCTCGCAATCTGATCGATGCAGCTTGCGAGCGGGATATCCTTGCAAAGATGGGCAACGCGAAGCGGGGAGCATTCTACCAGGCGGCTGATTTGATTGTGGTTCTTGAGGAGGCTTCGAGTCTGGAGGGCATCCGAAGGATTGCCGCGCGATAGCACAAAGCAGAGTGTTTTCGCTAGTCTGTTCTAAGAGAAGAGTCTTTGGACAACTACGCTTAATCGCCAAGATGAAGGAGCATGCCGGCATTCAGCTTTTAGCCAAGGCGATCACCTCAAGCGATGTGCCGTTCATCATACGTGGTCTTATCTGATGTTGGGATGTACGCAAGGGATTCGTGATAACCGGATGTTGCAAGTCAATCGGCATGGGAAAGTGAGGTTGAGAATGGAGAGTACTGTGCTTGACAGGGCAATCAGATTCGCTACGCTGCTCATTCGGGGCAGGCGCTTCAACATTGACGTGGCCCTTCTCGCTTTCGGTGAGAATCCCATCGGCATACAGGACAAAATGACTTCCTCTGACATCCTGCGCGCCGCTGAATGTCTTGGTGCAAAGGTAGTGATCCCGCTGCACTGGGATGCATGGACCAATACTAGAGGAGTATCTCATGAAGATTGTTGATTGTATGCGAGTTGCATTCCATTTGATTTTACAGCTGTGACTTTAGTGAGTAACTAAACACCTCTCAAAAATACTGGTAGGTAATTGTATTTGGCATTTCCATTAAAATATCATTCCATTAAAATGTCATGAGGAAATGTTGCATTCTATGAATATGGGAGAACCTATGAGTAAGAAACTGTTTACCCGCCGAGCTTT
>ERZ773013.2319-NODE-2319-length-10573-cov-8.374691_pt1 | contig 10573 bp, 10 predicted proteins | sample MGYA00511670_ERZ773013 | MGnify/ENA primary metagenome ERZ773013 (study PRJEB29015, sample SAMEA2738120) | human oral metagenome | biome: human oral; feature: human-associated habitat; material: saliva | place: China | collected 2257 ...
ACCCAAGCGATTCTGAAGAAGAGCTTGAAGATGTTCCTGAGGCCGCTCGTACAAACGGTAAGCTCTATAGCGCAACGCGTGTGTATGAGGAGCTTTCAAAGACCGTTTTCAAGGACTTTACCTGTGATCTTTTGACCGGCAGACTGCCTGAGACACAAAAAGATCAGGTAATGGAAAAGTTCCGCGCAAATAAGACGCAGATTCTGGTCTCCACTACCGTCATTGAGGTTGGTGTTGACGTTCCTAACGCTACAGTCATGATTGTCTTTAATGCGGATCGTTTTGGTTTAGCTACGTTGCACCAGCTTAGAGGCCGTGTTGGTCGAGGAGACTTCCCAGGAACTGTGTATCTTGCCAGCAACGCCAAGCGAGGCTCTACCGCAAGAAAGCGCTTAGCTGCGCTTGAGCAAACCTCCGACGGTGCGCGCTTGGCAGAGCTTGACCTTGAGCTCAGGCACGAGGGAGAAACCCTGGGATACCGTCAGTCGGGCGGCACCACGCTCAAGATTTCTGATCTTTATGCGGATGCGGATCTGATTGAGGCTGCCCACATGGACGCTTTGGCAATTACTGCTCAAGACCCAAATCTTACCAGCGACGCCTATGCTACGCTGGGAATTGAGGCAAAAGATCGCTTTGGTATCTACTTTGAAGAGCTTGGCTATAAGTAATAACCTGCATCTAAACTGCAGTACAAGATAGGTTTGGTGGCGAGAAACCCATGAGGATTGTTGGCGGAAAATGGAAAGGTCGTGCAATTGAGGCCCCTGATGGCAAGGGGACTACGCGACCAACCACTGATCGTACGCGTGAGGCTATTGCAAGCTCCATCTTGGCTTCTCGCGGTCTTGACCTCAGCGAGTCTAGAGTGCTTGACGCTTTTGCAGGTTCAGGTGCTATGGGTTTTGAGCTTCTTTCTAGAGGAGCGCTATACGCTGCTTTTGTTGATAAAGATAGAAAGACGTGCGATCGCATTAAGCGTACGGCTAAATCTCTTGGCGTAAGCACCTCTGAGATGAGTGTTATCTGTGGTGATACAGCTCGCTTAGCTGAGTCATCCCAGCTGTTTGGAGGTCCTTTTGACGTGGTATTTTTGGATCCTCCTTATGCCGTCGAGGCAGAGGTAGTATCCAAGCTGCTCAAAGACTTGATTCAGTCGGGAAGTCTGACAAAAGATGCTGTAGTAGTTTATGAGCATAGCCATAAATCTGATTCAGTTTCTCTTGATAATTTTGAGCTTTCTAAGAGTAAGCGTTATGGTATTGCTCAAGTTGATTTACTTGTTTGTTGTGAGGGATAGGAGATACGTTGAACAGCATCACTCACGTAGTTGTACCAGGTACTTTTGATCCCGTCACAAACGGACACCTTGATGTAATTAGACGAGCTTCTCGCCTTTTTGAAAATGTCACGGTAGCCGTTGCAGCTTCCAAGCGCAAGCACGGCACAGGAACTACCTTTTCTCTTGAAGAGCGCGTACAGATGCTCAAAGATGCACTGGTAGATGAAGGACTTGTGGACGTTTCTGTAGAGCCTATGGAAGGTCTTCTGGTTGATTTCTGTAATGCTCGCGGCGCAGGTGGTGTTGTTAAAGGCCTGAGGGCTATGACAGACTTTGAGTATGAGCTGCAGCAGGCAGATCTTAACGCTCATATGGCTCCTGAGCTGGAGAGCGTCTTTGTTATGTCCAGTCCAGAGTACGGCTATATTTCTTCCTCAATTGTGAGAGAAATTTCAGCTATGGGCGCAGATGTATCATTTTTGGTACCAAAGAACGTCATTAAAAAGCTTGAAGCTCTGCATAATTGCGGTAATTAAGTATATTTGCCCTGCATTTTCATTATATTCTGCTAACATTCTTAAAAAGGTGTTTTATGCGTCGTGCTCATAAGGGCTAAAACTGCATACAACACGGCTTATGTATTGGATTGAAAGGAGCCCTGGATGCAGCCAGGCGAGGAAATTGAGAGCCTTGTATCTGAGATTGAGCAGATTGTAACTGAGGCTAAGTCACCTTTTATGGATGGCGGTAACAAGAAGATTATTGATGCCCAGGACTTCTACGAGCTGCTTGACGAGATTCGTCGTGTCTTCCCAGAAGAGTTTGCAACCGCTCGTCGCATCATCAAGGAAGAGGATGAGACCCTTGAGCGCGCACGTGCTCAGGCAGAATCCATCATTGCTGACGCACAGCAGCAGGCTATGATTCTTGCTGGTGACCAGGAGGTTGTCCGCCTTGCTCAGCAGCAGGCAGATGCCATTCGTGACCAGGCAGAGCAGTATGAGCGTGATACTCGCTACAACGCTGAGGAGTACGCAGATACCGTTCTTGCTCACCTTGAGGAGAACCTCAAGAGCCTGACAAACTCAGTCTCTCGTGTTCGTCAGACACTTGATGAGAACTCTGGTCCTCGTAACACCAGCAATAACGTTGCCTGGTAATTCCAATGCAACCAGTTCTTTATGCACTAGATGATCGTCTTGCAAATGCAGGCGATACCGTTTCTTATGCGGGTCATCTTAATGAAGACTCGTATGAGCTAGGGGAGCATGAATTTTCTCTTCCTATGGGAATTGATTTTGATCTAGTGCTTACCAACGCGGGTGAGGGCATTTTGGTTACCGGAATGCTTCGTGCTGACGCAGTTGGTACGTGTGACCGTTGTCTTGAGGACGCACATCTCTCTTTAAACGCAGAGGTAGATGAGTACTATCTCTTTGAAGAGCCTGTAATTTCTGCAGATGATGAAGATGAGGCAGATTACGTTTTAGTAAATGCCGATAAAACCATCGATCTTGCAGAGGCTCTTTTACCTTCGCTTGTTATGGAGACGCCTTATGTTGTACTGTGCAAGTCCGACTGCAAGGGACTTTGTCCAGTATGCGGTTGCAATCTGAATGAAGAGGATTGCGGTCATGCAGCTCAGATTGAGCAGAAGCGAGAAGAAGAAAAGCTTGCTTCAAACCCGTTTGCGGCTCTCAAAAATCTTGTGATTGAGCCGGATTCGGAAGAGTAAAATAAAATTTCTTCTCCTAAATGGTGAAGAAATGCTGTATCTACGTACAAAATGTGTCAGTACGTGGTATAGTATCCAACGCATTATGTGAATGGGTCGCGCCCTCATGTGTTTTAGGGGCGCTAGCAAGAGCAAAAGAGGTTTAAGATGGCAGTACCTAAACAAAAGAAGGGCCGCGGCGCAACCCACACCCGTCGTTCGGCAAACAGCAAGCTTAACGCAGCAGCTCGCTCTGTATGCCCACAGTGCGGCGCTCCAAAGCTTCCTCACCACGTATGCCCTAACTGTGGCTTCTACAAGGACCGTGAGGTTGTTGTTACTGAGTAACACTCATACATCGCATGGCCAAGAAGGCCGGTTCTTTAGGGGCCGGCCTTCTTTTTTATAGCACTAAGGAGTTATCATGCCCGTTATTTGTGTAGACGTTATGGGATCTGACCAAAGCCCTGAGGTTGTTCTTGAGGGAGTTCGTATGGCTCTTGAGAAGGACAAAGAGCTAGAGGTTCTTCTCGCCGGAGCTGATGAGTTTGTTACTCCTTTTGCAAGCAAGCATGAGCGCGCAAAGGCTTTGGTAACCACTGAAGTTATTGCCATGAGCGAACACCCTGCCAATGCGGTTAGGCAGAAGAAAGACGCCAGTATTGTAAGGGCTGCGCAGGCAGTCAAGGCTGGAGAGGCTGACGGTCTTTTTTCGGCGGGCTCTACAGGAGCAGTGCTTACTGCAGCTACCTTTGGTATTGGTCGCATCAAGGGCGTAAAACGCCCTGCACTTACCCTGATCCTTCCTGGACTCGGTGGTCATAAAACAGTCTTTTTGGATACTGGCGCTAACGCTGATGTACGTCCAGAAGTTTTGGTGCAATTTGCACAAATGGGTAAGGCTTTTGCCAATGCATCGCTTGGAATTGAAAACCCAACCGTAGGACTTCTCTGCAATGGTTCTGAAGAGACCAAGGGTTCTGAGCTTGCTCTTTCATATCACGCAGCTCTTGCAGAAGCGGCTATTAATTTTGGTGGAAATGCTGAGGGAACTGATATTTTAGGAAGCCGCTTTGATGTCATTGTGACAGACGGCTTTACAGGAAATGTGGCCTTAAAATCTATTGAGAGCACGGGCAAATTTATTATGTCTAGCCTCAAAGACGCAATTAATTCCTCCAAGAAGGCTGCGTTTGGTGCACTTCTTTTGAAGGATGCTCTGAAGGCTACAGCAGCGGAACTGTCAGGAGATTCTGTTGGCGGCGCCTTCTTGCTAGGTGTTTCTGCACCTGTACTTAAAGGACATGGTGCTACCAGCTCTTCTGCTGTGTGCGCAGGAACACTTTCTGCAGCAAATGCAGTACGTGCCAACCTTATCGAGAAAATTTCCTCGTCAATTCAGCTGTAGTAAAAGCGTCTGTACATAAAAATTTTTATAAGTTATGGTGGAGCCCATGGACAATTCTGTGGGCTTTACTTTTTTAAGATTGTTTGCTTCAGCTTTAGTAATGTCATCATACAGACGCCCATCACGGGGTAAAATTAAGAGCGTCATTGTTGTGTGCAAGGAGGATGTATGGATCGCACAGAAACACTTGAAAAAGTAATTGACGTTGTTAGAGAGACACTGGACCTTGACGATTCCGTTGAGCTCACAGAGGGTACCTCATTTAAAGATCTTGGTGCAGACTCATTTGATCTTTTGCAGCTTGTCACAGACCTTGAGCAAGAGTTTGATATGACCTTTGATGCAGAAAACATTGATGAGATTGCTACCGTTGGTGACGCAGTAGATGCTATTCTTGCTGCTTAAGTAGGTTTTATACGTGAAATTGCACGAACGAGTAGCTGCTGCAGAAGCTATTTGCGGTCACACATTTACCAATAAAGAACTTATCGAGGCTGCCCTCACACACCCTTCGGCGGTGGAGGGCAAGCCTGTTTCTGCTTCGTATGAGCGCCTGGAGTTTCTGGGTGACTCAATTCTTGGTGCCATTATTGCAACGGAGCTGTTTGAGCGTTATCCAGATATGGATGAAGGCCAGCTTACTAGGTTGAAAATCTCTCTCGTATCCGGCCATACGCTTTCCATTGTCTCTGATGCTCTAGGAATTTCTCCCTTAATTGTTATGGGAATTTCCGAGAAGGGCACGGGAAAGCGTGGCATGAAGTCTGCTCTGGAGAACGTCTACGAGTCCATTGTTGGCGCGCTCTATCTTGATGCGGGTTTTGATCCAACGCATGATTTTGTTATTCGTACGCTTGGACCTCACATTTCTCCAGCGCTGGCAGTTCGTTCGGTAAGTCCTAAATCTCGTTTGCAAGAAGCGGTACAGGCTAAAGGCAAGGCTACTCCTGAATATAAGCTTATTGGCGAGAGTGGACCTGCTCACACACCAACGTTTACCGCTGTGGTATTTGTCGACGGCCTTAAGGTGGGTCGTGGACAGGGACCATCAAAGAAAGCCGCAGAGTCAGAAGCCGCTCAAGATGCACTGGTGCGTCTTGGTGTGGATGATACTCCGCTTGATGCTGATGCAGAAATGCACCTAAGGTAGAAAGGTACCCTGTACCCGTGTATCTAAAATCGCTGACACTTAAGGGTTTTAAGTCATTCGCTGATAAAACTCAGATGGTTTTTGACCCCGGTCTTACCGTTGTCGTTGGTCCTAACGGCTCGGGTAAGTCCAATGTCTCTGACGCAATTCTCTGGGTATTGGGTGAGCAGAGCGCTAAGATGCTCCGTGGCCAAGCCATGGAAGACGTTATCTTCTCTGGCTCATCAGCAAGGGGAGCGGTGGGCGTTGCTGAGGTAACGCTGGTTCTGGATAACTCCGACCACACCATTCCTATTGATTTCTCTGAAATTGGCATCACCAGGCGCATGTATCGCTCTGGAGAGTCTGAGTATCTGATTAACGGTGCTCCTTCAAGACTCATGGATATCCAGGACATTTTGCATGACTCTGGTCTGGGCAAAGATACCCATTCCATCATTTCCCAGGGCAAGCTCGATTCCATCTTGTCGAGCCGTCCTGAGCAGCGCCGTGAGCTCATTGAAGAGGCTGCAGACATCTCTAAGCATCGCCGCCGCAAAGAGCGTGCGGAGCGTAAGATTTCTTCCATGGATGAGAATCTCACGCGAGCCAAAGTGGTTTCTCGCGAGATTACCCGCCAGCTTAAACCGCTTGAGAGGCAGGTAGATAAGGCTTCTCGCGCTAAAGATCTGTCCGCTCAGCTCAAAGATTTGACGGTTCAGCTTGCGGTTGATGACCTTCGTCAGCTGCAGTTTACTCATGGCAAGTTGGAGGCACGCGCTAAAGAGGCAGAGGCTGCTATTGAGCTTGCTCAATATCGTGCGGGCGAGAAAAACCGTGAGCTTGAAAAGCTCCAGTCGCTTCTTGAGCAAAAGGGCCTCTTTGTCGGAGACTTGGGTGAGCAGCGCCGTCGCATGCAAGAGATTCTTGGTCGTATGGGATCTGACATGCGTCTTTTGGAGGAGAAGGGCAAGAACATGGTTTCTCGCCTTTCTGACACGCGTATGCAGCTTTCTGTGATGGATAAACAGAAGGCTGACGCCGCAAAAGAGAACGAAGAGCTTTCTGGTCAGCTGGCAACAATTCGTGCAAAAGTTGCGGATTTGACAGAGAGCGTGAAAGCGCTCCAAGAGGCGGCTAACCAGGCAATTGCCGAGCGTCGTGCTCTTGATGTAAAGATTTCTGACTGCACTGCGTCTGAGCGTAGTGCGCGCAATACCGCTGATAAAGAGACGCTTGCGTATGTAAAACTTGAAGAGCAGATTGCTCATGCGCAGGTAGAAGACAATATGTTTGAGTCTAGGTTGACTCAGATTACGGAAGCGCTTGAGATTGCTCGTGCTGCTCTAGAAGATAGTGGCGCTAAAGAAGCAGAGCTCACTGCGGCTCTTGAGAAAGCTCGTCAGGAGTCCGAGGCGTTTGTCGCTGAGATTTCTGAGCGCGCCTCTTCGCTTGAAGCAGCTCGCGAGGCAGAGCGCACTGCTCGCCAGGAGCTCTCAAGCAGTGAAGCTACGCTTGAGGCACTTCGTGCGCTTGATGTGGAAGTCCAAAAGGGAAGTCCTCTGGCAGAAAAGCTTGTTGCGGATGCAGCAATCGCTTCTCTTGTTTCTGGCAGACTTGCTGATTATCTTGAGGTTCAGCCAGAGTTTGAGGCTCTTGTTGAGCAGCTTTTGGGAGAAGATCTTTCCGCGCTTGTTGTAGACAAGCAGCAAAACATTCAGACACTCTTCGAGCGCGTTCAGACGCTTTCTGAGGACGGCAAAGCTACGTTGGTTGCTCTTTCTGACGCAACTCCAGCTTTTGCTGCGCCTGCTCATACAACGCCTCTGCTTGAGTACGTATCTGCGCAGAAGGGTGCCGAAGCTCTTGTGCAGACGCTTTTTGGTCACGTTTTTGTTGCTCAGAGTCTTGATGACGCCTACGCTGCTCGCAAAGTTGAGCCTCGCGGGCTTTATGCGCTCCCTGATGGCACGTTGCTCTATCCAGACGGTCGTCTGGTCCTGGGACACGCATCTCAGGCTGAAGATGGCTCTCTTGAGCGTAAGCGTCGCATTCGTGAGCTTGAGGGCGCTCTTCCTGCCCTTAAACGTCATCTGGAGGCTGCTCGCTCTGCAGTTACTAACTGTGAGAATGAACTGGCTTCAGTTCGCGAGAAAAGCGCGCAGTCCAAGGGTGAGGTTGCACGCCTCAATGGTGAGCTTACGTCTATCGCTGCTGAGCGAGGACGCCTTGAGGGACAGGTTGCGTCTTCTCAGGCTGAGCTGAAGCAGGTTAGCACTTCTCGAGAGCAGGCAAAAGAGCGTGCTCAAGAGGCTCGTGCGCACATTGATGAGCACAAGCGCGCGGCTGAAGAGGCTAAGGCCCGCATGGAGTCGCTTGCTTCTGAGCTCAAAGAGCTGCAGGACCAGCATGAGGATGCCATTCGTGCTCAGGGTAGGGCCAACCGAGAGCTTTCGGATGCAAAGACGGACCTTACTGTTGCAAAGGAGCGCGCCACTAGTATGGCTTCTCGCCAGGCGGAGCTTGAGAGGCGTCTATCTCAGCTGGATGAACAGCTTGCTGCTGCTAAGCAGGCAACGCACGCGCTTGAGGTAATCAGGCTTCGCGTGGATCCGCTGTACAAGCGCTACGATGCTCTGCACCAGAAGGCGCTTGAGTGGGCGTCTAGGCTCAAGGATCGCGCGTCGCTGGCGGAGGCAGACTCTGAGACGCTGCGAGAGACCATCTCTGAGGCAAAAGATGCTGCTTCTGAAGCTGCGCTTGCGGTAGAAAAAGAGAAAGACGCCGCTAACCAGATTAGCGTTGAGATTGGCAAGCTTGAGGTTCAGGTTCAAAACGCCATCGAGACCATTCTTGCTACGGGCGCCTCATTGGACGAGGCATTGACGCTTCCTGAGCCAGAAGATAGAGAGCAGGCAGAACGCCTTGCTGCGTCGCTCAAGAGTCAGCTTGAGGCACTTGGTCCTGTCAACGCCGTTGCCATGGATGAGTATGAGCGCCTTAAAGAGCGTGCTGACTACATTAATGAGCAGGTAGCCGACTTAGAGGCCGCACGAACTTCTCTGAAGAAAATCATCTCGGCTATTGACCGCAAGATGCGTAGTCGATTCCTTGTTGTCTTTGACCGCGTCAACCAGAACTTCTCCGAGATCTTCTCGATGCTGTTCCCTGGTGGTCATGCTCACATTGAGCTTACTGACCCTGACCATCTCTCCGAGACAGGTATTGAGATTGTGGCTCAGCCGCGCGGTAAGCGCATTACCAAGATGATGCTCATGTCAGGTGGCGAGAAGAGCCTCACTGCTCTGGCATTGCTCTTTGCTGTGTATAGGACGCGCACTGTTCCGTTCTACGTCTTTGATGAGGTTGAGGCTGCGCTCGACGACGCCAACCTCTCCAAGTTGCTTGATGCCATTGAGCAGCTCAAAGAGACTACTCAGCTGATTGTAATTTCTCACCAAAGGCGCACCATGGAGCAGGCAGATGTACTGTATGGTGTATCCATGCAGGCAGATGGTGTCAGCCATGTTGTCTCTCAGAGGCTTGATAAGACAACCGGAAAGGTAGTTGATATCTAATGGGCTTTATGGACAATCTTCGCCGCGGTCTTGAGCGTTCTCGTGAGACTTTAAGCGAAATCTTTTATATGGGTGGAGAGGTCACCGAAGACTTTTGGGATGACCTTGAAGATACGTTGGTTATGGGAGACATGGGTGCTGAGGTGGCTATGCGCGTCACCGACGACCTGCGTGAGCGTGCAGCGCGAGAAAACCTTATGCGCTCCGATCAGCTACGCCGCGCACTTGTAGAGCGCCTTACGGCAGAGTTTCCTGTTGCAGAAAGAGATCCTTTTACGGATACGCCCTCTATTGTCTTGTTTGTAGGTATTAACGGTGCTGGTAAAACTACCACTGTTGGTAAGATTGCTGGTCGCGCACACGCTAGTGGCGTCAAGACCTTGATTGGTGGTGCTGACACCTTCCGCGCAGCTGCAATTGAGCAGCTACAGGTATGGGGAGAGCGCTCTGGTATTGAGGTAGTAACCAAAGAGCGTGGCGCTGATCCTGCAAGCGTTTGTTTTGAGGTTGTTGAAACGGCAGAAAAACAAGGTACTGAACTGGTACTTATTGATACTGCTGGACGTTTGCATACTTCATCTGATTTGATGCGTGAGCTTGCTAAGGTTGTCTCGGTTACCAGAAAACGTGCAGGGGATATTCCAGTAAGTGTTGTTCTGGTCATTGATGCAACTACTGGTCAAAATGGTCTTAATCAGGCAAAAGAGTTCAATGATGCACTGTCTTTGGACGGTCTAATTGTTACCAAGCTTGATGGCACCGCAAAGGGAGGAATTGCTCTGGCAATCTCTAACCAGCTTAACCTGCCTATTTATCGTATTGGTGTGGGCGAGTCAATTGATGATCTTCAGACGTTTGATGCTCGCTCATTCTGTGAAGCACTTGTTGGTGAGGGAGTTCAGTAATGTTTAACAGCCTGCAAGATAGACTGCAAAATACATTTTCCGCTCTGCGCGGAAAGGGCCGTCTCACTGAGGACGATATCAATTCAGCAATGCGAGAAATTCGCATGGCTCTTCTCGAGGCTGACGTTAACTACAAGGTAGTTAAAGAGTTTGTTGGTCGCTGTAAAGAGCAGTGCATGACCGCTGACGTGCTGGAATCTCTGTCTCCAGCTCAAAATGTTGTCCGCATTGTTCTGGACGAGCTCACGGCGCTGCTTGGTTCAACCGAGTCCAAGCTTACGCTGGCACAGAACCGCATTCCAAACGTCATTATGCTCGTTGGTCTTCAGGGCTCCGGTAAGACAACCGCAGCTGCAAAGCTTGCCTACCTGCTTAAGTCCCAGGGAAAGAATCCTTTGCTTGCTGCCTGCGACGTTCACCGTCCCGCAGCAGCAGATCAGCTTGAAACACTTGGTTCAGAGATTGGCGTGCCTGTTTATCGTGGTGATGGCAAAGACGCTGTTGCTATTGCATCACAGGCAATCCCGGAGGCTGTTGACCACCTCAATGACCTGGTA
>ERZ773013.2326-NODE-2326-length-10558-cov-4.644102_pt1 | contig 10558 bp, 9 predicted proteins | sample MGYA00511670_ERZ773013 | MGnify/ENA primary metagenome ERZ773013 (study PRJEB29015, sample SAMEA2738120) | human oral metagenome | biome: human oral; feature: human-associated habitat; material: saliva | place: China | collected 2257 ...
TGGTAGTTTATACGGTGCCAAGCCTGAGGAGACCACCTGTACTACTCGTATGCCAAATTACCAAGTGAGACTCCGCCAAATTGCCAAACGAAAATGCGCCAAACTACCAAACGACTACTGTTGCACACTGGGCGTAAACTATGCTAAACTTATGACCACAGGAGGAGTAAACAGACATGAACAAGTACCTGCCCAGGCTAGTCGACAAGCTAATTGAGGAGGATCTCCGTCTATACGGCGCCGTATCTATCGAAGGACCGAAATGGTGCGGCAAGTCTACCACTGCTAGCCGTTTCGCTAAGAGTAAGCTAGAGCTCCAGAACCCTGACACCCGCCAGAATAACCTATCTATCGCCGCCAATCAGCCTAGCCTACTGCTCAGTGGCGATAAGCCTCGCCTGATCGACGAGTGGCAAGACGCTCCCGAGCTCTGGGATGCCGTACGTTACGACGTTGACCGAACCGGCCTGACTAATCAGTACATCTTAACCGGCTCAGCCACACCTCGTCGTAATCAGCCTAAGCATTCCGGAGCCGGTAGGATCGTCCGTCTGATGATGCGCCCGATGAGCCTATATGAATCAGGCGACTCGACCGGCGAAGTTTCGCTGAGCGACATATTCGACGGACACGACGATATTCAAGGCTCTGCCGGCTTTCGACTGGAGGATATCGCCTATCTTGCCGCCCGAGGCGGCTGGCCGGAGAACGTGCTTCGTCAGCCGGACAAGCCCAATAAGCTAGCCAGAGACTACTTGAATACTATCCTCGGTAGCGACGTCAATTCTAGCGACGTCACGCCGCACAACCCGACTAAGATGAGGGTGCTACTGCGTAGCCTAGCCCGCAACATCTCTACCCCGGCCAATATCAGCACCATCCTAGAGGACACCAGGAGCAACAGCGAGTCGTCAGTTAGCGACGCCTCCATCTCGTCGTATCTGGCTACGCTAGAGCAAGTTCATATCACAGACGATATTGAGGCATGGTGCCCCGAGCTCCGCAGTAAGACCCGGATCCGAACCGGCAAGAAGCGCAACTTTGTCGACCCTTCCCTAGCCATCGCCGCCTTACGTGCTTCCGAACAAGATCTACTGACCGACTTTCATACCTTTGGGTTGATCTTTGAGTCGCTCACCCTGCGTGACCTACAGGTCTACGCTCAGAGCCTGGACGGCGACCTATTCTACTACCGAGATAAGAATGGTCTAGAGTGCGACGCCATCATCCATCTCGCTGATGGCAAGTGGGGCGCCGTCGAGATCAAGCTGGATGCCGACCAAACGACTATTGATAAAGCTGCTGAGAACCTGCTCAAGTTTAGCGAGATTGTCGATACCGGGCAGATGAAAGAACCGTCCTGCCTGATGATTCTCTCTGGTATATCCAGCTATGCCTACCGACGCCCTGACGGGGTGCTGGTCGTGCCAATCGGTTGCCTGAGGGATTGAGCTCAACAGGCTCCCGCATGATACATCATTTATTACTCACCTAGGAAAAATAGATGAATGACGAAGTTACCTAAGGAAAAAGGCGCTATCTCGTAAGATAGCGCCTCGAGACGAAGGGCAAACCCTAATCCAACCGGCGAGAATCCTTCGCCTCTTAAAATCACTCCTCGGCGAGAATCTCCTCCTCGCCTAAGAATGGGTCCCGCTGCCCCCTCGCCGACATGTCTCTGAACATCTTGGCGAGGATGCCGGACAACGCCTCTAGCTCCTCTTGTGTGAGGCTTCCCTCCTTCCGGTGCTTCTTTGACGATGTTGCCGATTCCGCCCTTTTGGTCATGATGACCATCCCCTTCCAGGGTCGCAGGCCATATGGGCATTCCCCATATGCAACCTGATGGTATTCACCGTAACACTCCTCCCGCATTTGTCAAGCCCAGCAAGATACATAACGTTATGCTCGCATAGGTAAGGAAGTTGCGTAATCATGCTTCATTGTGATTAGTTAGCTTCACCAGCATCTGCTGGATGGGCTCGCAGCAACCCGGTATCCAGCAGATACTGAGGTTAGGTTATTACTGGGTGCTGGACAGGCCCTACATTCCAGCCCAAAAGTTGACACAGCAGGCTCATTCATGATACAAATAATAGTGTATTCCGACGCAGGGATGTACCGAACGGAGAGATACCTAAGGCGAACCTGCTTTTTTATTTTGTCTTATCACCATCATTATCTTTTTTACTCTGTTTCTTCCGCTTCTTTAGGATTATCTTCCGCTTAGTGGAGCTATCATCCAGGTACATGCGGTAGCTGTCAGGCATCCGCAACCTATAAAGAGATGAGAGCCGGTATTTATTGGGGACTAAAAGCTTGCAGAACTTATTGCTCTTTATCAGATAGTCAACCATACGCCAATAGTCGCCGTCACCTGAGACTAGTATAACCCGGTCGAAGTCTTCCTTTTCCACCAGCTTCTTCATCACCAGAAAAACTATATCTGTATCAACGTTTCCCTTTTTATGACTCAAGACACCGCAAGCGTGCTCTCGAAAGATAACTATGTACCCAAAGCGTTGCAGGGCGCTGTATAAGTTCTGTTTGCTAGAGTCAAAAGCTCCAATGAAATAATATGCTTCACTCACATTAAACCTCTCTGCTAAGAATGTTCGAAAACGTTTCAGATCTATCACCCATGGTGTTTTAGCACATTTTGTGCTGATAGCCAGGTTTTGCCCGTCAATAAAGGCTTGGTTATTAGTTTCTTCCATCCCTGTCCATTATTATACAGCATCAATCGATTACCTGAGGGATTAAGTTTAATAAAGGAAAAAGGCGCTATCTCGCAAGATAGCGCCTAGCGGGGGGCTACGTCGAGGTCATCCCTCAACCTCGACGTAGTAGGGCTTCACACCCCCTAGTCCCCCGTCCTGGGGAGTAAAGTACCTCCCCAGATGGAACTGTCCCATCGAGCCATCCTCCTGCTCCACGAGCAGGAGGTCGTCCTTGAAGATGACCATGCGGCCATCTTCAAAGGCCCGGGCGACGCTCCGACGAGCGTCGTCTGACCTCTTGAGAGCAACTTTAATATCGTCTACCTTCATAGTAGACTCCCTCCAATAGCTGGCTGAATATGGCGACTCCATATCCATACCAGGCGATAATATAGTAACATATAATGACAGATTGTCAATCCCCAGCAGGATACATCGCCCATTCCTTGTCTAAGATTAATTGATGAGTCACTACGTCTCTTCAGCAAATAGACTTTTGTCTAGGTATCAGCTGGACAGGCTCACAGCAGCCCAGCTGATGCGTTAGCTAAGCTAGCTAGTTATGACAAAGCGTGGATTACGTATCTTTTTGCTTAGGTAGCTTAGCGTTATGCATCCTGCTGGGTGCTGGACAGGCCGCAGCATGATGCCTAACGTTATACTCGCTTAGGCAAGGAAGCTGTGTAATCATGTTTTTATTACGATTAGTTAGTTTCACCAGCATCGGCTGGGCAAGCTCCTATAAGGAAAAAGGCGCTATCTCGCAAGATAGCGCCCAAAAACACCCCGGGGTGGTTCGTGAAGAGTTACTTCTTCACGAACTCACATAAATACAAATCCCCGGGATCAACCAGGTACTTGCATAGCAGGTACCTGGTAATTTCACCTCCCTCCTGCTCAACGAGCAGATTTTCTCCCTTGAGAGCGACTAACCGGTCGCCCTCAAGAGCCTTGACGACGTCCTTGCGGATGTCGTCCTTTATCACGCTTTTCAAAAGGTCTACGTTCATAGTAGACCTCCCTTCGAATCGCAGGCCATATGGGCATTCCCCATATGCAACCTGTATTTCATACGATAGCACTTATACTTAAGTTAGTCAAGCATTAGCATATTACGATGTAGACTAGTCAATCCAGCCCTCTACTCGCTCACCTGCAGATAGTCAGTCAGCCGATCGATCTTGACTCTAGTCTGCTTGGTTGTGTCACGGTCTCGCACTGTCACCGCCTCGTCAGTCAGACTATCGAAATCAACCACCAGGCAGTAGGGTACGCCGATCTCGTCCGCCTTGCGGTATCGCTTGCCGATATTGCCACTGTCGTCCCAGCTGACTCGCCCCGGCACGTGCTGCTGGACGATGTCGTAGACCTGCCTCGCCTTAGTCACTAGCTCGGGCTTATTCTTGAGCAAGGGCGAGACCGTCACCAGCACCGGTGCCAGGTGCCTTGGTAGCTTGAGCAACTTCCGCTTCTCCCCACCGACCTCGTCCTCAGCGTAGTCCGCCGCCAGGATCGCCATCACCAGGCGCTCTACCCCGATCGCTGGCTCGATGACATGCGGCACAAAGGGCTTGCCACCGTCCTTCGGGCGGTACTCCATCGACTTGCCACTCACTCGCTGGATGTTCATCAGGTCAAAGTCAGTCCGGTAGGCCAGCCCCATCAGCTCACCTCGACCAATCGGGTAATCAAACTCGATATCGACCGTCCGCTTGCTATAGTGCGCCCGATCTTGAGCCGGCACCTCCAAGTCGTGAATCATCGCTGCCGGCAAACCCATCACTTGCTCTAAGAACCGGTGCTCCAGCTTGAGCCAGTCTTCGAATGACTCCTGCCAGCGAGCCGGATCAATGAAATACTCTATCTCCATCTGCTCGAACTCTCGTGAGCGAAAGACGAAATCGCGCGGACTGATCTCGTTGCGAAAAGATTTGCCTTGCTGAGCAATGCCGAAAGGCAGATCAGGGTAAAACGAGTCAACCACATTACGATAATTCGTGAAGATGCCCTGGGCTGTCTCGGGACGCAGGTACGCCACGGCGTCGTCGCTCTCGACCGCCCCGACACTGGTGCGAAACATCATATTAAACCGCTTCACCTTGGATAGCTGGTTACCGTCAGGCGATTTGACATGGTTATCCTCGATCAGCTTGTCGATCTCATCATCAGACATGCCGTCAGTCGCCTCGATGCCATTATCTTTCAGCAGATGGTCGGCCCGAAAACGACGGTGGGTCACCACGTCGTCCACCAGCGGGTCGGCAAAGGTCGCCACATGACCGCTCGCCTGCCAGGTCTTCGGATTCATGATGATAGCCGCATCGACACCGTAGATATCCGGGCGACAGTCGACGAAGAAGTGCCACCACTGTTGCATCACGTTGCGTTTGAGCGCCACACCCAGTGGACCCCAATCCCAAGTGCCGGCTAGCCCACCATAGACCTCCGACCCTTGATAAATAAAACCACGCCTCTTACATAGCGAAATGATATCTTCCATGCGGTTCATTATAGCATACGGGGTATGGCGCATTGTCTCTAAAATGGGTGAAGCCCCGGCATCCACAGATGCCGGGGCTAAAAAGCTAGTCATCACCTCCTTTCCCGGAGAACTCGTCCAGAAACTCCTGGGCGAATCCTTCTACGGTCATACCAGCGGGGAGATACCCCCGCCTATCAAGCTGTGTTCCAAATTGGAGCACAGCTTGGTAAAAATCACCAAAACCTACGTGTCCCCATCCGGGAACATATTCCACCTCCTTCACCAAATCTAGTTCTTCAGCTTTTACTCTTGGGACATCAAGTCTCAAGCATATCTCCCCTGAACCAAACTCATAACAGGCAGCCCATCCGTACTCCCCCTCAACGACGGAGGGAACGAGGGCGATAACACAGTCTCCTACTACCTGAGGCATGATTGCCTCCTCTCTGCGACCATGGGTCGCATCGTTGCCGCACGGCTTTTCCGTGCAGTCAGTCATATCGGCCTGATGACCTAGTAAGGGTCAAGCAGCCTGACATGGCTGACCACACGGTGTCGCACGACGATACTACAGAGAGCAACGGGTGAAACTAGGCTTAGCTAAAAAGTGAATGCTTAGTCAATTGGTTACGGCGATACTAGCTTAGGAATGTGCGTAAGTATAAGAGGCTTACGTGGTATATTGTGATATATTATGGTATATTTGTCAATCCCACAGCATGATGCCTAACGTTTTACCGGCTTAGGCAAGAAGGCTGCGCAATCATACTTTATTATGATTAGTTAGTTTCACCAACATCGGCTAGACAGGTCACAGCATGATACATCACCCATTACTTGTCTAAGATTAATTGATGAGTTGTCTTACTCGCACTGTCCGGCGTGGATGCGGGCGGCGGCTTGGTCAGACAGCTCGTCCATATGGTAGCGAGCATCGGTGGCTCGGTTCAGCGTGTTGGCATTTGCTCCCAGGTAGAGCACCGCATACGAGCTGGCCGTCGACTCGGCGTTAGCCTGGCTACCGATCGAAGCAGGCTCGGTCGTGCCACAGCGCCGAAAGATCAGATAATGTCCCACTTCGTGGCGCATAGCATCGGCAAAGTAACGGTCGAAAGAAGCCCGAGCGCTCATCCGGCTATTGATATAGACATTGCCCGGAGCGCCGGTGCAAAAGGCCGCCATCCAGCTGGCGATATTTTGCTCGGTGATAGTGCAGTAGCCCCGCATCTGCTCCAGCCCCCAGACCACCTTTAGCCCCGCTGCGTTGACGATATTAGTCGCCGACTGAGTGTAGTTGCCATTGCCGTCTGCCACCGTCGGTGTCGCTCGCAGACGCTCTTCTATCTGGAGTAGCTCAGCGTTAGTCGCTGAGATCAGCTGGTTGATCTGATCGATCAAGCTATCCATCTGCTGGCGAGCCTGCCCGATACTAGCCACGTTTGTACTCTCCAGGTAGGTACTAGCATTAGCGATAGTCTGATTAAGCTTAGTCCGAGTCTCAGCTCGCATCCATTGACTACCGGCTAACCGCTTCGCCGACAGAATAGTCGAGCGCAGTGCCACCCGAGCGTCGTTGAGCTGCTTGGCGTGGCGGGCTTTCTTGACTATCTCTGCCTCGGTCGTCAGCAGACCAGCCAGCTCTTTCAGCTCTCCCGAGCTAGCCTGTAGCCTCACCCCCGCCTCAGTGATAGCAACCGTCTGATTGGTACTGGCACACTGATGCTCGTCGACTGATTTATTTAGCAGTGTCTGAGCCCTCTTTATATCAGCCTGCAGGCGCTCGACTGCCTGCTTCTGCCCGGTCGGCACATCATCGACCGTCACCTTAGCCTGGTCGGCACTGTCTCTGACTGCCCGCTCCAGTGCCTGCTTCTGCTGACGATAGCTACCAAGAGCCTTATTGCAATCTACTACTGAGCCGATATGCCAGACTACGAAGCCCACTCCCAGCGAGATGATCAGCGTCGCTACGATCGATAGCCCCCGCCGCCGCCCATTACCTGTTACTGACTGCCCCACCACTTCGTTCACTACTACTTCCTCACTTCCGCTTTAGCCAGCTCAAGCTTCAGGGCTGAACCCGCCACCTTAACCGTCGTCGTATAATCAGCTGGCTGATCTTCCGTCAGTGAGGCGATAGTCAGCGTCTCCGCCATAATGCTATCGCTCCAGGTATCGATCGCTGAGTTTAGCTTGGTGTCGTCGGTCGATAGTGTCAGTAAGATTCGGTCGTCCACGCTTAGCCCGGCGTCCTTGCGAGCTTTCTGTACCACCCGAATGACTTCACGAGACAGCCCCTCCGCCTCCAGCTCGGGCGTGAGGTGCTTGTCCAGCTCCAGCCACGCCTCAGTCTCAGCCTCATTGACCACACCCGACACCTGATACTTCGCCAGATCTTCCACCCAGCTAACTCTTTTGACATTGAGCTCTTCCTGCATGATCTTTTCGTAGTAGCTACCCAGCCTCTCGCCTGTATAGCTGGCATAGCTAAGCGGCTGACGAATCTTGATCTGACCGTAGTCGTCGGTTCGCTCCATTCGCAGAGCCAGCCCACCGGCGATCAGCTCTCTAGTCCGGCGCATATCAGCTAAGACTCGTTCGTCGACCGGGCTATCGGTCGGCCAGTCCAGCAGGTGAACCGACTCACCGCCGGTCAAATGCTGATATAGCTCCTCAGCCAAGAAAGGTGTAAACGGTGCCAGTACCAGACTCAGACGCACCAGGACGTAATGCAACGTCTGATATGCCTGAGCTTTATCGGCGTCATCCTCACTCTTCCAGAAGCGACGTCGGCTACGCCGAACGTACCAATTAGAAGCATCGTCGATGAAAGGAATCACCGCACTGAGAGCATCGGGGATATTGTACTGATTCATAAACTTAGCGACATGGTCAGTCAGCTGATGCACCCGAGAGACTATCCAGCGATCAAGCGGGTTGGATAATTTATCGATATCGACACTAATCTGAAACGAGTTCTCAGTCCCGGTGTGAGACGAGGATTCGGGAGTATCGGAGTGAGCTGTATCGGTGATACGGTGAACGAGAAACGCATCCGAAGATACCGTATCATACGGAAATGTGAACTCGTCCACCTCGGCATACATGGTGAAGAAATCGTACATGTTCCAGATCATAGCCAGCTTGCGAGCCACATCTGAGACATCCTTATCGAGCAAGACATAGTCCTCACCATTTAGGAGGGGCGACGCCAACAGCAAGAAGCGCAGCGCATCTGCCGAGTACTGATCCATCAGCTCATTAGGGTCGGTATAATTACCGAGCGACTTACTCATCTTGCGCCCGTCATTACCGGCGATCACACCGGTGACAATGACATTGCGATAAGCATTCATCTGAGCTGTCGGCTTAGCCCGCTCAGCACCGAACGCCCCGATACTGGCTAGTGTCGTGTTGACCGCATGGACATAGTAAAACCAGGCTCGCACCTGACCGACATACTCGACGATGAAGTCCGCTGGATAATTCTGCTCAAACTTCTCTTTATTGTCAAAGGGATAATGTAGCTGAGCAAAAGGCATCGAGCCGGACTCAAACCAGCAGTCCAGCACCTTGTCCGCCCGCTTAAAATGTTCGCCGTCAATGTCGAAGGTGATAGAGTCAACCCAGGGGCGATGGTAATCATCCAGCTCCACTCCACTTAGCTCGGCTAGCTCGGCATATGAGCCAATCACCCGCACCGTGCCCTTATCGCCTTTCCAGACCGGCATCGCCGACGCCCAGAAACGATCCCTGCTCAGATTCCAGTCGGGTGCCTGGTCAATATTCTTAGCGAAGCGGCCGTGCTTGAGATGAGCCGGGAACCAGTTGATGTTTTCGTTTTGCTCCAGCAGGAGCGGCTTCTCCTCCCCGATATCCATGAACCATGACGGTATCGCCCGATACATGATCCGTTGCTTGCTCCGAGGGTTAAAGGGATACTCGTGCCGAATGTACTCGATCCGCCAGACGATCCCCCGCTCCGCCAGGTCTTTGGCAATGTATTTATTGCTCGACCAGACTTCTCGTCCTTTATAGATGCTGTCAAAGTAATAGCCGTCATCGTCGATGACGTGGAAGGCGCTAATACCGTGGCGTTTACCGAGCTCAAAGTCGTCCTCGCCATAGGCCGGTGCAATATGCACGATGCCCGTACCTGACTCAGCGGTGACGAAATCTGCTGGGTAGATATGATGAATCTTAGCGTCCTCAGGGTAAGTCGAGCCGGTGTCTAGTGGCTGATACGCCCGACCGACCAGCTCGCCACCTGAGAACCGGCGCAGCACCTCGTAATCAAGCGGCTGATGCTTGTCATCCTGCAACACTCGCTCCAGCGCCTCCTCGGCGATGATTAGCCTCTCGCCACCCACCAGTACTTCGCAGTAGGTCATCTCTGGATTAACCGCCAGCATCAGGTTGGCCGGCAGCGTCCACGGCGTGGTCGTCCAAGCCAGAATGTTCACATCATCTGCGCCCTCGATATCATCATCGACTACTTCACCACTGAGCAGTTTCTTAACTCGCTTCTCAATCTCGTCACGTGCTAATTTTGCCGGCTCTCGACTCTCGGCATGGGGATCCTCAATTTTCCACCAAACAACGTTATCACCCCTTAACCAATCCGGTGTCTGGTTGCGATTAGCGATATTAACGACAAGGTCGTAATTAGGCAGCATATCCTTCGTCAGTTGTGTCCGTTCACTAGCGCCAACTTCAATACCTTTTTCTCGCATTAGGTCAATAACCGTTAGCGGATCAAGGTCTTTGGCGGCTAAATGGGTGTCGAAGTCTGCAACCGTCGGTATCTTAGCGGTAGGATACTTCTCTGCATTAACACCAGCAGAATCAGCATTCTGCGTCTGTGTAAAGTGATTGTAAAAAGCCTGCGCCATCTGCGAACGGACAACATTTGCGTTACACACAAACAAGACCTTCGAGCTCTTATCTAAGGCTATCTTGCGCCTCGTAGCGCCACTAAGCAGCCGAAACTTCACATACACACTCGGGTCGGTCACTGTCTGATAAGCATCGTTGTCCATGGTCACTTCGGCCTTGCTGACAGGGGTGGCAAACTTGGTATCGTACATCAGCACCTTTTCGCCTTCGTAGATTTTGCCGGCTTCATACAGCCGCTTAAACGCCCACCAGACGCTCTCCATGAAATTCTTGTCCATGGTGCGATAGGCGCCTTTGAAATCCACCCAGCGACCAATCCGGTCAATCACACCCTGCCACGTCTCGCTATTGGCCACCATACTTTCGCGCGCCTTGGTGATGTATTTTTCCAGGCTGATGGTTGGCAACGGATTACCGTCCTTATCCAGTGGTGCTGGCTGGTCACTATTCGTCACAATCT